>Ga0315547_1000911_pt1 | contig 25561 bp, 17 predicted proteins | sample SalMarSW160240MG_2_FD_202542 | JGI IMG/M metagenome (GOLD analysis project Ga0315547, IMG submission 202542) | Salt marsh sediment microbial communities from the Plum Island Ecosystem LTER, Massachusetts, United States - Salt Marsh Sediment SW1601-240 ...
ATCTGATAGAAAATTAAACCCCTCCAGGAAATCATATACTTGATAAACACGGAAACTCTTGATATCATTTCCAATAATATCAAAGTGTTGTTACAATCCAACCGTCATTTGCTGAAATAGGAATAAACGGCAGAACTTAGTAGTTTATAGAGATATTAACATTTGCCGGTAATATTTAAGATGAATGTTTTAATACGCTGAAATTTACAATATCCAAATGCAATACATGAGTGAGAAATAATAAAAAATGCTACATCATGGTCACTTTTATAGTATAATTCGATGTCTGATTATTATATTGTCAGTAGCTTTTGCAATAAATAATGCAGATGCCACAGATAGAGATAATATTGAAAATATTCAAGCCGAGCTGACATGGGCGGAGTTTGACGGTGAGGATTATGAGATATTTTACACTAATTTGAGTGATAATATATGGGAATCAAAAACTCAGATAACAGACAACAATTTAACAGACTTATATCCCAGCATTAGCTCTGGAACTAATGGGATAACATGGGTTGTATGGAGTGCAGTAAAAGGTATAAATACCCATCTATTTTATAGTAATTTTGATGGAAGCTCTTGGTCACCTCCAACACAGATAAAAACCAACTTTTCATCAAATACTACACCTTCCATTATTGTAGACAATGAAGACATTCCTTGGGTAGTCTGGACTGGTTTTGATGGGCAAGATGATGATATTTATTTCACTCGATGGAACGGATATGATTGGGATGAGCCACAAAGAGTAAATAATGATGATTTTATGCCAGATATTTTCCCGGTTATTGGAATAGATGAAGAAGGTAATCCCTGGGTTAAGTGGTCAGGATATGATAGTGGAAAATATAGAGATTTTTTTACTGAATGGAGAGAGACAAGATGGGGTGATGAAATCGAAGATAGGACAAATGGCTTGTATAATTCTCTGATTGAAAAAGCACTACAGTCGATCCCTCACCTGCCTGATTTTATAGATGAAACAGATAAAGCATCCCTCCATATTAAAAGTGAGAAGCAATTACAAACGATTCCACTGCGTGATATAGAACATGAAGTAATGATTAGAAAAAGTCCAAAAATATTTTATAATCAGATTGATAGTCCTTACAACCAGGATTCAAATCTGGAGATCATTATAGGCTTTGGCGATAGTATCACAAAGGGAACACCTTATGTTGAGGGGCGTGAAGGTGGCGGGAGACGTGTTGGTGGGTATGAGCCAGAATTAGAGGAAAGATATAATACATTCATTGGTCCTTCGGTGGTATATAATTGGGGAGTTGGAGGTGAAAATACGAGCCAAGGTATGTATAGAATTGATGATGTAATCGAGCTTTATGATGATGTAGATTATGTTCTGATTCTGGAGGGAGTGAATGATATTGGTCTTTGGTCATACAAGTCAACAATATTTAATTTGACTGTTATGATAAAGAAGAGTCTGAATAGAGGCGTTAAGCCGGTTCTGGCAACATTGACGCCGGCACCAAAAGCGGCAGGAGGATTAGGGGAAAATATATCAACAGAATACAATCCTCGAATAAAAGAGTTGGCAGTCGAAAGAGCTATTTTGTTCTCAGATCAATATAGCCCACTTATAGATAATTGGGATTCACTAAGCGATGATGGTATTCATCCTAATCGTGACGGTTACTCGATTATGGCCCACACATGGTTCAAGGCTCTCTCCAAACCCTTAGTCACAACGTCAGATGCAAGTTCGATTCAGGAAACCAGTGTTCTATTAAATGGGCGGGTAAATCCTCATGGGCATATAACTAAGTATTATTTTGAGTATGGCCCTATTGAAGAGTACGGAACTACCACAGCAAGCATGGATGCAGGTTCAGGGAATAGTGAAATTAACGTAAACGTTGATTTGACAGGTTTAAACGGAGAAACCATATACCACTTTCGTTTGGTAGCAACAAACTCTTATGGAACATCCTATGGAAAGGACATAACTTTTACAACCTCTAATGGCATTGCAACTACGTTGGAGGCAAGTTCGATAGGTGTAATTACTGCCACCCTAAATGGCCTTGTTAACCCTAAAGGGCATAAAGCTACCTATTACTTTGAGTATGGTCCTACTAAAGACTATGGAGCCACTACACCACGTGAGGATGCAGGTTCAGGAAATAGTGAAATAGCCGTAAGCAGTGATTTGAAATCGTTAAGTCCGGATACAACATATCATTTTCGATTGGTAGTAACACACAATCCTGATACAACCTATGGAGAAGATTTGACCTTTAAGACATATAAAGAGTCAGGCAGTAGTGGAGGAGGGTGTTTTATTGCCACTGCCGCTTTTGGTTCTTCATTGGGGCCACATGTAAAAATATTGAAGGATTTCAGGGATAAATATCTACTGACTAATGCATGGGGCAGGGAATTCGTTGAATTCTATTACATGGCTTCTCCGTCAATTGCTGATCGTATTGCTAATAATGGGCCCCTCAAAATTATGGTAAGAATGTGTCTTTATCCTCTCGTAGGTTTTAGTTACGTAACCCTGAATACATCTTTGGAGATGAGATTCTTTGTTGTTGGCTTTTTTATCCTTTTTGCAATATGCTTTATAGCTTCGTTAAGGTGGGTAAGACTCAAGAATACCATGTAAGGTCAAGGAGATAGCTGGTACTAAGGATGAATAGAGGGCATCAGGTTGGGATCTATCTGTAATAGCCCCCTTTTTTTAAAACGAAGAGAAAAATATAGAGACTCTTTATCAAGAGTTAGTTGGTGTATTGATAATGTTAGATCAGGCATAACAAAATAATTTTTGAGGATGTTGGAAGTACAGATCCAACTTTTGAGGCGTTGTCAAGAACGATTTACAACTGACTTTCGGTTTCAAATTTTAGGTGCCACGGATGTAAGCTTATGGGTATCTACTCAAAATAATGAATATGAATTAAATCCATAAAAGGATCTATGTTATGGGGTTGCTGGACAATTTTTTTCAAAGGCTTTTGTATATCAAAGTATTGGGCAAATTTCCCTTGTTACAAAAGGGGGTATTATCCATTCACAGGGAAGGTCTTGGAAAATCTATCGAGAAAGCGAGATATTATTTAAAAGCCAACAAAAATGTGTTGACCCTGGGAATGATTGAAGGAGATTACCCTGAATGGCTTAAAAAAAACAAGGTATCAGAAAAAAAGATAGAGAGGGAAATTGAAGAATTTCAGTATAAACCTAAAATCAGTATAATTGTACCGGTTTTTAATGTGGATCCTAAGTGGCTTATATTATTAATAAAATCTGTTAAAAATCAATTTTATACTAATTGGGAATTATGCATCGTTGATGATTGTTCAAGTAATCAAAAGACTCTTAATTATTTAAAATCAATTTATGATTCAAAGATTAAGATACAATTCTTAGATGAAAATCGGGGAATTTCTGTTGCCTCAAATACTGCCATAAAAATGGCAAAAGGTGAATATGTTGCCTTATTGGATGACGATGATGAGATTACAAAAGATGCCTTATTTGAGGTTGTTAAAGCGATTAATGAGAAAGATCCGGATCTGATTTACTCTGATGAAGACAAAATTGATCGACATGGCCATAGAATAAAACCTTTTTTCAAGCCAGATTGGTCACCGGATCTTCTTAGGTCTCAGAACTATATATGTCATTTTGCAGTGATCAGAAAAACCTTACTGGATAAGATTAAAGGGTTCAGAAAAGGATTTGATGGGGCTCAAGACTATGATTTATTTTTAAGGGTTTCAGAAAAGACAAAAACAATACATCATATACCTAAAATCCTGTATAGTTGGCGTGAAATAGAAACATCGACTGCATCCAATTCACTTTCAAAGCCATATGCTCAGGAAGCTGGCCTAAAGGCAGTGGATGAGCATCTAAATAGAGTTTTTGGAAATGGAGCGCTGGCAAAAGAAAGTGAGTATCTATTTGTATATGATGCAAGATTCACGCTCAGCAATGAGCCATTAGTCAGTATTATTATACCGACGAAGGACGGGCTAAATTACCTAAAGCCTTGTATAGAGAGTGTATTAGTCAAATCAACCTACAGTAATTATGAGATAATAATATTAGATAACAATTCAGAAAAAATGGAAACAAAAACCTGGCTTAAAGAGATAACAGATAGCCATTTAAATATAAGAGTGTTAGATGCTTCCTACCCATTTTGTTGGTCAAAATTAAATAATCATGGAATTGCAGAGGCAAATGGAGATGTATTTATTTTTCTAAATAATGATATAGAAGTAATTTCAAATGATTGGATAGATAGATTAGCCGAACAGGCTATTAGAGATGATGTTGGTGCTGTAGGACCACTTTTGCTCTATGAAGATGGAACGATACAGCATGCAGGGGTAGTTGTTGGGCTTGGAGGATGGGCTGACCATATTTTTAAAGGCATGAAACCAATTCATATTGGATCGCCTTATTTATCACCTATGGTAAAAAGAAATGTATTGGCAGTAACTGGTTCTTCTATGGCCATGTCAAGAAAAACTATAGATAAAATTGGAAAATTTAATGAAAAGTTTATGGTTTGTGGCAGCGATGTAGAGATTTGCCTCAGGGCGTATGAAAATGGATTAAATAACATTTATGACCCTTTTGTGAAGCTATATCATTTTGAATCAAAGACGAGAATTCCAGATGATATACCGCATGGTGATTTTGAGATGTCGAAAAAGCATTATAAAAAGTATATCGAAAATTTTGGAGATCCTTTCTTTAACGGAAATTTATCATTAAACACTACAACACCAATGTTAAGAGAATAGAAATGTTAAATGGGATAGCTAAGGTATTAAAAAAGAGTAATATTGCACGACAACTTTATCGAGTTTATAAGGGAATTGATTTTTCCTATTTAATAACACAAATTACACCAATAATAGTTAAGAAAAGTAAATTTGATTTTGAAAGGATTAATTTATTAGTTCCTTCAATAAATAGAGAGCATTTTTTTGGGGGAGTATCTACAGCCTTCAAGATATTTGATGAAATAATCAAAAAAGGAAATAAATACACTAACGCCAGGATTATATTAACAGATGCCGCGCCTAACAAAGAGGCTATTAAAGAGTTTAGCAAATATAGACTTGTTTCTTTTGATGATGATACTGATGCAAAATACCAACTTTTACCGGTCAACAATAAATATCAAAAAAATATTTTTGTTTCAGAAAATGATAAGTTTATTGCAACTGCATGGTGGACAGCGTATTCCTCGCAAGAGATAATCCGTCAACAGCTAAACTTATACAACCAAGATTACCACAAACTGGTGTATATTATACAGGATTTTGAACCAGGTTTTTATAATTGGTCAAGTCACTTTGTTTTGGCTGAATCTACATATCGATCGGAAGTACCTACAATTGCAATTTTTAACTCATCATTATTGAAGAGCTTTTTTAATACCCGAGGGTATAAATTTTTTAAAGAATATTATTTTGAACCACAGATGAATGAAACATTAAAACGACATATAGATTTAAAACCTATTAGGAAAAAAAAACAAATCTTAATATATGGTAGGCCTTCGGTAGATAGAAATTCATTTAGTCTAATTATAGAGGCCTTAAAAATAATTGTATACAAACAGCCTGATATTCATGGATGGATTTTTTGTTCTGCGGGGGAATCACACTCAGATGTAGCTTTAGGAAATGGAGTAGTGCTCCGATCAATGGGAAAATTAAGTTTGGATGATTACGCAAGAACCTTAAAAGAAAGCGCAATTGGTATCTCCCTTATGATTTCACCTCATCCCAGCTATCCACCATTAGAAATGGCACATTTTGGGCTATTAACTATTACTAATAGTTTTGCTAACAAAGACTTATCTAAATGGCATCAAAATATTATTTCTATTGATATTTTAACACCGCAAAACTTATGCAATAGTCTAATCAGGGCGATAGAAAAATATAATGATAATTGCAATATAGGATGGGAAGGGAAGAGTTCTACTAAATATGTAAATGATGAAACGAATTTTGGTTTTATAGATAATCTTATGAATGATATGCAAAACATATAATGAGAGCACCTTCTGACGGGATGCGATAAGACTGTTGTAAAGTGTTTAAAGATTGGTATTGTGAACCAATTGAACTTTAACTTGTGGAAGGTCAGAGAGTTTTCCTTGTAAATGAGTTTAGTCGATCTCAACTATTTAAATGGCTCGATTACGTTTATCAGTATCGGCGATGTTTATCTGGGAATGAAGTGTGATAAGAACTTGTCGGTTCAGGGTTAACAACATCTCTCGTCAAGCCATATCTTTGAAGTGGCCATTTTGCTCTACCCAGTTCCATTTTTTTCAGAGGACTTCTGAGATTTCAGTGCGGCCTTTGGCCCAGTGTTTATTAACAATAGTTTGAATGGGTTCGAATCGATCTTGTAATAGTCTTTTTCTGATGTTAGCGGGCACAATATTCCCATTTTAGAGTAAAGCAACATAGTCGACGCCAGCAAAAAATTTGTACTGTTAAATTTTTTTAGATAGAAGAAATGAACTGGACCTAATTCACAAATGAAATTTTCTGGCAGCCGAAATTGCTCGAAATTTATTTAACCGGGATGCAAAAAAAGTGAAAAAAATTTTATGTTAGGAATCTGGCTGAGAGATCGAGCAAATTATGGGCCTGCCCTATTAGAAGCGGAGCTTTCCGGTACGGGTTGAAATGAAAAATTATGGGTTGGTTTTAGTGAAATTTTGGACCCTTGGTCTTATTAAATATCCTAACCCGGATAAACCGGAAAGGTTAAAAGTGAGCTAAAGTTTGAAGTGAGCTAAAGTTAATGAATTGCTTCGCTCCATCTGTTTTACAAAATAGCTAAAATCCTTAACCCTGGCCCAGACCGATTACAATCACTGTATACCTAACAAAGCAAGGCTAAGAATTATCCAGTGGCCATTGCGATATTATAACTCGCACCCCTGGCCCAGACCTGGCATGCAATGCTTAGGCTGTATTGCCAGGACTTATAAATCACATAGAAATTGGAATATTTGCCAGGGAAGTCGCGCCAGGGCGGGCAGGGCGGGCTTTAGGCACTTCACACTTTTTTGAATTCTGATTTTAGTTTTAAATTTTCTGCACGTTTGAACACAAATTTACTTGTAAGGCACTACGCTAATATCTTAGAAAATAAATTTATGAAAAATATTTTGGTAATAGGTGGGGCAGGATATATTGGATCCTATATGTGTAAATACTTGGCAAAGAGTGGTTATCAACCAATTGTCCTTGACAATTTAGTATTAGGTCATCAGGAGGCGGTAAGGTGGGGGCCTTTTTTTAAAGGCTCTATGGATGATTGGAATTTGCTAAATCATATTTTTTCGGAGTATCAAATTACTGGTGTAATGCATTTCGCTGCATTTTGCTATGTGGGAGAATCAGTAACAGAACCTGCAAAATACTACCATAATAATGTTGCAGATACATTAGTATTGCTTGATATGATGGTTGAAAAAAACATTTCTAATTTCATATTTTCGTCTTCCTGTGCAACCTATGGAGAACCTGTTGAGATTCCTATCACAGAACAGCACCCTCAAAACCCGATTAACCCCTATGGCAGAAGCAAACTAATGGTGGAACAGATTTTGCGGGATTTCAGAAATGCCTATAATTTAAACTATATATCTCTTCGTTATTTTAATGCAGCAGGGGCAGATCCTGAAGGTGAAATAGGCGAGGATCATATGCCCGAGACCCATCTCATTCCCCTTGTCCTTCAAACAGCTCTTGGGCAAAGGGAAGTATTATATATTTATGGAGATGACTATCCAACAAGAGATGGCACATGTATTCGAGACTATATTCATATCGATGATTTAGCTCAGGCCCATCTCCTGGCCCTGGAGAGGCTTATCAATAATGGCCCTGGAGGGCAATACAATTTAGGGAATGGTAATGGCGAGTCAGTAAAAGAAGTAGTCGATATAGCTAATAAAATTACAGGAAAGCCGATTGCTATACAAATTACTGAAAGAAGAATTGGTGACCCTGCAGTGTTAATCGGGTCAAGTCGAAAGGCAATCAAGGAGCTGGGATGGAGGCCTCGGTTCTCTGATCTTGGTATAATTATTGAGACCGCGTGGAAATGGCATAAGAATCATCCAAAGGGTTATAAACCATAGCATAATGAATGATTTTAATGGGGCTTGATATTGATTAAATGAATGTAACAGTCATTGTAGTAAATTGGAATGGAAAAGCGCTCCTCTCGGGGTGTTTGGATGGTCTTCGAAAACAAATCTATCGTCATTTTACAGTTGTTGTTGTAGATAATGGTTCAAATGATGGATCAATTGATTTTGTCACGAATAATTACCCTGAAGTAGAGACCATTGCCCTTCCTGAGAACCTTGGCTTTTCATCTGCCAATAATGTGGTGCTTAAAACTATACATACTGAATATGTTGCCTTTCTTAATAACGATGCAGTTCCAACTCCTTTTTGGCTCAGTAACCTGGTGGAAGCGCTTGAACGTTGCCCACAGGCAGGGTTTGCTGCTTCGAAAATGTTGTTTCAAGACAAGCCAACAATAATAGACAGAGCTGGCGATTCGTATACTACTGCAGGAGCAGGACTTCTGCGAGGACGGGGCAGGTCCGCAACTCATTACAATAAGCAAGAGTGGATTTTTGGGACATGTGCTGGCTCTGCATTTTTTCGTATTGAAGTATTGCACGATGTAGGCTTTTTTGATGAAGATTTTTTTATACTTTATGAAGATGTGGATCTCAGTTTCAGGGCACAATTAAGAGGCTATAAGTGTTTGTATATACCAGAAGCGGTTGTATACCACAAGGCCAGCAGCAGTATTGTCTATGACTCGCCGATCTCGGTCTATTATAGCCATAGAAATTTGGAATGGGTCTACATCAAAAATATGCCTTCTCACTTAATATTTAAGACCTTCTGGCTCCATATTTTATACAATATAGCTGCCTTTTTCTTTTTTGCAGCAAACGGCCGAATCAAAGAGTTTGCAAAGGCAAAGCGAGACGCTCTCAAGGGTCTAAAGACGATATTGAATAAACGTAGGCAGATTCAAAGAAACAGAAAAGTCAATAACGCCTACATCTGGGATCTATTAGACAAAGAATTATTTTTCCCTCGATTGGCCAAACGGTTAAATAAACAATAAGCGTTACAAGAAATTTGAATATGTTTGATATTATTATAGTTAATTATAGAAGCACCGATTATCTTTTACGCTGCCTCAGATCGGTGTATGATTCTCTCCGGGAGCTTCCTGGAAAGGTCTTTGTAGAGGATAATGCCTCAGAAGATGGCGTAGATCGTGTAAAGGCAGCATTCCCTCAGGTTATTCTCTCAAAGAACAGTTACAATATGGGCTTCTCCAAGGCAATCAACAGTGCTCTGAAACAAAGTAATTCGCCTTATGCAGTACTTTTGAATCCTGATAGCTATGTGATGGATGGTTTTTTTGAACCCATCATTCACTATATGGAAAACAACCCTAAGGTAGGGATTGTTGGACCTAAAATCTTCGATCATGATGGTTCAATCCAGGGGTCTGCAAGGTCATTTCCAACCCCACTTACCGCTTTGTTTGGCCGATCTTCGTTGTTCACAAGATTTTTTCCAAATAATCCTATTACTCGTGCAAACATTCTAACCACTATAAGTGATGGTAGAACTCCCATGAAGGTGGATTGGGTTTCAGGTGCTTGCATGATAGTGAGGAGAAAGGCAGTAGATGACATAGGCCTTATGGATGAACGCTTTTTTATGTACTGGGAGGATGCTGATTGGTGCAGACGCATGTGGAAGAAGGGATGGATGGTGGTCTATTTTCCGCAGGCCTCTATCATTCATTATGTTGGGGTGAGCAGTGGACAAGCTTTTCTCAGGTCTATCTTCGAATTTCATAAGAGCAGTTATCGGCTCTTTAATAAGCATACTAAGAATTCCATCTGGTTTTTGAAACCTTTGGCCATCGCTGGAATCTCCCTTCACCTTTTTTATGTCCTTGTCTCCAACAGTTTACATGCATGGCACGAGAAACTTAAGTTCGCTAGGGTGCGCCTAAAGGAGGATCGTGTCATTGAAAAGGTAGAAAAGATAAAAGTCTTACGCGTAATAGCACGCCTCAATATAGGCGGCCCTGCTATTCACGTTCATTTATTAACAAAGGGACTGGATGGCAGCAAATTTCAGTCAACCCTCGTCACAGGCAAAATTTCTCCCCAGGAGGGGGATATGAGTTATCTCTTTAGTTCTATTGATCCAAATCCGATTACTATCCCTGAGTTGCAGAGAGAGATTAGTCTCAAATTGGATTTAAAGGCATTGCTACAAATTTTCAAGATACTTCGTCAAGAAAGGCCAGATATTGTGCATACACATACGTCAAAGGCAGGCTCAAGTGCCAGATTAGCTGTTTTTTTGTATAATGTTATTTGCGATAAGAAGGTGCGAACTGTTCACACATTTCATGGCCATGTGTTTGAAGGATATTTCAGCAGGGCGAAATCGTTTCTTTTCGTTTGGATTGAACGCATTATGGCAAAAGAGACGGATGTGCTTGTTGCCATCAGTGAGACTCAGAAAAAGGAGCTGGCAGATAAATACAGAATTGCCCCGTCCAAAAAAATCAAGAGGGTAGAGTTGGGATTTGATTTAAAACCATTTTTGAATGGGAAGGCTTTAAAAGGGCACTTTAGGCGAGAGATAGGGATAGATGAGGATACTATTTTAATTGGTATTGTCGGCCGATTGGTTCCTGTAAAGAATCATAGTATGTTTTTGAAGGTGGCGAAGATACTTCTTGAGCAGAATCACGGAATACGGGTAAAGTTTATAGTGGTGGGAGATGGAGAATTGAGAGATAAATTGGAGGATTATTGTGAAAAAATGAGGCTGTCCAGCTATGTTCATTTCTGTGGTTGGATGAGGAATCTTCCCTTTCTATATGCTGACTTGGATATTCTCACCCTCACCTCCCTAAACGAGGGGACACCTGTCTCTATTATTGAGGCTATGGCCTCTTCGGTACCAGTTATTTCAACGAATGCGGGTGGGGTGCTGGATTTGTTAGGACCACCTGATGGGTCTCCACTATCCAACGGTTTTGTGGTTCATGAGCATGGTATACTTTGCAGAAAAAATGACGCTTTTGGTTTTGCGAATGGATTGAAGTATTTATTGGAAATCGATATTAAGGAAAAAGAGGAACGTCTCGCGCGGGCACGATTCTTTGTAGAGCACAAATTTTCAGAAAAACGGCTTATACATGATATTGAGTCTCTGTACCTTGAGTTGATGGAATAAAGTGTAAAATGCTTGGTAAGCGAATAACATAATCAGAAAGCTTTTTATTTTTTGGATTCCCCTCAACTTTATGCAATGAGCTTTGAGAGTCTCTATTCGTTTCTATTATTCGTATATATTGTATAAAAAAATTAATAGATAGCCCATGTCAATATTCCACGAGGTATCATAATGAAAAAAAAGAGCGATTTTTTTATAGACATCCTACATGTATTCGTCTTGTTCAGTTTTGCGCTTGTACAACCGCTGTTTGATTTACTCTCAAGAAATGCAGAATTTTTAGTCGCCCACCACTCAACCCCCATAGATATTTTTTCCCTCGTATTTGTTTTGTGTATTCTGATACCGGCAATGATTGTTGTTTTGGAGTTTCTGGTTGGAAAGATCCATCCAAAGTTACGGAAATATTGTCATAGATTTTTCATCAGTATTTTTATTTCTGCCATCACTTTACAGGTACTAAATCATGTAGTTGAATTTCCGGGGATAATTATGGTCGCAGTGGCCATCATACTAGGTGTAGTGGGCGTCTCTATGTATGTTCGTTTCCGTTTCATACGGCTATATCTTACTATCTTATCACCCGCAATATTAGTTTTCCCCAGCTTATTTTTACTCAACTCACCGGTTCAAAAAATTTTATTTCCAGATCAAAACACTTCTATAAATTCAGTAAAGGGGGTTAATCTACCTCCTATTATCATGGTTATATTCGATGAATTTCCCATATCTGCGTTGATGGATGAACATCGTCAAATTGACCCCATTAGGTACCCTAATTTTTCAAAACTAGCACAGACATCCTATTGGTTTCGTAATTATACCACGGTAGGTGAACGGACTGTAGCAGCGATACCCGCGATGCTTAGCGGCATCTACCCTAGCAAAGATCGTCTTCCCATATCAGGGGACTATCCAAACAATCTCTTCACTTTCCTTGATGGTTCCTATGACATGATCTCTTACGAACCCGACACGATGATTTGCCCAAGCAGCATATGTGTCAAAAAATTGGATAGAAATACCAATATTGAAATCTTACGATCTGTGTTGTCAGATTTATCGGTTGTCTATCTTCATATTCTCCTTCCCCCAGATTTGGCAATCAGTCTTCCCCCCGTTTCTCTCACATGGACCAATTTTTTAAACAATACACAGAAACCAGATGATCAAGATGACAGGGAAAAACCCACTAAAAACTGGTGGGGGGTCCGCGGTGAGCTGTTCAATAGATTCATAAACACTATTGATGTATCTAAAAAGCCCAAACTTTATGTTTTTCACAGCCTGTTACCACATATACCCTGGGAATACCTGCCCTCCGGAAAATTTTACAAAAGTCCCGGCGTGCATACACCGGGGTTGAATTATAAGGCTGATCTTTGGGATGATAATGAATGGCTGGTAATTCAAGCCTATCAACGGCACCTGCTTCAGATCGGTTTTATGGACAAATTGCTTGGAAATCTTATTGAGCGGCTTAAAGCTATTAGTCTATATAACAAGGCATTGATTATTATTACTGCAGACCATGGCGTTAGCTTTTGCCCAAACCAAACCCGCCGATTAGTTTATAAAAACAAACCCATGGACATCATGTCTGTTCCATTTTTTATAAAGATACCCCATCAAAATAAGGGAGAGACAGTTGACCGTAATGTGGAATCGATTGATATCTTGCCCACAATCGCCCAAATAATAAATATGGCACTGCCTTGGCAAATTGATGGAGATTCCATGCTTAATAATGCAAATCCTGAGCGAACTAAAAAAATAATTTACAACTATCGCTTCGACAAATTTGTATTCGGGGATACCAAAGACTTCTACGAGTCTGGCTTGGTACGTAAGCTTTCGATTTTCGGTTCAGGATCAAAGCCATACGGATTATACAATATCGGAGCTCACAGCGAGCTTTTCAAGCGACATATCAGTGAGATCACGCTGGCTGAAAACTCGGATATTATGATTGATTTCAATAAGGCCTTTTTATATACCGCGATTGACATTGAATCCAGTTTTATACCGACCCAAATTCGGGGAAATATTTATTTCGAAACCGAGCTCACTGTACCCTTGGACTTCGCGATTAGCATTAACAACGTTATCTACGCTACTACACAATCTTTTGCCCATAAAGAAAATAGAGCCCGATTCTCAGCTATGGTGCCGGAATCTGCATTTCGTATGGGGAAAAATGATGTGGACGTCTTTTTGATATCAAACAATAATGGAAAACTCCTGTTAATGCCTTGTAATCATAACCTCCCGCATGCCTTTGCCCTTAAAAAGAGCAAGAAATACGGCGAAGTTATCATGGATGGAGAAAAAATCATTCCTGTCGTTTCAAAAAAAGTACATGGACATTTAGAGTCAGCAGGAATCAAAAAAGATCGGATTTTCTTTAAAGGATGGGCAGCGGATGTGCTAAACTCTCGGCGTGCAGAATATATTGTGGTCTTTATAAACGGCGAATTTCTCCTTTCATGGGAGCCATCCCTAAATAGGCCAGATGTCGCATCGTATTTTAATGATTCTCAATTGAAAAAAACCGGCTTTTCCCTTTTGCTTCCATTGTCTATTATTACCCCGGTTAAGCAGCCGAAAATACGATTATTTGCAGTGTCTGGTGATATTTCTTCGGAATTGGTTTACCCTCGAGAGTATATGTGGGATTAAATGTTGAAACCAGGCTGTTTCAATCCATTATCGACCAAGGCCATGTTTTCTAAGCACACAGGATAAAAAATATTTTTTATTTACTCGTGTTTCATTGTTGGTATTAATAACCCCTATTCCATATAATAACAGGTGGAGGATTTTATGAAAGAAAAAATTAGATATATGATGATAGCAAATGTGACGTGTTTTTTACTGCTGCCCATCAACAGCGCTTTTGCATATCTTGACCCAGGCACAGGCAGCATGATGGTTCAAGCGTTAATTGCGATTTTTGCAGTCGTAAGTGTGTCCATCGGTATCTTTTGGAGACGTTTACGATCATTTTTCAGCAGGCTTTTTGGTCGCAAGAATAATAGAAAAGAAAATGACACAAATAATAGCTGATTCAGGTTCTTTTAGAGACCCCTCAGGGCACGTTTTCACGAAGGACGGAGATGTCTACCGAAGCATTTTCAAACCAGGGGTAAGAGATTTTGAGGCTGCGCGGGATTCTGGTGTATATGATAAGCTAATTGGAAGAGGATTGTTGCTGTCACACCAGGAGGTCAACGCCGGTAATTTTGCGCCTGAGGGAACAGTTTATTGCCTGGCTCATCCGCAACTGCCCATGATCAGCTATCCGTGGGAGTGGCCTTTTTCGTTACTAAAAGATGCTGCTTTGGTTCATCTTGATGCCATGGAAATGCTCTTGCCATATGGGTTCTGGCTGCGTGATGCCAGTGCCTTTAATGTGCAATATGATGGCAGTCGGCTACGTTTGATAGATACTTTGTCAATCGGTTGCAGAGTACCGGAAAGTCCGTGGGTTGCGTATGGACAATTCTGTTCGCATTTTTTAGCTCCCTTGGCTATGGCAGCGTATTGTGATGTACGCACACTTTCGCTCTGGAGAAACTATATTGACGGCTATCCTTTAGACCTGGCAATCAAACTATTACCTATTTGGAGATTTTTAAAACCGGGCCTTTTTATGCATCTAAATCTTCATGCTCGCATCCAGAACTTGGCAGATCGAAAGGAACACATAGGTAAATCGAAATTGGCTAGGAAACCAAAAGTCAGTGAACGTGGACTGATTGGGTTGATTCGTTCATTGCATCGAACCATTGAAGGAATAAAGTGGAATCGTTTTTCCAAGATTTGGGAGGACTATCGGGAAATCCGAACCTACAACACCGAAGATGTGGCTCGAAAATCTGAATATGTTGACAGTGTGGTGCAGCGACTTAAGCCCAATATGGTATGGGATTTGGGTTCTAATACCGGCGAATTTTCATTGATTGCTGCCTCTTATGGAGCATTTGTGGTGAGTGTAGATGGAGATCCTGCTTGCACGGAATTTCTGTATCAAAAGCTTTCCCAAAAAAATAGGATTAGAGGCATACTACCGCTAACTATGGATTTGGCTAATCCCTCCCCCAGTCTTGGGTGGGATAGCAGGGAACGGCTAAGCCTAAGAGATCGTGGCCCTGCAGACTTAGTGTTAGCACTAGCGCTGATACATCATCTTGTGCTCTCCTGCGGTGTGCCCCTTTATCAGATAGCCAAATGGTTTTCAAACATAACAAACCATGTATTGGTAGAGTTCATTCCCCCTTCGGACCCCATGGTACAAAAACTTTTGAGGAATCGTGGTGATGAACATCTTCCTTACAATTTAGAGATATTTCAGTCAAGCTTTGGAAAAGTTTTCGATTTTTTCGATCAAAAAAAACTCCAAAACGGTCGCATTTTATTTCTATGTAGACGAAAGAAGAGATTAGGATAAAAACATTTATTTATCAGAATGAAATCTAAAAATGATCAAAAACGAAAGAGGTAATTAGTTCCTGTATGCTGTTTTGGGCAAGATGTTATTGCCTTGCTGGACAACAGCTTATAGGAACCCGAACAACCTAATCTATATTGGAGAGTGAAGAGAGCCAGTAAACAATAAGTGGAAGTTGAGCCATGGTTCTGTCAATAGAAAAATATTTGAGGCAGCAATAGTCGCCATCCTTACACCAGTAACTCAACTTGACTCTGTTGCTAAAGAACTTACAGTTGCAGCCCCAATTTAATTTCATATGACTACATGCTTATTCAAACATTATTAGTGCCATTAGTAATCTTTTTACTTTCAAGACAAGGGAGCATGTGCTAAAGGTGTCCAGCATGAATAATGCTAAAGATAAAATGAGCTAAATAAGCAGGAGTAATCAATGAAGACACTAATCACTGGGATAACTGGGCAGGATGGTTCATATTTGGCGGAACTCTTACTCTCAAAGGGCTATGAAGTTCATGGACTTGTTCGACGATCTAGTACGTTTAATACAGATCGTATCGATCATCTCTATAAGGATTTTCATGACCCTGAAGCTCGGATGTATCTCCATTATGCAGATCTTGCTGTATCTAGTCATTTAATGAAATTACTCTATGATATTCAACCTGATGAGATATATCATCTCGGGGCTCAGAGTCATGTGAGGGTGAGTTTTGATATGCCAGAGTATACTGGGGATATAACAGGACTTGGTACATTGAGGGTATTAGAGGCAATTCGCAAAACAGGTATTCAAACCAGATTTTATCAGGCTTCATCAAGCGAAATGTTTGGGGCAGCCTCACCACCCCAGAATGAAATGACTCCCTTTGAGCCGCAAAGCCCTTATGCCGTAGCCAAAGTCTATTCTTATTATGTTGTAAAGAATTACCGGAAGGCCTATAATATTTTTGCTGCTAATGGTATCCTTTTTAATCATGAATCACCTCGCAGAGGCGAAACCTTTGTTACAAGAAAAATAACCCGTGCAGCCACAAGAATTAAACTTGGACTTCAAGATAAACTGTATCTTGGGAATCTAGAGGCCAAAAGGGATTGGGGTTTCGCAGGGGATTTTGTTGAGGCTATGTTGTTGATTTTGCAACAGGATGAGCCAGATGATTACGTAATCGCTACGGGGGAAACTCATTCAGTCCGAGAGTTTGCAGAAAAAGTTTTTCAAAAGTTGGGACTTGATTATGAGAAATACATAGCCATAGATCAGAGATATTTCAGACCGACAGAAGTTGATGCTTTGTTAGGGGATTCAACGAAGGCACGAAAGAAACTCGGGTGGCGGCCGAAAGTTGGATTTGACGAGTTGATTAACATTATGGTTGAGGCGGATCTTGAATTGGCAAAGAAGGAAAAAACCCTTCTGGATGCTGGTTATAGAAATGTGAAAAATCGCATAAGATAAAACGGTCGTATAAAATTTTCTACATTCGAAATCTGAAGCAATAAATAAGAGCTAATAGGATGAAGGACAAACGAATTACCATAACCGGGGGTGAAGGTTTTCTCGGCAGGCATCTGATCCGTAAAATGAAGGAAAAAGGTTATAAGCATTTATATGTTGCTGATATCCCAAAATATGATTTGGTAAAACTTGAAGATATACGACGTATGTATGATGATTCAAAACCAGACCTTGTCATCCATTTGGCTGCCAAAGTAGGTGGTATCGGTTTCAATCAAGAGAATCCTGCTACCTTATTTTACGAAAACTTGATGATGGGTATTCAGCTTTTCCATGAAGGGTATTTGAGGAATATTGAAAAATTCGTAGCCATTGGGACGATATGTGCCTATCCAAAATATACACCCGTTCCATTTAAAGAGGAAGACTTGTGGAATGGCTACCCTGAAGAAACAAACGCCCCCTATGGGCTGGCAAAAAAGATGATGCTAGTCCAATCTCAGGCTTACCGACAGCAGTATGGTTTTAATTCCATATTTCTTTTGCCGGTCAATCTGTATGGTCCAGGCGACAACTTTGATCCCAGATCCTCTCATGTCATTCCGGCACTTATTCAAAAATGTGCTGATGCCATTGTGCATAATGAGAAGGAAATCATGGTGTGGGGCACAGGGAAGGCAACACGTGAATTTTTTTATGTCGAAGATGCTGCTGAGGCGATTATCCTTGCTACGGAAAGATACAACAAAAGTGATCCCGTCAACATTGGAGCTGGTTTTGAAATTTCCATAAAAGAACTTGTTGAGTTGATTGTGGAACTCACTGGTTTCAAAGGTAGGATTATCTGGGATACATCCAAACCCGATGGCCAACCGAGAAGGATTCTTGATACATCAATGGCGGAGAAGGAGTTTGGGTTTAAGGCAAAAAGAGAATTAAGGGAAGGATTAAGGAAAACAATTGAATGGTATAAGAATTCTTTGTAGCATCCAGCTAGGGTTCTCTGACCTCCATCAAAAAGGAGGTATTTTTTCCCTTTATCCAAAGCAGGAATAGAACAACAGGAATTCTGTCAATCATGTAAATTCTTCTGGATGCTACACGATTTAAAGGAGAGATAAAATTTTTTGGGGTGGAGATTTGAAATCAATAAGCCGCTATAAGACCAAAAATATGAAACCATCCTCGGTAATATTATGAGTGATAATACGCTTATACAGCAAATTACCTCATCAACAACAGTGACTTCTACATTTTTGCAAGCGATGCAAGTTAGAAAACATATAAAGTAAATTGTTTACCCCTCTTCCATCAAATTTGTTTGCATTGTTCACTAAAAGTTGCATTTCAAAACCCTTCACCCTCAAAAGTAATTGAGAATTTTAGCTTCACCTGCCTTAGAACTAATCATAGTATTTTACTCCATCTTTTGATTGAAGTTATGACAAGCACCACGGATAAATTGACCCAAGGGAGTCGAATTGCCCGAAATAGTGTATTGAATCTTCTGGGTTATGGCACACCACTAGTGGTTGCTATTTTTGCGATCCCGCTTCTTATTAGGGGACTGGGCACAGATCGCTTCGGGGTTTTGGCTATGGCGTGGGTATTCATCGGGTACTTAAGCCTTTTTGATTTGGGGCTGAGTCGTGCGCTGACAAAACTGGTGGCGGAGAAGCTGGGGGTAGGGAAGGTGGGAGAAATCCCTGCTCTCGTTTGGACTGCTATTTTCGTTATGTTTTTTCTTGGCTTGGGGATAGCAGTAGCAGTAAGCTTGCTTTTGCCTTGGCTTATTCGGGACATACTCAACATTCCCCAAGCATTATATACCGAAACTCTGAAGGCCTTTTATCTTTTGGCAATTTTTGTACCCATCGTGATTATTAGTGTTGGTTTCCGAGGAATATTGGATGCACACCAGCGTTTTGATCTTACCAATGCGGTACGTATTCCTTTAGGAATATATAGCTTCATAGCTCCCCTTTTAGTGCTGCCTTTTTCTCGAAGCCTTTTTTCGGTAGTAGGTATTTTGGTGGCTGGTCGGTTGGTCGCCTGCCTGGTTCAACTTCTACTTTGCTTGCATGTTGTCCCATCGCTGAGCAAGGGTATTGTATTGCAGCGCACAATGATGGGACCGTTAATTCGTTTTGGTAGCTGGATGACAGTGACCAATATTGTAAGCCCACTTATGCTATATTTGGATCGCTTTTTTATTGGTGCCCTTATCTCTGTTGTAGCTGTTGCTTACTACGCTACGCCTCAGGAGGTTGTGACAAAACTCTTGCTTATTTCTGGATCCGTGATGGGAGTACTGTTTCCCGCATTTTCGACAAGTTTTGTTCAAGATCATAGCCGTACGAAGTTGCTCTTTGGACGCGGAGTAAAGTTCATTTTTCTTATTCTATTCCCAATTACCTTATTTATCGTTACAATGGCACACGATGGTTTGGGTTTCTGGCTGGGTGACGAGTTTGCGCAAAACAGTACTAAGGTGTTACAATGGATAACTGTTGGGGTCTTTATACATAGTCTAGGCCAGGTGCCGTATGCCTTGATACAGGGCGTTGGACGGCCCGATCTTACAGCCAAGTTGCACCTTATCGAGTTGCCCTTTTATGTTATCTGCCTTTGGTGGATTATTGGCAGTAATGGCATTGTAGGGGCAGCCGTTGCATGGGTTTTACGTATAGCCGTAGATACACTATTTATGTTTATCATGGCGCAAAGATTATTACAAATACGAGAAGGAATAATGTGGAGGAGACTACTCCTCATGGGATTTGTGTTTTTAACCTTAACCCTTGCCACAATGCTCACGGATCTTGCCATGAAACTACTTTTCCTTTTATTGATGCTTTTTATCTATGTCCCGACCATATGGTTTCTGATTCTTGCGCAGGAGGAAAGGGCACTAATAGTAAATCGATTCAGAACAATCCGGGTGTGAAATTGGCAAAACAATTGGTAGATGTTTGCTTGCTCGAGAGTAAGTTTTTTACTGGATTTTAGGTTTTTAATCATTACCAAAATGAAAATAATAGATAAAAAAGATATTCTAGGTAAGATAGAAGAGTTCCAAGATTTAAAACTTGAGCTCGGTTGTGGAAGTCGTAAAAGACACGAAGATGCTATCTGCATCGATGTTATTGATTATGAATGTGTGGATATTGTGGGGGATGTTTATGATGTATTAAGAAAAATACCAGAGAATATTGTTTCAGCGGTGTATTCCTATCATTTTTTTGAGCATCTTGAAGATATTGGAGCAGTTATGGAGGAGTTAACCAGAATCATGAAAGTAAATGGGCTACTTATAGTGGTGGCTCCTCATTTTTCCAACCCCTATTTTTATTCTGACTACACACATAAAAACCAATTTGGCCTATATAGCTTCTCATATTTATCAAGTGATTCTATTTTTGCCAGAACGGTTCCAAGCTATAATAAATTACTTAATTTTAACCTCAGTAAGGTGAAATTGATTTTTAAGTCTCCACGGCCTTTTTATTTTCGATGGGGGCTGAAAAAATGTTTTCAAATTATATTCAATATAAATCGTTATATGATGGAATTCTATGAAGAAAACCTTTGTTATATCTTTCCGTGCTATGAAATTAGATATGAAATGATAAGAAAAGGGCGCAACAAGTTATTTCTAGAGAATTGACCATGAAGATTCTCCTCCTCAGCCGTTACAGCCGCCTCGGTGCCAGCAGTCGACTCCGAAGCTACCAGTATTTACCGTATCTAAAAGCTCATGGAATCAATGTTGATGTGGCCCCTTTGTTGGAAGACGATTATCTAAAGAACCTTTACGCTGGCAGGCGTAAAGATTTGAGAGAAATCCTTCGTGCTTATGTCCGACGTCTTGGTCGTCTGATTAAAAGTAACAGCTTTGATCTATTGTGGGTTGAAAAAGAGATCTTGCCCTGGTTTCCTGCCTGGGCAGAGGCGATACTTGCTCATTTGGGTATTCCCTATATAGTAGATTATGATGATGCCATTTTTCACCGCTATGACATGCATCCAAAGGCCATTATACGCTTCCTGTTAGGCACTAAGATCGATACTGTTATGAGCAGAGCAGCTTTGGTGATTGTCGGTAATAAATACCTGGCGGATAGAGCAAGGAAGGCGGGAGCAAGAAGGGTTGAATACCTTCCTACAGTGATTGATTTAGATAGATACCGCACTGTAAATCATAGCAAGAGATTAGATTATAAAATTGGATGGATAGGTTCTCCAGCTACGGCAAAATACCTTTATCCCATGTATCCTGCCTTAGTCGAAGTATGCAGGAATAGCGGCACACGGTTAGTTCTTGTTGGTTCTGGTCAAGTAGATTTAGATGATGTGACGACGGAAACTCGTCCATGGTCAGAATATACAGAAGTCGCCGATATTCAGAGTTTTGATGTTGGTATCATGCCTATGACTGATGAGCCGTGGTCCCGCGGAAAGTGTGGCTACAAATTGATCCAATACATGGCCTGTGCTCGACCCGTGGTTGCTTCTCCAGTGGGAGTTGCTCCAAAAATAATTGAAAATGGTATAAATGGTTTTCTTGCTACCACTGCAGAGGATTGGGTAAACGCTATCTGTGCCTTGCGCCGCAACTACAAATTAAGGGAGCGTATGGGCAGGGCTGGTCGAATCAAAGTCGAAAGGCAATATTGCATACAAGTTACAGCTCCACTCCTGGTATCGCTGTTCCGAGAGGTAGTTAAGGAATTCAAATAACTCTAAAGATCACTTCTTTGTCTGAGACAACCATAAACATCGACTGTGGGCCCTTTTGATGTGGGAGATGTGGCGTGAGAGATGGATTGCGTGAAGCACTTAAAACTTGACTTTTGATATGAGATATGGGATTTGGCACTTGGATAATTACGATTAAGGAATTAGGAATTAGGGGATTGATTAAAAGGTTGAATTGTTAAATCTTTTAAGGACTTAGCGATTAAATAAATTCATATACAATTTGTATTAACTTCAAAATTTAGGCACTTAAAATGAAGATATTGATTACAGGCGGTGCAGGATTTATAGGTTCTCATATTGCAGATCGGCTTTTTGAGAAGGGAGATGAAATTTTTGTTGTAGATGATCTGTCCACTGGGAGTCTTGCCAATGTGGAACAACACCAGGATAAGGAAAGATTTCATCTGGTAGTGGATACTATCCTTAACGAGGCCATTATGAATGAGCTGGTCTTCAAGTGTGATCAGGTCTATCATATGGCAGCGGCCGTAGGCGTAAAGCTCATTATGAATAGGCCGGTTGAGACCCTTGAGACAAATGTAAAGGGAACCGAGATGATTCTTATGTTAGCCAACCGATATAAAAAAAAGGTTCTTATCGCCTCAAGCAGTGAGGTGTATGGTAAAATCATGGATGGGAAGACCACCACCCACCTTTTGGAGGACACAGATCGCCTTATGGGTTCCACAACAAAACGACGCTGGGCATATGCCTGTTCCAAGGCCCTGGATGAATTCTTGGCCCTGGCATACTATGAAGAAAAAAAACTACCGGCCATTATTGTCCGTCTTTTTAATACGGTTGGGCCGAGGCAAACCGGGCAATATGGAATGGTTGTACCCAACTTTGTTCAAAAGGCCCTTATTAATAAGCCTATTACAGTATATGGTGACGGTTACCAGTCCAGGAGTTTTACCTATATCGCTGACGTTATTGATGTGCTGATAAAGCTTATGGCCGAACCTGAGGCTGTGGGGAAGATTTTTAATGTAGGAAATGAGGAGGAGGTGACCATTAAGAATCTTGCCCTGATGGTCAAGGAGATGGCAGAGAGCACCTCAGAGATAGAATACATCTCCTATGAAAAGGCCTATGGTCCTGGATATGAAGATATGCAGAGGCGCTGCCCGGACATTACCAAGCTAAAAGATTTTATGCATTTTAAGCCTAAGACAGATCTTAAGGGTATCATTCAAAGCGTAATTGATTATTATAAAAAATGAGCCCACTTTTTGTATATGCCCTTACCTTTGTAGCATCCTTTTTGCTTTCACTGTTTTTAACCCCATTGATCAGGCACCTGGCGGTGAAGAAAAATCTTGTAGCCAAAGCCAGGGATGACAGATGGCATAGACGACCAACTGCCCTTTTGGGCGGTGTGAGCATCTTTTTCACTTTGATGGTGGTCTGGCAGCTGGCTTCCTTCGTGTTTGCTTTTTATAGCTCAATAAAGCCCCTCTTGCCTCTTGCCTTGGGCGGCGCGGCTATCTTTATTTTGGGGTTAATGGACGATCTTTTAGAGATCAATCCCCAGCACAAACTGTTGGGTCAAGTCATTATTGCTTCTGTATTGGTCATTTTTGGCTTTCAGATAAACTGGTTTGAGTCCATGACGGCTAATCTGTTGATAAGCATCTTTTGGATTGTAGGTATCACCAATGCCTTTAATCTTTTAGATAATATGGATGGATTATCGGCAGGTATTGCCATAATAGCAGGCCTTTTTCTGTTTTTATCTCAGATCTCCTCTGAAATTCAGAGTATCTTTTCGGCACCCCTTTTCCTATCCGCATTTCTTGGATCTTTAGTAGGATTTTTAATCTACAATTTCCATCCAGCTTCCATTTTTATGGGAGACTCAGGCAGCCTTTTTATCGGATTTCTGTTAGCTGGACTGGCTATCAGGGATTCAGGATTGATGATTGGCCCCCAATCTCATCATTTAGTCTTTGTACTGGCAATTCCTATCTTGATCCTGTTCATACCTATCCTGGATACCACCTTTGTCAGCACTATGCGCAAGCTTTCTGGCCGATCCATTTCTGTGGGGGGGAAAGATCACTCCTCTCACAGGATCGTAGCCATTGGATTTTCTGAGAGAAACGCAGTGTTGGTGCTTTACAGTTTTGCTGCTGTCTCAGGACTATTGGCTATGGTTATTACTCGCTTCTCTCTGGGTGTTAGCCTGGTCCTTGTCATAATCTACCTCCTTTTTATTATTTTTTTCTGGATTAATTTGGCCAAGGTTAAGGTATATCCAGAAAAATCCATAATTTCTGAAATCAATAAGGGGAAGCTCACTCCTCTTATTATTGAGTTGACTTACAAAAGGAGGTTGTTTGAGGTGCTCTTGGATCTTGTTCTGATTCCGCTCGCCTATTGGTCCGCCTACTTGATTAGATTTGAAGGCTCTGCTTATGGTGCAAATTTTCCTGTTTTTCTCAAATCTTTACCCATTGTCGTGGCATGTCAGCTTTTCAGCTTTTTTCTTTTAGGAGTTTATAGAGGTATATGGCAATATGTAGGAATGAGAGATGTGATTATCTATGGAAAGGCTATTACTCTCGGTACATTTTTATCTGTGCTGGTTAATTTAGGTATTTATCGCTTTATGGGATTTTCTCGCACCTTATTTATAGTCTATTGGATGATTTTGATGGCACTTGTGACAACTTCTCGTTTCTCATATCGTCTGATTGATGAAGCTACCCCTAAAAATTCCATGAATGGAGGAAGAAGGACACTTATTTATGGAGCCGGGGCAGGCGGGCAGCTCGTTATGCAAGAGATTGAACGAAATAAGAACCTAAAACTGGCCTTGGTGGGGTTTATCGATGATGATATTCGAAAGCAGAAACGCAAATTCGTCGGATATCAGGTTTTTGGGGGGAAGGATCGTTTAAGTGAGATTGTAAATAAAAACCACATTTCCGATGTTATTATTTCATTCCGAAATATGGACAAAGTGTCCAGAGATTCCTTAAAAGAGGAATGTAGCTCACTGGGAGTGAATCTGAGCCGCCTTAATATCATAATAGAATGATCTTACCTATTAATAATTTTCCTGCCTTTTTTTAAGACCGAATGTGTATTTAGAACAGAATCTAGACATAAAACAATTCTTCACAAAGCCAATGCTGGAAACTTCTAAACGTAGCTCAAGAGTAATTTGTAGCATGTGAAGGATTTTATCTTCCATTACTTCGATAGTAAATGGCTGGTGGTATATGGATACCTCCTGATTATCCTGATTGCAACACCACACCTTCCGTTATTGATTCGATGGGCCTCTTCAAGGTGGCAGGCTGGATCGATTTCTGGTTTTGTATTAGGTGTAGAGATTTTTTTAGGGGCACTCCTGCTATTTTTAGCAGGCGGTGTCTTTTTTTTCAACAGACGAAGATTTTCTTCTTTTATCCTCATAATAGGCGGATTACTGTTACCGGCCCTGTGAAAATGTCTCAAGATTGGCGATTTAAAAATGTTCTCTATCTATGATAAAGGCTCGGATGCCGGGACCATTTTTTCCAGTTCCGGCACCCTTTGGTAAAAGGATTTCAA
>Ga0315547_1000914_pt1 | contig 25533 bp, 14 predicted proteins | sample SalMarSW160240MG_2_FD_202542 | JGI IMG/M metagenome (GOLD analysis project Ga0315547, IMG submission 202542) | Salt marsh sediment microbial communities from the Plum Island Ecosystem LTER, Massachusetts, United States - Salt Marsh Sediment SW1601-240 ...
CCGGTGTTGCCATATTTTTGAATCATATACCTGTATGTGAGCCAACCGGTTAGGAATTGACCATACTCTTTGGTTACAGTTCCTTCAAAACCTATAATATCTTCATATCTATTGCTCAGTCTGCCACCATAGTCAACCGTTCCATCTGAATTTTGATATGTGATATTACCATGCTGCCCTGTTACATCCTTATAATAGGTACTTAAATTGATCAGATATTGATCTGATAAATTATAAGCCACACCTAATTCATACTGGATCGTTCGTGGAGGTTCAAGGCTAGGATTCCCAAGACTTTGCAAACGATTCCTAAAAGACATCGAAAACAGGAACATTTCAGAATACGGAGGTGTTGCTCTGAAATAGCCATAATTAAAATAAAACTTTGACCTTTCAGTCACCGGAAAAGCAATGCCTATTCGGGGGCTGACCGTCAAATAATTCTCTGTTTCTAAAAGTAATATACCACCCGTTGTATCATTGACTGCGTTCCACCGCCTCCAGATGACGGATATGCCAGAGTCCAAATCACTACGAAGCTTAGCAGGGTCGTCACGTTCTGTCCCTTTGGAGAAAGCGGGTTCGTTAAATGGATCACCAGTTGGCCATACATCGCCTCCGGAATTGTAATAATCAAAGCGAATGCCTAACGTTGCAACCATGCCCTCAATGGTAATCTGATCCTGGAGGTATCCACCCAGTACCCAGGGTTTGCGGCGAAAACGAAATTCGAATTCTGCCTCAGCTGGACGACCCCATTTAAACATATCATTGTTCAGATCAATGTAATTAAATTCGGTTCCTGCTTTGATAAAATGAAGATTTGAGACTTGACTGCTCAAATCAAATTTCATACGTAACTGCTGGGCAAAGGAATGATCAGTATATCCACCTGTTTTGCCGGAATACCTTCGACCGAGACCGTAACACGACGACAACCCATCGTGTGTAAAATACTTACTCGAATCAACCGGATTGTAGACAGTATCAGGATGTGATTTCTCAAATTCTCGACCGTAAGGAAGTTCACTGAGCCATATTGGTCCAAAATTAATAATTGCTGTATTATCCCGATTGGCTTTAGTGTCCATTTTATCTTTATTCATTACATATTGCACGGAAAGGTCCCAGAATGTTCTTGGACTGACCACATTATTCAATTTTAAGCCAGCCGAAATCGTAGTTTGATCTTTAGGATGGAACATTGTCGGATGCCAGTAATAGGACTCCCCGACTCCGCGTACATTGCCAATATTGTTTTCGAACTGTAACCCACCGCGTCCCTCCAACGTAGGGTTGGCAAGAGAAATATTCTGAATTTCGGCGACACCTTCTAAATATCGATACATACCGTTGAAATTAAGGGCCATACTATTCGAGACGTGAGACTTTACAGTAAGTAGGGTTGTTGATTTCCAATCAGCGTTTCTTATAACAGGCTGTATGTAGTTAATATTAATAGTCTGATTGGAAAGATAAAATGTGGCATCACCCAAATATTTTCCAATAAATGGCACGGGACCACCAAAACCACCATCAAAATTATAGTCAGCCTGACTCCCTTCGGGTTCGTGTGCGTGCTCTTTCAAGGCTTTTTTCTGCTCTTCCCAATTTTCCTCGAACCATTCAGGATGTTTGTCTTTATAGAGTTCTTCGAGTTTGTCGAAATCCGGTTCTACCATGTGATTCCAACAAGCCCATAAATAGAGATCCATGGATGTAGCATCTGGATGAGGTTTCTTCACTTTGTTGAAAAATTTCACTAAAGAAGTCCAGCCAGCGAAGGTATCGTGGCCCTGTTTTAAATATTCAGCCTCTTCTTCATCACCACCAGTTAATTGTAACCATCCTTCCTCTGTCCCGACAAAACCGACAACAGGATCCAGATAAGGCTTAAGGGCATAATTGTCCGTGTCATACATTGACTTCCCAAACCGCTTCATTCCGGGGAGGTTTCGCGTAAAGGATGCCCTCCCGTGATAAGCACTTTTATCACCGCTTTTCGTGGTGATATTAATTAAACCCGAGCGGAAGTTACCATATTCTGCATTGAAACCACCTGTGACCAGGGCAACCTGCTCCACCGCGCTTAACGGAATGGTTGATTCTGCCCTTCCCATGCGAACATCAACCATTGTCATTCCGTCAACTAAGGCACCGGTTTGTTCCGCTGAACCGCCGCGGATTTCCAAATGATTTGCACCGGTAATGCCTGGCTGTTTCTCTAGATAATTATTGATAGTACGAACACCGGCAGCCTCAATTATTTGCGCAATTGTAACAACCTGTTGAGTATTCGGAACCTCTTTGTGTAAGATATCCCTTGCAGCAACAACCACAACTTCTTCACCTTCAATAACCGTAGCCTCAAGAGCAAAATTCACCGTTGAAATCTGATCGATAGATACTCTTACTCCAGTTTTGGTGGTCTTTTTGTAACCCATCATCGATGCCACTACGTTATAGACACCAGGCGGAACGTTAATGATAAAGTAATCGCCCTCCGGGTTAGTGGCTGCTCCAATCATTGTACCCTGAATAATCACATTTGCACCAATCAACGGTTCTCCTGTTTTTGCATCGGTAATTTTACCATCAATTTTGCCGGTAACACCTGCTAATATCTCTCCTGAATAAATAAAGAGAACCATGCAAACCAGCAAAACCGTGTTATCTAAATTTAAAAACATATCACTCTGTATCTTCATTCTCATTCGTTATATTATATAGGTTTATTTCAATAATCCAATGATTTATAACTCATCTTCACTTTTAGAGCCGCTAACATTCAGCTGGCGTATTGACATTTGGATTTTTTTATTGTGAAAAACAATGAGTTATAAAATTTAAATGAGTAACTTATTTTATCCCACCTCCTAAACATATTATTGGAAGATCAGAGACTGACGTCGATTCCTAACCAGATTTGACGTGGATAACCATACAGAAACATCTTGTTGTCCGGATCATTGATGTACGGTTTGTCTTCACGCATATCACCAGGCTTGTCGTCTCCCGCAATATATAAACCGGGATTTTGCTCACGTAGTATATCATACCTTGGATCATCATACATGGGAAGCCGCAGTGAAGCCAGATAATTGTCTCTGTCTTTACCATCTCTGAAACACCATTCTTCATTCATCCAGTTGGTTTTTATGTTGAACACGTTAAGAATATCAATATAGAAATTGGCTTTAACGCCTAAAACACTTAACCTTTTCGATACTTTCAGATCAAACTTATAATAATCCGGCCACCTTAAATTATCAGTAACATTTCGAATATGGGCTTGATTCCAGGTAAAAGTATTACCCCTTTCCCATCTACCGGCGGTGCTCATCATCCAGCCGCCTAATAAATGTGAATTCAGAACTTTTGGTCCCCAATTGTCCGGTGAGTGTAGTGTAATATTCTCTGTAACGACAGGACGTGTAGTTGGACGGCTTTCCGCACTCTCGTAAAGGCCCTCGACGGCGTTTTTCGAAGGATCGTCAGAAAGTATTTCACGTCCGGTGTTGCCATATTTTTGAATCATATACCTGTATGTGAGCCAACCGGTTAGGAATTGACCATACTCTTTGGTTACAGTTCCTTCAAAACCTATAATATCTTCATATCTATTGCTCAGTCTGCCACTATAGTCAACCATTCCATCTGAATTTTGATATGCGATATTACCACTCTCCCCTGTGACATCCTTATAATAGGTGCTTAAATTGATCAGGTATCGATCTGATAAATTATAAGCCACACCCAATTCATACTGGATCGTTCGTGGAGGTTCAAGGTTCGGATTCCCAAGACTTGTCAACCCTTGGTCTCTAAAATTCATCGTATACAGGAACATTTGAGAATACGGAGGTGTTGCTCTGAAATGGCCATAATTAAAATAAAACTTTGACCTTTCAGTCACTGGAAAAGCAATGCCTATTCGGGGACTGACTGCCAAGTGGTTCTCTGTTTCTAAAAGTATACCACCCGTTGTATCATTGACTGCGTTCCACCGATCCCAGATAACGGAATGGCCGTGGTCCAAGGAATCACGAAGCGCTTGGTTCCGAGCTTCATATGTAGAAAAAGCAGCAGGATTAAACAAATCACCAGTTGGCCATACATCGCCTCCGGAATTGTAATAATCAAAGCGAAGGCCTAACGTTGCTACCATGCCCTCAATGGTAATCTGATCCTGGATGTATCCACCCAGTACCCAGGGTTTGCGGCGAAAACGAAATTCCCTCTCTGCCTTATCTAAATAACCGTATTGAAACATATCATTGTGCAAATCAATGTAATTAAATTCGGTTCCTGCTTTTATAAAATGAAGATATGAGACTTGACTGCTCAAATCATATCTCAAACGAAGCTGCTGGGCTATCGATCTGTCATAATATCCACCTGTTTTGCCAGAGTACCTCCGACCGAGACCGTAAACCGACGACAACCCGTCGTGTACAGTAAACTGGCTCGAGTCAACCGGATTGTACACAGTATCAATACCATAAGCTAAGGGTCGACCATAAGGAAGTCCATCGAGCCATATAGGGCCAAAATTAATCAGAGCTTCCCTATCCCTGGCTGTATTATTGATACCTAGCTCACAATCTCTTTCAGTGTCCATATAATCTTTATTCATTACATATTGAACTGAAAGGTCCCAGAATGTTCTTGGGCTGACAACATTATTCAATTTCAAGCCAGCCGAAATCGTAGTCTGATCTTTAGGATGAAACATTGTCGGATGCCAGTAATAGGTCTCCCCGGGTCCGCGTACATTGCCAATATTGTTTTCGAACTGTAACCCACCACGCCCTTCTAAAGAAGGATTGGAAAGAGCCGTATTGGTAATCTCGGCGACACCTTCTAAATATCGATATACACCGTTGAAAGTAAGGGTCATACTATTCGAGATGTGAGACTTCACAGTAAGGAGGGTTGTTGATTTCCAATCAGCGTCTCTTATAACAGGCTGTATGTAGTTAATGTTAATAGTCTGATTGGAAAGATAAAACGTGGCATCACCCAAATATTTTCCAATAAATGGAACGGGACCACCAAAACCACCATCAAAATTATAGTCAGCCTGACTCCCTTCGGGTTCGTGTGCGTGCTCTTTCAAGGCTTTTTTCTGCTCATCGGTTATAGTATATTCAGGATAGAGTTCTTCGAGTTTGTCGAAATCCGGTTCTACCATGTTATTCCAACAAGCCCATAAATAGAGATCCATGGGTGTAGCATCTACATAAGGTTTCTTCGTTTTGTTGAAAAACCTCACTAAAGAAGTCCAGCCAGCAAAGGTATCGTGGCCCTGTTTTAAATATTCAGCCTCTGCTGAGTCACCCTTAGTGAGCTCTAACCATCCAGTTTCCGTTCCGCTAAAACCGACAACAGGATCCAGATAAGGCTTAAGGGCATAATTGTCCGTGTCATACATTGACTTCCCAAACCGCTTCATTCCGGGGAGGTTTCGCGTAAAGGATGCCCTCCCGTGATAAGCACTTTTATCACCGCTTTTCGTGGTGATATTAATTAAACCCGAGCGGAAGTTACCATATTCTGCATTGAAACCACCTGTGACCAGGGCAACCTGCTCCACCGCGCTTAACGGAATGGTTGATTCTGCCCTTCCCATGCGAACATCAACCATTGTCATTCCGTCAACTAAGGCACCGGTTTGTTCCGCTGAACCGCCGCGGATTTCCAAATGATTTGCACCGGTAATGCCTGGCTGTTTCTCCAGGTAATTATTGATGGTACGAACTCCGGCAGTCTCAATTATTTGCGCAGTTGTAACAACCTGTTGAGTATTCGGAACCTCTTTGTGTAAGATATCCCTTTCAGCAACAACCACAACTTCTTCACCTTCAATAACCGTAGGCTCAAGAGCAAAATTCACCGATGAAATCCGATCGATAGATACTCTTACTTCAGTCTTAGTTACTTTCTTGTAGCCAATTACTGAAACTTGCAAGTCATAAACCCCGGGAGATACGTTAAGAATTGTAAAATGTCCATCTGTGTCCGTCGCCGCTCCTAAATAGGTTCCTACCACTATTACATTTGCTCCTGGTAGTGCTTCACCGGTACTGGCATTTGTAACAGTCCCAACAATTTTTCCTGTTTGTGAATAGACTGGGACGGTTAAAAATAACCCTAATAAAAGGGTAACTAAAAGAAAAGACAAAAAGCGAAATTTCATTTTATCCTCCTCCTCATGGCTTTTACTTTTAAATATTTTAAATAACCTAAAAATTATTTTTTTTAAAATTACTTCTTCAGTAACTTAAAAAATTTCCTGATGCAACTTTAATAGGATACCAATTTTAGAATAATTTCTCCACCTAAAATTTTCTTCATTATAATTTATCATACATTATACACCTCACCAATAATATAATGAGTTTTTTTTAAATTGCAAATATTTTTTACATATATTTTTTGACACCCCCGCGGTTTTACAGATATATAACTATACTCAAGTTTCGCATAATCTTCCAATTCAATTTCGTAGACAACCTGCTTAGCGCATATAACATAAATGTATGCATAACTGTATTATCAGGTAATAGCCCGTACGGGCGGCATGTTTATCCCATAGGATACCTTTCCGAAGGTCACATAGGACTCCTTCGGAGAATCTTCGATCGGTATAGATTATCGAGGTCTCAAACCCCAACTCCGATAGCTCCGTAAGGAGCCTCTGTTGAGGGAGTGACATGTAATTGATTAATGTACAAATACAAAAATAACATATCACCCCTGCAGGGTTAAAATGTCTATTTATTCCCATTGCTATAATCATCTTCCCAAGGGACGTCTTTCCAAAAGTCACGTGCCAGGGGCATCTCTTTCCCAAAGGGATCTCTCCGAGACGAGATAGGACTTCTTGTATATTAAAAGTAATGGTTTTTATATTAAAGATTAAAATTGATTTCATTCTGGTATTGACAGTGTGCATAACGGAAGTAGTCCGTAGGATTACTGGATTTACACACATTGAATTTTAAATTTTTATCATGTATTTTTCTATTAACATAAAATCTAAATATATTTGACATCAATAGAGAAGGAGCAGTCCTTGGGTTATAAGCCCGTTCCGAAGTTTCTTCCCAATGCCAGATAAAAGTCGGTTAATAACTTGGCGAATGGACGCCGCATTTACAAGGCTGATGTTGTCTGTTTTGATGTTTTTTCTAACCACAAAAAAGAAAGATTATGCTTATGAGTAACTATTACTTCCCATCTCAAAGAGATCCCGTTGGGATAGGAATCTCTATGAGGTAGGTTGTGATATAAGTAAAGGGTATGCAGATTTCATCATCTTAGATTCAAAAAAGAAAATTATCGAACAGGTATTTCAAATTGACAATACTTTTGATGGACATAACAGTCTGTATAATTTGCTGGTTAAGTTTTTTGATATTTATGAAGATGTAACCTTATATGCTGCTGTAGAAAGTACAGGAGGATTAGAAAATAATTGGCTTGCACTATTCTATAAGTTAAAAGATGTTATGAATATCCAGGTTGCCAGATTAAATCCGCTTTGTATCAAAGCACTTTATGACGCCTAATTTTCCAGAGGAACTCCTATGGAAAAATCGTAATGTCAATGATGGTATTAGTACTAAAACAATTGCTGAATATCTGATTGCATATCCTGAAAAAGTATCCTATAATACTGACGATCCGTATTCAAGTCTTAGAAAACAGTGAAATTTTACTGAAATGCTAAAAAAAGCGTACCCAATTGCTTAATCATTTTAGCGTTCTTTTTTATGAATCTTTTCCGTTTCTTATTAGATATTGCAAGAATGTTATTCCAAATTGGTTGTTATAACTACGGAGAAGTTAATATCAATTTTCCATATTCAAATTGTACTTACGCCAGACGGGTCTCCGATCATAATATCATATATTTAGCATGTGAGAAACTTGAGTTAATATCTATAACTCATATTTTCTTGAAATACCATATCGGTGCAAATACAAACCAGAGAATCATGCCTGCAAACATCAGTTGCGCATGGGTATTCCAGGAGATTTGACTGAAGAAATGCAGGAAGGCAGGTACAACAGTCAATAGCAGACCGAGTAATGACAGCAGCATCACAAAAATTTTCATCACATTTTCCTTTCTAAACCTGGCGCTTTTGTAAAATCAGGCTTCCCAGCAGGTACAGCAGAAATGTCAGCACAATTCCGATGGGGCCCAGGAAGAAGACCTCAATACCCAATTTGAGATTTAGAAACAGACAAACAGATAGGGTAATAAGCCAAGCCAGCCCCGCAGATATGTTGACAGGTTTCTTAAACACTTCGGCATAGTTACTTTGGAGCCCCAACTTAGGCAATATCATCAAATCAACAAAAATCACGACACCCATGGGCATGAGAACCAGACCATAAATAGCGACAAATTCCAGCAGCTTCATGACCAGTGCGGGGAAACAGGCAGCGAGGGTGCTAATAGTTCCGGCTATCAGAGTCATTTTCCAGCGTTTCCAGTCAGGTGTGACCACTTGAAGAGCTAAGCCAGCGCGATAGAGTGTGGGATTAGCTGTAGTCCAGCCAGCAATAACCACGCAGACGACACCAGCCACACCGGCGCCCAAATAGGCAATGGGGCCCGGTGCTACTTCACCAATGGCAGCAGCGCATAGAATGCCGGAGGCAATCCATGCTATAAAATGGCCCAAAAACATACCGGCAGCACTGGCAAATCCATAGGTCCATTTTTTAGCGTACCGCAAGATGGAGAGATCTGCCAGTCCGATATGCATAGCCATATTACAGAACCATGCAAAAAACATCACATGCCAGAAAGTGAATTTGGATTGTCCTGCCATGGGAATACCGGTCCAGATTTTTTCATTAGCTACTTCCCAGAAATTACCGAAGGAGTGGCATCCCAATTTCGGCAGCGCAGCTACTCCGCAAGCCACAAAGACCAGGAACATCCAGGGAGCACAAACCTTGGCAAATTGCGATATTTTTTCGAATCCGTAGATCGCAAGTGTGGTGATGATTGCGCCCACTAAAAAAACCACCAGTACCCAACTGACACTGGTGGGATAAAAATCCTGCAGGGAGGGCATGGGCATTTTCAATGGCAATCCCACTGCGGTCGCTGAAACTGCTATCATGGCTCCTGCTAAAAAACAGAACATGACAGCATTCACAATGCTGTAAATAAAATTGATATAGGGACCGCAAATTTTCCGAAGCTGCCAGTAAAGAGTTAATCGGGTTTTAACGGCAATAGGTGCACAATAGAAGGCCCAGGACAGGACGGCAAGGACGTTTCCCACGATCAATCCTAAAAATAGACCTGTGGCTGATACTCCATGAGCAACAAAGAGCGGCCCGATGACAAATTCAGTGCCAGCCACGTGCTCACTGGCGTATAGTCCCAGGAAATTACCAAATCCCTGCAATTTGTTTTGTGGGACAGGTTCCCGGTCAAATTCGTATAATGCATCCAAACGAGAAATGAGACGGCTTTGTCTTGGCATAATCGATTAGTCCTTTAATTTATCGTGTTCCACATTTCGTTGAAATCTCCCCTCAATTGGTAATAGGGATAGGTTATGTTTTTTTATTTTCTCTTACTCAGTTCTTGAACTTCATAATTTTCTACTTCCGGAACCCATTCGGTGGAAGGTGGCACATTCGCTTTCAGGCAGTAATAGTTCCACACGGCACTTAAGGGCATTGTTTTGTGATCTTCCGTCAAGGCCAGCGTGATATGCGTTTTACCTGTTTTTTCAGATTCTTTTAATGTATCTACCGGCTCCAATAGGGCAGCCAACAGTGCTTTGAGCGTGGAGTGAATGCCGATGACATAGGCGCCGGTGCGGTTGATACTGGCATCGAAAAAGTCCAGAGCAAGGAAGATGCGGTCCAAAAGCTGGTTGCGAACAATCTCTTTTGCCAACTCTAGCAATTCATGATTCATAATGGGAACATGGTCGCTATCCCAGCGTACGCCTCGGGAGATATGGATCAGGAGATTGTCTGTGAACTGCAGAATAGAGCTAATTTTATCGGCAATGGATTCGGTAGGGTGAAAGTGCCCCATGTCCAGGCAGATCATTTTAGCGTTTTTAAGGGCGTAACTCAGATAGAAATCATACGAGCCCACGACAAAGGTCTCACTGCCCAGTCCAAAGAGCTTGCTTTCCACAGAATCTCGCATCAGCGAATCCGGGTAAGATTTTGAAAAAATTTCATCCAGGCTCTTTCGTAAATTTTTCCGGTAGACCCATTTGTCAATGACTATGTCCTTGCTGCCGTCAGGAATCCATGTGTTATGAATACAAGGGCTCCCCTGAGCTTCGCCCATTTTGGCTGCAATTTGACGGCACCTTTTACCATGCTCTATCCAGAAATTCCGAATATCATCATCCTTACTGCTCAGCGTAAATCCCGAATTTGCCCTGGGGTGGGTAAAATAAGTGGAATTAAAATCCAGCCCGATGTTCAGAGATTTTGCCCAATCTATCCAGGATTGGAAATGGGCGGGATTGATTTTATCTCGATCCACTTTTTGGCCTTGAAAATCCCCATACATCGCATGTAAATTAATTCGATGTCTGCCTGGGATAAGTGTCAGCACTTTTTCGAGGTCCGTGCGAACTTCATCTATATTACGTGCTCGTCCAGGATAATTGCCGGTGGCCATTATACCACCCCCAACCCCGGCTTCGTCCCGAATTTCCAAACCGGCTACATCATCGGCCTGCCAGCAGGGAATGGAGAGGTGAATGTTTTGTAGAATTTCAAGAGCCCTGTTTGTATCCACAAGGTTCTCAGCATAAAGTTCTCTTGCCATTTCATAGCGTTTTTCAATCGATGCTGGATTCACTTCGCAGGTTTCCTTTCAATAAGACTGAAGACAATACCCATATCAAAATATTCAATTTGGGGACGCTTTATTTTGGTGCATTGCAATCATTTTACTTGATTCTACAAAATACTCTACAAAAATGCAATAAAAAAATCCTACTGCTTCAACGTCTAAAAGCTATTGACAATGAATCTAATTTATGTTATACTAAACAAATTTTTTGATATTAATGGAGTTTAGTAATGGTTAAAGAGTTAGAAATTATTCCAGATTTTACACCGAGAGAGGCAACATTTTATCCTATTCCATGTTTTCAGTATCAGAAGACATTAAAAGACGAGCTGGATGAAAGAATTACTAAAGATGATGTAATTCGCATGTTAGAAACACTTTTGTCTATCCGGTCTTTTGAGGAGATGATTGTTGAACTCAAGAGTGGGAAATTTGCTCCTCAGGAGGGATTTAAATTCGTGGGTGCTACTCACCTTTCTATTGGTCAAGAGGCGGTAGCTGTTGGAGTTATGGCAAATCTTAATCCAAACGATTATATCACAAGCTCTCATCGAGGGCATGGGCATGCGATTGCCAAAGAGCTCTGGGCACTTTATAAAATGTCTACTGAGGAAGTATGCCGCTTTCTCGGCAAGGTGTATACAGGTCAATCTCATGAGGAAGTATTAAAGGAGGCTATTGATCTTCATTTATTCAAAATGGCTGCTGAATTATTCGGAAAAGAAAATGGGTATTGTCATGGTAGAGGCGGGGGGATGCATATAGCCGATTTCAACGTCGGCCACCTGGGAGCAAATGCTATTGTTGGGGGTAGTTTTGCTATTGCCTCAGGCGCAGCGCTGGCAGAATCAAAACTTCAACGCGGCAGAGTAGTGGTTAGTTTTGTAGGTGATGGTGCTAATGCTAATGGAATCTCTATGGAGGCAATGAACTTTGCAGCCCAGAAACAATTTGAATCGGGATTACCTGTGATTTTCGTTATTGAAAACAATCAGTATGCAATGACAGGTCAGACAATTGGAGAAGTTACAGGTGTAGATTTTCTAGCGCGGAGAGGTGCAGGTATAGCTATGGACAACATGCACGCCGAAGTAGTCAATGGGATGAATGTCCTGGCGGTGTATGATGCAATAAAAAGGGCAATTGATACAATAAATAATGGTAAGGGACCTGTTTTATTGGAATGTATGACTTACCGGTATATGGGACATTCCCTTAGTGATCGTCGTACGACATATAGAACCGCCAGAGAGGAAGACGCCTGGAAATCTCTGGATTGTATTGCGCAACTGGAGCAGGATATGCAGGAAAATGCTATTCTTTCAGTTGACGAAACGGAGGAGTTACATCAGCAGATAAAGAGAAACATTTATATTGCTGCAGAAAAAGCAATCCGTAGTGAAGACCCTGATCCTATCCATATTTATGATGGTCTACTTACAGATACTGTGGAAACAGATGTTCCTGAGAGATTTAGTAATGTTTCGATTTTGAAACAACCACGTCGTTTCAAAAGGGATGGCGAAGGGAAAATTATGTATAGACATGCCGTCCAGGAGGCTCTGACGGAGGAGATGCTTAGGGATAGTCGCGTGATCCTATACGGAGAAGACGTAGCTGATTATGGTGGTGCTTTTCAAGCAACCTTTGGTCTATTGGGGACATTTGGAAGGGAAAGGGTGTTCAATGCTCCCATTTCTGAAGCTGCAATTGTAGGAACAGGATGTGGAGCGGCAATGGCAGGTTTACGCCCTGTGGTGGAAATAATGTATATAGATTTTATGCCGCTTGCTTTAGACCAATTAGGGAATCAGGTTGCGAAAGCTCGTTATATGTTTGGAGGAAAGGCTGAAATTCCGATGGTTATCCGTACTACTATTGGAGGAGGGAAAGGATACGCTGGTCAGCATTCCCAGAGTTTAGAAGCAGTTGTTACTCAGTTTCCCGGACTAAAGGTAGTTGCTCCATCCACAGCTTATGATCTGAAAGGCTTGCTGAAAATGTCTATCAGGGATAATAATCCTGTGGTGTTTATAGAACATCAGCTGCTCTATACTGAAAAAGATGTTGTCCCGGAGGAGGAGTATCTAATTCCTATCGGCAAAGCTCGTATTCGAAATGAAGGGGATGATCTTACGATCATTAGTTACCTTAACCTGGTCAATACTTCGCTGGCTGCGGCTGAAGTTTTAAATCGGGAAGATGGTGTATCGGTTGAAGTCGTGGACCCTCGAACACTTATCCCATTGGACATTGAGGCATTAGTCAATTCTGTCAAAAAGACGGGAAGGGTAATGGTTGTATTGCAAGCCCCGGAAATTGGATGCTTTGGGGAACATATTTTGTATGAAATTCAACAGAGAGTATTCAAGGATCTGAAAGTCCCCTTAAAAATAGTAGGTGCACGGAACATTCCGCCTCCAATGGCGCAGACGCTGGAGAATGATAATATCCCCAGCGTGGACCTAATAGTTTCTGAAGCACGAAAACTCCTGGCTTATTAATGAGATGTCTGATTTAGATCAATTAATCAAAATATCCCATTTTTTTGGGGAGAATCCAGATTTTATTTTAGCAGGTGGAGGTAATACCTCTGTTAAAACAAACGACATATTATATATTAAACCGAGTGGAACAACTTTAGCGGCAATTAAAAAGGAAGATTTTATTGCAATTGATAGAAAAAAATTGAGGAAGATATTAGAAAAAAAATATGACCCCGATCCATTTATAAGGGAGGAGCAGGTAAAACAGGATTTGCTAGAATCAAGGTTAGATTATAAACCAAACTCGTTGGGTCCAAGACCATCTGTTGAAACCGGTTTGCATGGAATTATAGATTATAAATTTGTAGTTCATACCCACCCTAATCTCATTAATGGAGTAACGTGCGGGAAAAACGGGGAAAAAATAGCCGATGAATTATTTGGAGATGATTACCTCTGGATAAACTCTACTGATCCTGGTTATACTCTTACTAAAGCTCTTATGAAAAAATTACAAAACTGTAAGAAAGACAAAGTCCCCAAAATAATACTACTCCAGAATCATGGATTATTCGTCTCCGGTGATACAGTTGAAGATATTATTAACAATACCCAAAATATAATGTCAAAAGTAAATAATTATATTAAGAAAAACTCAAGTCGCGTTCAATCCGTATTTGTGCGCGGTGAGAATAACAAATTATCCAAAACAGAAATATCTTCTTTATTACGAGTAGTATCACCTGTCTTGCGTGGACTTTTAAGCACAGATAAAAGAAAAATAATTATTTTTGATGATTCTGAAGAAGTGCAAAAGGTAATTTGCAGTACAAATGGCAGAGAGATTGTTACTAAGGGAACGTTTTCACCAGACCATATAGTTTACTGTAAAGAAAAACCAATGTGGATTGGACCTCTTACAAAAAATGATACCAGTGATGCTCTGGCAAAAAAAGTTCAAGCAGAGCTTTTAGATTATAGAAGAACTAATAAATTTGACCCAAAGATTGTTTTTATTCAGGGAACTGGTATGCTTGCCATCGGTGAAAGTTTTAAAGAATCTAAAATTGCTTTAGATGTATATAGAGATTTCATAAAAGTTGCTGAAAACACTGCTGCTTTTGGTAGTCCGCGCTTTATGACAAAGTCAAAGGTAGATTTCATAGAAAAATGGGAAGTTGAAAGTTACAGAAGAAAAGTAATTCATGAATCTTCCTGTGGCAGACTACAGAACCGGGTGGCAATTGTAACCGGAGCTGGACAGGGTATCGGCGAAGGCATAGCGAGAGGTCTGGCGAAAGAGGGCGCCAATGTGATTATAGCAGATATAGATTTAAAAAATGCAGAAAGAGTTGTAAAAAGCATTAACAACCAATATGGCTCAGGCACTGCATTTGCCATCAAAGTTGATGTAACGAATTCGCGGGAAATAAAAAAAATGGTTAACAAAACCATCAAATTATATGGTAGTATTGATATTCTTGTAAGTAATGCCGGCATATTAATTTCTGGACCGACGGAGAGTTTGACGGATGAGCAATTAGATAAAATGACTGGTGTAAATTATCAGGCGTTTTTCAAAGTCGTAAGAGAAAGCGTTGGCATTATGAAAAGGCAAAATGCATTTAACCATAATTATACATCCGATATTATTTTAATCAGTTCAAAGTCTGGACTTCAAGGCAGCCCAGCAAATGCATTATATGCCGGTAGTAAATTCGGGGGCATCGGGTTTATGCAGTCTTTTGCCTATGAGTTTATCAAACATGGTATCAAGGTCAATGCAATTTGTCCAGGAAATTATTTTGATGGACCTTTGTGGTCGGATCCTGAAAAAGGATTATTCGTCCAGTATCTGAAAGCAGGAAAGGTTCCGGGGGCAAAAACTGTTAAGGATGTGAGGAGACATTATGAATCAAAATGTCCTATGGGAAAAGGTGTTAGTACAGATGATATAAATAAGGCGATAATTTATGCCATTGAACAGCAATATGAAACGGGTCAGGCTATTCCAGTAACAGGCGGTCAGGTTATGCTTAAATAGAAAGGTAATAGTTCACCCTGTGTAATATGTAAAAAAGAAGATAATAAAAAGATGAATAAACGAGCTATTACACGGGGTGAACCACGGAAATACACGGAGCATCACTGAAGATTATTTAAAATGATCAAATTGCTATATTTACCCCGTGTAATAACAAGAAGATAAAAATGATGGGTTATTGGATTTGCAAAATATTACACGGGGTGAATGAAGATGCATTGTGTTATGAACTGGATTTACTAAGTATTTCATACAAAAGACAAATAGAACTAGACGTTCATTATAAAAATATTGTTTTTGAAAGAAAGTTTCGAGCTGATCTTCTGATTGAAAATAAGATTCTTGCAGAAAACAAGGCAATAAAAAAGATAACAAAACAGGATGAAGCCCAATTAATAAATTATCTTAAAACAACACACTTAAGAGTAGGATTATTATTTGAATTTTGGAGTTGAGAAGTTTGAAATGGTGAGAAGAATATTCTGACTTACCTGCCCCGCCTATAAGCGGTGGCCTGTCTTATCTGCGCGACAAATGCGTAACTCAGTGTAATTCAGTGAAAATCAGTGGTGAATTATTACATAGAAAGAGACCTCACAATGGGAGTAGAAACATATGCAATCAGAATATATGGAGAGAATGATTTACGATTGGAAAAATTTGAATTGCCTGATTTGAAGCCTGATGAAATACTGATTGAAATTATTACCAATAGCATTTGTTTGTCCTCATACAAAGCGGCAAAACAGGGCGCGCGACATAAGCGGATTCCTGAAGATATTTCCAAATCACCGACAATAATCGGTCATGAATTTAGCGGGGTAATTCTTGAAGTAGGGGCAGAGTATAAAGACAGATGGCAAGCAGGACAAAAATGCACGATACAACCGGCAATTAACTATGAAGATGGTCCGGTCGGAATTTTGAGTGCGCCGGGATATTCATACCAATATATCGGAGGGAATGCGACAAAAGTAATCGTGCCAAAGGATGTATTATTAATGGATTGTTTATTAGAATATTCAGGTGATGCTTATTATAAAGCTTCGTTAGCTGAACCAATGTCCTGTATTATTGGAGCTGCAAATGCACAGTATCATTTAAAAGTTGGAAACTATAACCATATCAATGGAATTAGTGAAGGGGGAAACACTGCAATACTGGGGGGAGCAGGTCCAATGGGGCTGGCTGCAATTTGTTATTTAATAAACGGCCCCAGAAAACCGGAATTACTTGCCGTTATGGATATAGACGAAGAACGATTAATCAGAGCAAAAACATTTCTTTCAGAAGAATATGCACAATCAAAAGGCGTAAGATTGGTTTACATCAATCCGGATAAAGAGAGTGTCATCGGACGGATTCGTCAATTAACAAACGGCAAAATGATGAATGATGTTTTTGTGCTTGCGCCGATCAAGTCGGTTATAGAGCAGGGACAGAAATTACTCGGTTTTGAAGGAACACTAAATTTTTTTGCTGGCCCTACCGATTCCAAGTTCTCCGCAAATTTTAATTTCTATGATGTACATTATAACTATCATAAAGTAGTGGGGACAAGCGGAGGTAATACCGATGATATGAAAGAAGCACTAAAGTTAATGTCAGATGGAACTATCGATCCATCATTTATGATAAGCCACGTGGGTGGATTGGATGCTGGTACTGAAACCATTTTAAATCTGCCGCATATAGCAGGAGGGAAAAAATTGCTGTACACCCATATTAAAATGCCTCTGACTTCTATTTCTGATTTCGAGAGATTAAGCAAAAAAGATGGTCCTTTAAAAGAATTGTATAGAGGATTGGCGTCAATCGTAAAAGACAATAATAATCTATGGTGCACTGAGGCAGAGCAATATTTAATCAAAAACGCCCCGCAACTTTCATTATAAAGAACAATGGCTATATTCGAACTGAATTTTGACACACTTGAAAAACTTCATATAGATTTTTCCGGAAAAGAACATCAACCCGCATTCATCCTGTATACTCCCAATACATATCATTATACACTGCTAAATCTTCATAATCTCGAGGAGTATTTGTATACTATTCATCAACAGAATAACCTTGTAACAGCAGAAATTTCAGAGGATGTTTTCGGAATAGTACCTGTTCTAAATTACCATAAAAATCCGGACCCGGTTAATAAACTTTCAGATAGGATTCTTTCTCTTTCGGATAAATTAGGAATAAAAAATTTATCCATTGGCACAGGTGCTGACTTCTACAGCGCTATGCAAATGACTGGCGGATATTTTGACGGACCGGAATCGAATAAATCAAGAAAGTGGCAGCTTTTCCTTAACTTCATAAAAATTGCCGAATATCTTGGAATATCGAAGATTAACGGACACAGGGTCGCAACGATTCACCCCGAACGATTTGGAACTATAACATTGCGTCAGTTTGCTTCTATGATTGATAGAGAGAATTTAGACCTTGCTGGTCTTATCCCTGAAATAGAAATATCAGGTGCTGAGGCAAAAAATTTAGAGCTGGCGATTAAACTCCAGAACTCATCAGAGACCGTTTCCTCATCGACTGAACTGATGTATCAGTCGGGTATGGAACCATGTACTGTTGAACAGATGAAAAGATTTCTTGCGATTTTGCAGGCGAATTCCGATAAACCTGTTGTAGCCCACATGGACACCGGTCATGTGGTGGCATACGGAAAGGATAAGAATCCGATTGATTATGATATCATGTCTTACGCAAATATTAGATTTCCGAGATGGACAGTACATTTTAATGCATTATATAAAAATGAACATAGAATGCCGACGGAAGAGAATATAGAGAAAGACCTGGCTGCAAGGAGTGACAAGCCGTATCCGATGCTATCACCCCATCCAGAATTGTATGGCAATGTTTATGATTGGTTGCGTGAAATTGTGAATAATAGCAGAGTAGTTCAGGTTTCACCAGAACCAAAACCGGATAATCTAACAAAATTAGTTAGAGATGTTGGGAAATGTTGGATAAAATTGAAAAAGGAATTTAGCAACACCCACACTCCACATCATGAATATAATGGTTTATTAATTCCAAATAAAATGTATAATAACTTTGTAAAAAAGAAGTGAAAGAAGAAAAATCTAATAATCGTTCAGAAAAATTTGAAGACCTGCCGCTTAGGGGAATAAGAAAAGCCATATCTATTGGATTAACACAGAGCAAAGCCCCAGTTCCACACTTTTATCTAATAACTGAAATTGATATGGAAAAAATTATCGCTTTAAGAAAATCATTAAATGAAGCTCAAGAGCATGTAAAGGTCACCTATAATGATATATTTATTAAATTGACCGCACAAACTCTAAAAGAACATCTGTACATGACTTCACGTTTCATGGAGGATAAAATTAGAAGATTTAAAAATATTCATCTGGGTTTCGCAGTAGCAATCGAAGATGGTCTTTTAGTACCGGTGATAAAAGATTGCGATAAGAAAAATATCCTGGACATAGCAGCGGAATCAAATACTTTAGCAGAAAAAGCTAGAACAAAAAAACTACGGTTTCATGAACGGCAGGGTGCAGTTTTTACCGTATCCAATTTAGGTATGTATGATATCGAAAGTTTTTCAGCAATTATAAATCCCCCTGAAAGTGCTATTTTAGCTATTGGTTCAATCTTCAAGAAGCCTGTTGTAATAAATGACAGGATAGAAATCAGGAATAGAATGAAGGTTACGCTTTCCTGTGATCACCGAGTTTTAGATGGAGTAATAGGCGCTTCATTTCTTCAAAATCTTAAAATAAACTTTGAAAATCCCAACCTGGATAACCCAGACCCAAAAAAGTGTTAATGATTGCAAAACCTTTCTTTTACTCGTAAAGTTAATCATCCGAATTAAATTTATTATTAAGGAGAAAAGAGTATGACCAGAACGAATGACATCAAGTTGAATCCACCCCAAAAGAGGCTTCGCGGAATGCTACCGAAAATCGGTATTCGTCCGGTGATTGACGGGCGCCGGAAAGGCGTGCGTGAATCGCTTGAATCCCAAACCATGAATATGGCTAAAGCTGCGGCGAAATTTATATCTGAAAACCTGCGGCATGCAAACGGATTGCCTGTCGAATGCGTGATTGCTGACACGTGCATTGGAGGTGTGGCAGAAGCGGCTGATTCAGCCGAAAAGTTCCAACGAGAGGGTGTGGGTGTGTCTCTGACTGTCTCACCGTGTTGGTGTTATGGCACCGAAGTGATGGATGTGGATTCTCTGATTCCTAAGGCAGTCTGGGGATTTAACGGCACTGAGCGTCCGGGTGCGGTTTATCTTGCGGCGGCGCTTGCGGGATACACCCAAAAAGGACTGCCCACGTTCGGTATTTACGGCCGCGATGTGCAGGACGCAAATGATTCATCCATCCCTCAGGATGTTCAGAATAAACTCCTAACATTCGCCAAAGTGGGATTAGCCGTCGCCGAGATGCGCGGGAAATCTTATCTCTCAATGGGCGCTATTTCAATGGGTATTGCAGGGTCTGTCGTCGATGACCATTTCTTCCACGATTATCTCGGCATGCGCAATGAATATGTGGACATGACTGAGTTTGTCCGCCGAATCGATGAAAAGATATATAGTGACCAGGAATTTGAAGAAGCGCTCAAATGGGTTAAGCAAAACTGTATCGAAGGTGAAGATCCAAACAAACCGGAGATCCGGTCATCCCGCACGCGGAAGGATAAAGAATGGGAGATTGTGGTTAAAATGGCCCTGATCGCACGGGACTTGATGGTGGGCAATCCGAAGCTGGAAGAACTTGGCTGGGGTGAGGAGGCGCTCGGACACAATGCCATCGCCGCCGGTTTTCAGGGACAACGCCACTGGACTGACAATTTCCCAAATGGTGATTTTCTGGAAGCGATATTAAATTCATCTTTTGATTGGAATGGTATTCGTGAAGCCTTTGTCGTGGCAACAGAAAACGACAGCTTAAATGGGGTTGCCATGCTATTTGGACATCTACTTACTGATATTTCACAAATTTTTTCAGACGTTAGAACCTACTGGAGCCCTGAGGCTGTGCAACGGGTGACAGGAAAAAAATTTAGTGGTAAAGCAACCAATGGTATTATTCACTTAATTAATTCAGGTTCGACAACTTTAGATGGTACGGGACAACAAAGCGAGAATGGCAAGCCGGTAATGAAACCTTTCTGGGAGATTACTCCTGAAGAAGTAACTAAGTGTCTGAATGCAACACACTGGTATCCTGCCAATAAGGAATATTTTCGTGGTGGTGGTTTTTCTTCTCAATTTGTCACCAGAGGCGAAATGCCTATCACTATGTCCCGCGTTAATATTATTAAAGGCATTGGTCCTGTCCTTCAGATAGCAGAAGGCTATACAGTCGAATTACCAAAAAATATACATGATGTTTTAAATAAGCGAACCGATCCCACCTGGCCTACCACATGGTTTGTCCCAATATTAACAGGAGAAGGCCCTTTTAAAGACGTATATTCTGTTATGGCTAATTGGGGAGCGAATCATGGTGCTATTAGTTATGGACATATCGGTGATAAATTAATCACATTAGCTTCAATGTTGCGGATTCCTGTTAATATGCATAACGTATCAGTCGAACGTATTTTCAGACCAAGCGCATGGAATGCTTTTGGAACAAAAAATCTTGAAGGAGCAGATTACCGTGCTTGTAATAATTTTGGTCCGCTATATGGTAAAAAATAAATTTACACCGTTAGAAAAGCCCAATGAGAAATTCTAATGGGGTTTACTCAAACCTAAGTGGCAGTAAGATTCGCTAAACAAAATATTATAAAAGGAATTAAGACTTTTGTCTTTTATTTGGTGCTTAATAAACAGGACCAAGCCATACTGCTGATATAGAAAAGTTTTTAATACTGTGTGATTATGGACCACTAATGTTGATTGTATTGCTGTTGGAATATAAAGATTTTCGAATAATGAGAGCTATTTAAAAATCGAATTAATAACTGAAAGGAAACTTATATAAATGTCAAAATATTTAGCTTTTGATCTTGGTGCTGAAAGCGGTCGGGCAATTTTGGGAACTTTAGATGACAGCAAGATAAATCTCAAGGAAATTCATCGCTTCCCCAATCGACAGGTGAAAATATTCGGCCATATTTATTGGGATATTTTGTACCTTTTTAATGAATTAAAGCGGGGTTTAGCGTGTGCAGCGGACGGGGGGCATAAAGATCTATCCGGGATAGGAATTGATACCTGGGGTGTTGATTTTGGTTTGGTCAGCAAGGATAATCAGCTTTTAGGTAATTCCTTCGCCTATCGAGATCCAAGAACGAACGGAATGATGGAAAAAGCATTTCAATTGATGCCAAAAGAAGAAATTTATTCCTGTACTGGTATCCAATTTATGCAATTCAATACGATTTTTCAACTTTTAAGCATGGTTGAATCCAGGAGTTCACTTTTGGATATCAGTGATCGGCTTTTATTTATGCCCGATCTATTTAATTTTTTAATGACAGGTGAGAAGTATTCGGAATACTCGATAGCATCTACTTCTCAGCTTTTGAATGCTAAAAAGAAGTGTTGGGAAGAAAAAATATTTGACAAACTTAAATTACCTGAAAATATCATGGCTCCAATCATACAACCTGGAACAGTGCTGGGTAAACTATTAACTGATATTGCTCATGAAACAGGCGTTTCATCTGTGGATGTAATTACTCCTGCATGTCATGATACAGCCAGCGCTGTAGCTGCTGTTCCAGCTGAATCCACAAATTGGGCCTATTTAAGTTCAGGAACCTGGTCTTTGCTAGGGATAGAAGCCAATGAACCAATCATTAATGGAGATTCTCTGCAAAACAATTTCACCAACGAAGGAGGAGTAAATCGGAAAATAAGATTTTTACGTAATACCATGGGCTTATGGTTGCTTCAAAGAACTCGAGAAAGCTGGAAGATGCAAGGAGAATCTTTTAGTTATTATGATCTAATTAATATGGCTGCTGCTGCTCCTGCATTTAAATGTATCGTGGATCCAGATGATCAACTGTTTTTAAATCCTCCAGATATGCCAACTGCCATCGTTGAATTCTGCAAAAAAAGACGACAGCCTTTTCCTGAAAATAAAGGGGAATTCGTTCGCTGCATTTTTGAAAGTTTAGCTTTTAAATATCGTTTTATTATCGAGAAAATTAATGCTATGTTAGACAAGCCGATTGAGACTATGCATATTGTAGGTGGTGGTTCTCAGAATGAAATGTTGAACCAGTTTAGTGCCAATGCCACAGGTCTAACCGTGATTGCCGGTCCAGTGGAAGCCACAGCAATAGGTAATATTTTAGTTCAAGCTATTGCAAAAAAAGAATTAAGTAATATCGAGGAGGGACGAAAATTAGTAGCTAACTCGTTCTTACTTAAATATTACAAACAAAAAAATCAAGAAGAATGGAATACTGTTTACGAAAATGTAAAACAAGTATTTTCTTAACGCAGTAAATTGCAACCGAAAAAAAAAGAAATCAAACCAATAATTAAAAGAATTAACACAAATTTGTAAAGAATGAGTGGATATTTTTTTAAAAAACGAGGCGCTGCTATAATGAGATTGGCGCTCCCAAAGATGGGATCAGTGTCAATATTTCAGACAAGTCCTGACGCCCTGGTAATTAAATCTCAAACCAGTATTTGGATCAGTAGTCAACGCCTCGTATATTTCAAAGACATAGTAAATTAATAAAAATTTTACTTAATTAACAACATTTTCTTTGTCACATGATATTCACCAAAATCTACACTATAGAAATAGACTCCTGTTGGGACTTCTTCTCCATATTGGTTTATTCCATTCCATGTTATCGTCTTATATCCAGCTTCTTCGTATTCATTTTTAATTTGTAAAACTTCTCCGCCAAGAATGTTGTAAATATTAAGTATAACAAAGCCACTTATTGGTAGGTCGTATTGTATTTGTGTAGAAGAATTGAAGGGATTGGGAAAGTTCTGATGCAGTAGAAATTCCGATGGGAGTTGTTTCTCGCTGAATGTATTTTCGGGATTGACAACATTTATACTGGTTTTATGGTATAATCCTGATGAGCCATAATAGACAGTGATATAAATTTTGCCTTCTTTCATTCCCTCCGTGGAGAAAGTTCCTGCGTGAGAGTTTTCACCGGTTGAGCTTATTGGAAGTTCAAAAGTTTCGATTCCATCATTTTCTATAATTATCGACATATCATTGTATTGAAACCAGATATCCGATAATCCGATGTACAGTGTTACTTCGTCTCCTAATTCCGGAGTAGAATCCGAAAAACTGATGCCAAAGGCAAAAATTCCTCCATTATAGAGATAATAGTAATCAGGGTTATTATTAGAAAGATTAGAAATCGTGTCAACAAATGACGATGTCCAGTATGGCAGCTGCGGAGGATTTTCAGAGACAAGCATAACAGCCCATTCTTCATCTGTTAGTCTATTTGATATAGATTGTTCGAATTCGTAATAAGAGAAGATACCCCCAACAGTAACTTTTAACTCATTTTCGACCTGGCATATAACGAAAATTCTGAAAGGATACCCAACTCCCTCTTCGAGACAGGTTCCGTTATTTGAATCTGTATGAACATCTGCAATTACAGGCATTTCGTCTTCTGACCATGAATTTGGACCATTCCCTAATTCATATTCTTCACCGAAACTTACTAAATCCTCTATAGTTTGACCAAAATTACATATTATACTATATTCATCCATTGTGATATTTTCGCCTGTTAATTCTTTTTCCGAGATTGATTTCAGAGTCAATAGCAATTCTTCTAATTTTACCAATTTCCCTTCCATTTTTTCATTTAGTATTGACAACCCAATCAATCCTTCACGCATTAATTTTGATAATGAAGCAAGACGAGCAAAAAGATATGGGTTGGGTTCAACATAGCCTTGAATGAGATTGTTAATTGGTGTATCGCCTAATTCAGTGCAACTTTGTTTTGCGTATAGAATTGTATCATGTCTCAATTCGGTCCATGAACCAAGTGCCGTATTGATATCTTTTCTAAGCCATGCCAGGTTTTGCATAAAAGGAGGGAAGCCTTCTCCTTTTTCAAAAAGTAAAGGCATCAAGCAATAAAGCCAATTCCAGTAAAGATTCTCTGCCCACTGTTCATCCGGGTAACTCTCAAATAGGTTTTTCAGATATGCAAGTTGCTCTAAATATCCGGGATATTCGGTTTCTCCCATTTCTTCAAGCAAGTTAAATGTCTCTTCTGAATTTAATATTGCAAGGACATCAAGAGATTTTGGCATTAATCTATCAGGAACAAATGGAAATACAAGTTGATCCAGCATATAAGAATCGGGAATAAATCTCTGTCCCATAAAACGCATACCTTTTGGTGTATTTGTTGTGATTAGTGGTTCAGGGAAATACTCATTTGCTTGAGTTATGAAATCCAGAATAGTAGTCTCAATTAAATTATTTTCAATAGGCTGTTCACTGAAGTCCGCACCAAAATATTGCTTTGCAAAGGTTAAATAATCCTGAGGAAGGAGGTCATCTGCTTTTCCGACGAAAAATACAGTTGGAATGTAAATATTATTCCAACAGGTCCAAATTGTGCCTTTCGGTTGAATATTTTCCATTAGGTAAATCAGAGCAAGCGCGGCACCGGTAAGGTCAGGTCTATGAGCACCTGGATTTGGCGAAAAGCACGAATTAAAAAGCACAAAAGTTTGCCTGCCGTGCCACATCATCGCCTTAAAATATTTCTTCAATTCTTCCATTTTAGTATAATGTCCTCTCGGTTTGTACTGGCTGTAATCTTCATCATAAGCATTGAATAAGGGAGAAAGAACATAACCCTCGTGTGCATCAATTAATGCAAGCTCCGCATTTACAATATCCTTTACTGAATCAGGAATGACAAAATTTTTATCAAGAATTTTCATTGGCACTGAAAAGTATGCAACTACTTTTTTGAAGCATTCTTTTGCAAAGTCATCAGAAGAATTGTTGTAGTAATTCAAAGCCTTTTTAAGGTTCCTTCTCAAAATGAGTGGGTAAAATAAAGGATAAGTTTTGCAAAAAGGCTAAATGTTAATAACTTTTTCCTAAAAAGGAGAAAGAAATGAACATTAAAAAACTATTTGGTATGGCCTTATC
>Ga0315547_1000915_pt1 | contig 25499 bp, 25 predicted proteins | sample SalMarSW160240MG_2_FD_202542 | JGI IMG/M metagenome (GOLD analysis project Ga0315547, IMG submission 202542) | Salt marsh sediment microbial communities from the Plum Island Ecosystem LTER, Massachusetts, United States - Salt Marsh Sediment SW1601-240 ...
TTCAGTTATGAGCGTCATCTTAACGTATCGGAAAACATAGTTGGCTTTTCGGGCTTCTGGATGATGATGAAGGAGGCACATATCATTGCCATTGGTGTAAGAGATGGTTATCGTCGACTTGGCATAGGTGAAGGTTTGTTCATCGCAACCATTGAACTAGCACAGATAGTGGATGCTAATGTAGTCACTTTGGAAGTGCGCGCTTCTAATGAAATAGCCCAGGAACTTTATAAAAAGTATGGCTTCCAAGTGGTGGGGAGGCGCCCGAGGTATTATTCAAGCGATGGAGAGGATGCTGTAATCATGAGCACGGATAATATTGCCTCTATGCCATTTCAAGCATCTTTGCAGCAGTTGAGAAAAGCCCATGCCCAAAGACACCGCGAGATTTTTGCCCGGGTGCGCTAACTATATTTATTCAGGATGGCCTTAAAGGAATCTATAACAAGCCCTAGCTGCTGCCTATCAGCAGCAAAGGTGGAGAGTTTGAAAGACCTTGCCATGCCTGGCTGTGGTCCCCAAATGCCTCTTTCCTTTAATTCTTTATATAGGAAATATCCCCTCTCTCGAACCCGCTTGGAGATTTCGTAGAGCACAGGGGTGTCAAAGTGCAGCAAGTCATGCCTGTGCGGTTTTTCGCCTAATTGTGTAAAGCCTAATTTCTCAAGTTCAGCGGAAAACCACTGTGCTTTGGATACCTGCTCATCCCAATGGTTAACTCTTTCTTTTACATAGAGAAAGGAAGCCATGAGTGTTATCAGAGGAACCCCCCTTACGCTACAGCCGAGGAGCTCAATCTCTTTATTGCTATATGTGCCGGATTTTCTCAACACTGTCTCTTCCCATTTCTTCTTCATTCCCAATACCCCAGCAGGTCCGGCAGAGGCCATGCTTTTGTGCCCACTGCCAATAACGAAATCCGCCCCTATCTCCTCCATGCTTACAGGCATTCTGCCCACAGCATATGCCCCGTTAAGGATATAAGGAATGTTATATTCTTGAGCGATTCCTCCTAGCCTTCCGGCATCAGGAAGATTTCCATAATTACCGTCTGGATAAGTTAATAGAATTAGCTTAGGGGCGTGTGTTTTTATGAGCGGTGCGTATTCGTTAACGTCGACTCTAAATTCCGGATGTCCGGAATGAGGCACCTCGATTACGTTTAACCCCACCCTTTCAGCAGCGACGACCGTTGTATAATGCCTGTTGCCGTCGACAAGAATTGAATCTCCCGGCTTGGCTAGAGAATGCATGACCATGAATTTAGCTTCTCGGGCTCCGTGGGTTATGGTGGCAACTTCACAGCCTAAGAATTGAGGTAGAAACTCCTGGACAAAGTCTCGGATGGGGGGATTGGTTACATTACACAAACTGCCCTGGCAAAAATCACACACAGAATATCCATCCCCAAATTCTACTAAAGCCTCCTTGGCAGCATCGGTAAGCATGCCACCTGTCTGTAGAGGCATGAGGTTAATAAGCCCCTTATTTTGTCTTTGGAGATTAGCGAGTTTTTGTAATGATTTATTTTCTGCTTGGTTCACTGTTTTTCCCTCTCACGGCTCGTGACTCTATGGTCACAAATACAGCGCCAGCGACACCTATCTTCTTCTGCTGTCCTTCAATATGTTCTCGAACAGCTTCGGGAATCTGTAGATTAAGGTCAGAAAGATGCCTTATTCCCTTCACCTGATAAGTTAAGTTATCGTTGCTGCTTTCTATTGCTGCTGCGGCGCCCATGGCTATAGCATGCATATAGTTTATCCCGGTGTGTATGCCTGAAGGCACAACATCACTATAAATACTGCCATCGGCAACGCAGATCTCATTGAAACCGGCGGGACCGATTAATCTCTTGCCTGCCTCTTTTTCAACAACTTTCACCTCAATAGACTTGTCTTGCCAGGCCAAAAACTCACAGGGGGCAATCTCGTCTTTGTGCATTCGGGCGGTTTCTTCAATTGCCCTGGCTATTTTCTGCCCCCTGGCTGTCTGAGGGCTGGCTATATAGGTAATAGATTTAGCTATCTCCTCGTCAGAATACTCCGTTACAGAAAATTGGGGATATGCTAGCTTCCGCACATCGTCTATTTCATAAATAAGCATCCCCAGTCGCTCAATGCCGAATCCTGCGTTGAACACAGGGTATTTAACGTCGAAATTGGCCAGGGCCACAGGCGAATACATTCCAATGTCCGCTATCTCGAGCCAGGTGTCCTTATACTTAACGAAGACCTCTTGCTCTTGCCCGGGGGCATAATACTTGGATGTTGCTATCTTGGTCTCAAATTTGATGTCGGAAAAGCCATATTGCTGCATGATATCCCTGGTAACCGCCCCTCCCGCATCTAAGGACATTTTGGGGTCCATAACCACGATGGATGCTGAGTGGTGGACTCGCAAATGCCGGGCATCCTCTCTCTGTTCATTGCGATATCTGGGCCCCGCGGAGAATAAGGCAACTGGAAAGCTGGCTTTGTCCTGTAATGCTGCTAAGGTATGAAACCAGGTAGCCGTCATGTGACTTCTCAGAGTCTTGTTGGAGGGCACTGGCTGCAGTTCTTTCATCTCGGGAAAAACCTTGTCCAGGAGCTCCGTAGCCTGATAATCAGTGATGCCCAGTCCAGCGATGAGCTCTTCGATAAGATTGTCCGCCTCGATTTCCCCCTTTTTATAATTTCTCAAAATGGTCTGCAATCTTTCAATGTCAATTTCTTCCGCTATCTTCTTTAGTTGAGCTATTCTTCTCGCGCTCAGCCCTATGTCAGGGCGAGGCAATTCCGCTAAGTAAAAAGCCCTGTCGAGAATAACTCGAGCTTCCGGCCCATACTGCTTGACCACATCGCTGTCGGGCAGCATTGTGAGATTCTCGACCTCGTCAAAACCCAGGTTTAGTAGAATCTGGCGAGATTTTTGAATTAATTCCCGTACAAGATGGGGTTTGCCTTTCCTCGCTAGGGAGATTTCAGTGCCGGTGGGGATAAGTTTTGCCGTAGCTATCCAGGCATCGGTAAAGTTGCTTTTTGCCTTAGACTTTATTTGACCTGTATCGAAGGCTGCCATGCTCTGTAAAGTATACCTCAAAGAGGCTATTCTATTCTACGCTCAGCCGCGTAAGCTTTCCTCGATTCTTACTTTGAGAAAAAGGTTACCCCTTCGCCCTGTTTTGGTGGACGGACTTTAATCCTTCAGAATTTCCTCAGTCAGGAAATCCTTCACTACCTCTAAGACTTGCTTCTTTGGGCAGCTGGCTCTCCACATTCCATCCGGAAAGTTGAAGAGCAACCACTTCCTGTGAGTCCCCTTGCTCATAATCAGAACGAAATCCCCTGTCTTGGTATCTTGGGAAATTTCTATAAGGCCTTTGTTCTTCAGTCCCCGCATTCGTATTCTGTCTCTAACCCTTATTTCCTCGATTTTCATTTTTGACGCCTCCTTTTGTCCTTATAGCCCTGCGTGGAACGCAGGTCGTTCAGATTGGCAGTGCTTTCAGCCCCCGGACCATTGCCCAGGGAGTAGCTATCTTTCTATCGCTTTTCGCCTTTCTCTTCCGGGGTATCTCCTATCCTCTCCACCTCGATAGTACATTCTGTGACTAGTGCGGCAATTGCTCCCAGCGCAGCCAGTACTGGAGCTGCCAGGGCCGTTACCGCAGCCACACCAACGCCTACTGTCAGTGGGATGTCTATCAGGGGACGCCCCTTATGTATTAAACGGACTCTTCTGATATTTCCTTGATGTATTAGCTCCTTGATCTTCTCAACCACTTGACTCCCATCTACAGTGAACTTCTCGGTTGTCATTGTTCTTAACCTCCTTTCACTCTTAATCTTTACATCCTTGTCTTCAGCCTCTGGCTTTGATGCACTGCAGCAAGTATTGCTTCAGCAAGTTTAGCGCAGCTTCAGCAGCATCTCGCTTGTTTGCCTTTCGATTTCCCGGAAAGACATGCTTCTGACTTAAGTTTTCATCTCTGGCTGCCAGGCCGAGGTAAAAAAGACCCACCGGTTTTTCGGGAGTAGCACCCGCGGGGCCGGCAATCCCGGTATCGGAGACGCATATGTCCACATCCAGGAGCTTCCTGCCACCTTGAGCCATTTCCAGAGCTGTTTGCTCGCTCACGGCGCCGTAATTTTCAATGGTCGCCTTTTTTACCCCCAGCAAGGCGATTTTCACTTCGTTGCTGTAAGCTACTACAGAGCCCCTGAAGTAATCCGAGCTACCGGGGACATTAGTTATCCTATCAGCTATTCTGCCGCCGGTAGCTGACTCGACAGTGCCGATGGTCAAGACCCTTCCTGTTTTAGCCTGGTATTCCCTTATTAGCCGGGCAATTTCTGCTTCCAGTTCTGCCATTCCTTGTTAATTTTAGCAGATTTCCTTGCTATAATTCAGCGATGGCTGATTTAAGCGACATAATCACCTTTCTGGGCACTGCTGGTGCCAGGTTTGTCGTGGCTCGCCAGTTTCTCGCTTCAGGAGGCGCCTGGCTTAGCCTTGGTAACACTCAAATACTCCTTGACCCCGGTCCTGGTTCCTTAGTTCAGGCTGCCAGGAGAAAACTCGACCCTGCGAAACTGGAGGCTATTATTTTATCTCACAGACATTTAGACCACAGCGGGGATATGAATATCATGATTGAAGCTATGACCGACGGAGGTACAAAGAAGCGCGGCACGGTCTTTGCTCCTGCCGATGCCCTGAATCAAGACCCTGTTATCTTGTCTTATTTGCAGTCTTATCCCCGGAATATACAAATCTTAACTGAGGGTGGCTCTTATGTGATTAACGACGTTTCTTTTAAAACCCCGGTCAGGCACAAACATCCCGTGGAAACATACGGCTTCATCTTCCAAACGCCGCGGCATACTTTCTCCTGGATTATTGACACCAGATATTTTGATGATTTAGCCAGTCACTATGAAGGCGATTTGCTGGTTATCAATGTGGTTCGATTGAACCCCGGAGCTCCCATCGACCATCTATCTCTTCCTGAGGCCAGGAGCATAATCGAGGAGCTAAGGCCCAGGATAGCCATACTTACTCATTTTGGCATGACCATGTGGCGAGCTAAACCCTGGGAGTTGGCTAAGAAACTAAGCGAGGAGACCGGAATCTCGGTCATTGCTGCCAGAGATGGCCTGAGGTTCGACCTGGCACAGCTAGAGAGATGATAGGATACAAGCTCTACCATAGTAAGTTCTAACTCACCATCGTCCTTCTGAATAATACAATCCCGGCAGCAAATAGGACGACTGCCCAGCCAACAAGCCAGTAAAGATCGGGCATGATAGCTGAGAGAGAGGAGCCGTTGATAACAGCCCGAGAGCCATCTATAGCATGGAGGAAGGGAAGGGCTCCAGCAACGCTTTTAACAGCTGAAGGCATACCCTCTACTGAGAACCAGGCCCCGGAGATCATGGCCATGGGAACGATGAAGATCCAACAAACGCCCGCTTGAGACCCGCTTTTGACTAAGCTGCCCACTATCATGCCTATCCCGATAGAGCAAAGCCCGATAAGAAAGAAAATAAGAAAAGCATATCCCAGATTGCCAACTATGGTTAGCCCCAGCGCCATCCCCACACCAAGATAAATCAGCGTGGAGACGATGAGCACCGGGATAAAGGGCAAGGAGTAACCCAGAATGAAATCCCAGGGTCTTGCCGGGGTAGTAAACATTCGAGCCAGAAAGCCCTTCTCCCTATCACCGGCAATTATCTCCGCCGCTGTGGAAACTAAAATCATGAGCCCGAAGACAGCTATCCCGGGAAAGTAGAAATTGACAGCCTCATTCTTTATTTTGCTTTCTGTTCCCTTTAGCTCAACATTTAAAGGGGGAGCCACTCCCATGAATTCAGAGCCAACAGCCTCTATTATAGGTTTTACTTGTAGACCTATCATCGGGTCTGCTTCCTTGTAGGCTAACTCTAAGTTGACAGTTTGTTGGGCTTGCTTTGCCTCCTCAAATCCTGAGGGAATGAATAAATAGAATGATATTTTGCCGTCCCCCAGGTCCTCTTGGGCCTGAGATTTTTCACTGTATATCGGCTCATTCAGCTCGATAGCCTCTATGCTTCCAAGACATTGTATAAAGGCAGAGGAGGTTTGGGAACGGTCTTCGTCCACTATGCTCATCGCAATAGGGCTGGCCTGCTCTCCACCGAAGGCAGAGCAAAATACCAGCATAAAGGCGAGGGGCATTCCCAGGAGAAAGCCTAGAAGCACAGGGTTTCTATAAATCTCCTTCAGATTCCTTTTGCCAATTTCCCAGAACTTCATTTTCTTCACCTCCCTGCTAGTCTCTAAGCCTCTTTCCCGTTATCTGGATAAAGACATCCTCCAGGGTTGGCTGCTCTAAGGCAGCAGAATAAACGGTAACTCCTCGAAAGTGGAGATAGTCCACGATCTCTTTGAAGTCTAAGTCCTTGTGGGAAATCCTGAGCTTCCCCTTGGCCATCTCCAGCCTGGAGTATTTGCTTTGCAAATCCTCCATGACCTCAGCGGTGAAGTTTTCTGTTGAGACGACCATGCTGCGCATCTCAAGGATATTTGTCTTTAGCTCTTGAGGTGTGCCCAAAGCTACAATCCTCCCTTCGTCGATAATCCCTATTCGCTCGGAGAGGAAATCCGCCTCCTCCATATAATGGGTAGTAAGAAGGATGGTCTTCTTTCCCTTAAGCTCAGCTATATATTCCCAGATGGTTCTTCTTGCCTGGGGGGTCAAGGCCTAAAGTAGGTTCATCTAGAAATAAAAGCTCAGGGTCATGCACCAAAGCCATGGCTATGCTAAGCCTGCGTTTCATCCCTCCGGAAAACTTCCGCACCTGGTCTTTAGACCTTTCCATAAGCCCCATCGTCTCCAGTAGTTCCTTCGACCGCCTTTTTACTTCGTTAGAACTCAGGCCATGGGCCTTGCCAATCAGAGCCAGGTTTTCCCAGCAGTTAAGGCGCTCAGAGAGAACGGTATCTTGGGGTGATACCCCGATGAGTTTTTTGACCTTAAATGGCTCCTTAGCGATATCATAGCCCAATATGGAAGCGGTCCCCCTGGTTGGCTTTAAGAGGCAACATAACATCCTGATGGTGGTAGTCTTCCCTGCCCCGTTAGGGCCGAGGAGGGAGAAAAGCTCGCCCTTCTTTATCTCCAAATCGACGCCGTTTACCGCTACTAGGCCATCAAATTCCTTGGTGAGCTTAAAGGTTTGTACTGCATTCATTTCTTCACCCCCCTTCACAAATAATAACACACTTGATGCTCTAGGAATGATGACATCTAATGGTAGAAAGATTGACTTCAGCAGCAAAAATGAGAACTTCTTGGCAACGACATATTTTCCCGGAGGGTTGCCCCTCGAGTATCGTCTGCGCTGGAGAGTTTCACTTCCGTGTTCGGGATGGGAACGGGTGGTTCCACTCCGCTAGAGTCACCAAAAAGCTCTCTAATTAAGTATAGCCTATTCTAGGAGGAATATGCAACTTTGTGGGTTGTCTAGTGAAACGATTTGCTGCGTTCCTGTGGTATAATAGTTCTAAGGTCTCATAGATAGGAAGCTTGATATCATGGATTGGGGGATGCAAAACCGTTTGGCACAATTAATTCAAGCGGATGGTCGCTGTTTGTTCCTGCCCGTGGACCACGGGTATTTTCAGGGCCCTGTCAAAAAATTGGAGAACCCGCGTAAAACTCTCGAACCTCTTCTCCCTTACACCGATGCGCTTTTCATCACCAGGGGAATTTTAAGGTCATCGGTGGAGCCTGACAAGGCGAAACCAATTATCCTTAGAGTATCTGGCGGCACCAGCATAGAGGGAAAGGACCTGGCTCACGAGGGGATAACTACCTCTATGGAGGAAGCCATCCGACTCAATGCGTGCGCCGTGGGCATCTCTATCTTCGTCGGGACTGATTATGAGCACGATTCCTTGCTAAATCTGGCCAGGCTTGTTGATGAAGGAGAAAAGTATGGCATCCCGGTAATGGCAGTTACGGCTGTGGGTCGAGAACTGAAGAAGCGTGACGCCCGCTATCTTGCTTTGTCCAGCCGTATTGCTGCTGAGCTGGGCGCTCGAGTGGTAAAAACCTATTACTGTGAAAGATTCGAGAGGGTTACAAAGGGCTGCCCCGTTCCAATAGTCATTGCTGGTGGGCCAAAAGTAGATACAGAGTACGAAGTACTTCAATTTGTTTATGACGGCATCCGGAAAGGCGCCATAGGTGTGAATCTGGGGAGAAACATCTGGCAAAATGAACACCCTGTGGCTATGATCAGAGCCATACGCGCCATTATCCATGAGAACGCTACTCCTGAGCAGGCCCAGGAACTGTACGATAATGTGAAGATTGGAGAGGCATAGCAACTGTGTCCACAGGTAAGTATGCTCCGGAATTGAAGGGTTTGTTTAGAGTTTAGAATTTATCCCCGCCTTATGGTCTGCTGAGAGGAAACCACCATGCGCGTAGCTGTGTATTACAGTAACCAAGATATACGGCTGGAGGAGATGCCTGTGCCGCAGATTGGCCCCGGCGAGGTCCTGATGCGGGCAGAGGCCAGCGGCATCTGTGGCACCGATTTGCTGGAGTGGTATCGCCTGCACAAAGCACATTTAGTCTTGGGTCATGAAGTTGCCGGTGTGATTGTTGCTGTCGGGGAGGGGGTGGAACATTATAAAGTGGGTGATCGGATTTGTGCCGCTCATCATGTTCCCTGTAACACGTGCCATTATTGTCTCGGTGGACACCACACCGTTTGCGATACCTTGCGCCGGACGAACTTCGACCCCGGTGGCTTTGCTGAATATGTGCGGCTGCCACGCATCAATGTCGACCAGGGCATATTCCCTTTATCTGACGAAGTATCTTTTGAGGAGGCTACCTTTGTTGAGCCGCTGGCTTGCGTCCTGCGCGGGCAGAGATTGGCCCGTCTAGAGCCAGGGCAAAGTGTGCTCGTTGTTGGCAGCGGCGTTGCCGGGCTGCTCCATATACAACTGGCTCGGACTTCAGGTGCCAGTCGCATTATAGCGACGGACATCGTTGATTATCGCTTGGAGGCAGCGCGAAGGTTTGGAGCTGATATTGCCATTCAGGCTAAGGAATATACCCCGGCCCATTTACGTCGGGCAGCCGATGGTCGTCTCGCTGACCTTGTTGTAATATGCAGCGGGGCGACGTCAGCTATAACTCAGGCATTGGGGTCGGTGGAACGGGGGGGCACTGTGCTCTTCTTTGCCCCCACGGAGCCGGGCGTTAGCGTTCCGATATCGGTGAACGACCTGTTCTGGCGTAATGAGATAACGCTTACCAGCTCCTACGGTGGCAGCCCCGGGGATTATGCCGCGGCACTGGGACTGATACAGGCTGGCAAAATACGTGTGCGAGAGATGATTACCCATCGGCTGGGTCTGGCGGAAACAGGCCTGGGATTCCAGCTAGTCGCCCAGGCTCAAGACTCCCTAAAAGTGATTATCGAGCCGCAGAGGTAGATAGCGGCTACCTTCCAAGCAGGCGAGAATATCAGGTAACAATCTGATGGAATGTGACCCAGTCTTTAGTCAACGCCGCTTGCCTTTCCGAAGTCCTAATTACAAGCCGTATGCCCGAAAAGGCAACGACGTCCTACGACGGTGTGCTACGCGCGTTGACAATTACACAATGGACAATTAGACTGAAGTTAGCGCATATTAAGTAACATTCGACGAGATAGCCTGAAGCATAAAAGGGAAGGAAACTGCAGTCGAGAAGTGAAAGGAGGCGGCAATGATAAAAGGTATCATAGGATATAAGGTGTTGATTTATAAGGACCTAGAGCCCATATTGAGGCAGCTCAGGTCGCATGCCATGCAATATCCGGGCTTCGTTAACGCTGAGAATCTCGTCAGCGAGGAGGATTTCTCTGTCGTCGTAATGATAAGCACATGGGAGACGATTGAAAACTGGAGGACATGGGTGGAGTCAAGGAGAACGCGAGATTTGCTTCGACAAGCCAAAGCAGTTGTGCTGCAAACGGCCAGAATAACAGAATACAGGACAATGCCCACAGTAGAGTGGCGCTAATAAGGCGTCAGTCTTTGCCCCCACAGAGCCGGGCGTTAGCGTTCCGATATCGGTGAACGACCTGTTCTGGCGTAATGAGATAACGCTTACCAGCTCCTATGGTGGCAGCCCTGGGGATTATGCCTCAGCACTGGAGCTGATACAGGCTGGCAAAATACGTGTGCGGGAGATGATTACCCATCGGCTGGAGCTGGCGGAAACAGGCCTGGGATTCCAGCTAGTCGCCCGGGCTCAAGACTCTCTAAAAGTGATTATCGAGCCGCAGAGATAGATAGCGGCTGCCTTCCAAGCAATGGCCTCAGTTCACCTCTTCCGTTAGCCAGTCTAGGACTTTCTTCATTACCTCAGTGCGATTATCTCTGGTTACCAGGAGCACTTCGACTGCGGGATGGCGTTTGATTTCGTCGGCGAAGGGATGGGGGTTGAGCATAATAGTGCCCAGAACTTTCTTGCCACTGTTTATTGCCTGCGTCACGGTTTCCCTGAACTGGGGCGACAGAAGCTCCATCTTGCCAATCTCATCAATGACTATCAAGCCGCTTTCCTTCAACGCCTGGCGCAGAGCAGAAACTCCAACTCTGTTCAGGCTATCTGTGTCCACCCGGTATTTGCTTACCTGGTAGGGGCTGGAGATGCCGACGTGGGCTAATATTGCCTCCTGACCGTCAAGGGTAACAATCCTGAACCCCTGCCTTATTCCCCCAGTCCGTATCTCCTCAGTATAGAAGCCGCCCCCCTTGACTTTGGTCCTGGCCAGGGCTTCTTTGATGAGAGCAGTTTTACCTGTGCCCGGCTTGCCGGTCAACAGGAGGGCCCTTTTCATTGTTCCTTGGCTGGAGCCTGGGTTTTTCTCTTTTCCTTGAGCTTCTGCTCTGGAGCCTGGGCTTTTCTCTTTTCCTCGAGCTTCTGCTCTGGAGCCTGCTCTGGAGCCTGGGCCTTTCTCTTTTCCTCGAGCTTCTTTCGGCGCTGGCGGTGCTTCAAGGCAGCCACTTTCTTCTTCTTATTCATCTCTCCCGCGCTAAATTTAAGTTGTGGGAATCATTCTACCATATTGCAAGGGAGGTGTGGGAGGTGTCCAATTTATTGGGCAACTATCGTCATTGCGAGGAGCAGGATTCCTCGCTTACGCTCGGAACAGGCTCCGCAATCTCCTGAGATTGCCACGCACCTTTCAGGTGCTCGCAATGACAAAGAAGCGAAGGGTTCGCCAATGACAAAAAGAGGGGGCGGGGACAAGCCCCGCCCCTACAAATCAATGTAGAAGAGTTGACCTTTTTAGTCTTCCCGCTCCAGTATGGTGGCAGCGCCCTGACCGCCGCCAACGCAGGCGGTGGCCAGACCGTATTTCCCTTTTTCAGTGTTGAGTATTCTGGCGCAGGTGCCCACCAGTCTGGTGCCGCTGGCTCCCAGCGGGTGGCCGATGGCAGTAGCGCCACCCTTGACGTTGACTTTCTCGGGGTCGATACCCAGTTCTTTCATGGTATAGAGCGCCACGATGACGAAGGCCTCGTTGATCTCCCAGAAGTCTATGTCTTTCGCTTTCATGCCGGCGTGTTCCAGAGCCATGCGGCTAGATGGGACCGGGCCTTTCCCCATCATTGTCGGGTCAACGCCAGCCCACCCCATGGATATGATCTTGGCCAGGGGCTTGAGATTGCACTTCTGTGCCTTCTTCTTCGACATCAGCATCATGGCACTGGCACCGGCGTTGAGCGGAGAGGAGTTGCCTGGCGTTACCTGCCCATCCGGCTTGAAGGAAGGCTTCAACTGGGCGAGAGCCTCCATCGTAGTATTGCCCCTGATGCTTAGGTCAGACTCAAAGACTTTCTTCGTCCCGTCTGCCTGCACCGCCTCAATCGGCAGTATCTCCCCCTTGAAATACCCTTCTTCGACGGCTTTGGCCGCCATCTGATGGCTTTTCATCGCCCATCTGTCCATGTCCTCCCGGGTGAAGGTGGTCTGTGATAGCAGCTTCTCCGCAGTCAGTCCCATGTTCATGGTGGTCATCATGTCCCATTCTTTCCACTCTTCGGTGAACAATTTGGGATTAGGTTCCACCGGTACCTGTCGCTCACCGCCTCCCAGGGTCGGAATGTGGGTCATGTGCTCGATTCCGCAGGAAATGACGATATCGGAGTATCCCAGTATGATTTCCATAGCCCCCTGGTGTATCGTGGACATCGACGAAACGCACTGGCGGTCAATCCCCTGAGCCGCGACATTGAACGGCAGCTTGGCCAGGAAGTTGATTGACTTACCCCCATAGAGCCACTGCTCGAGCACCGGCATGGCCGTCCCCGTGAGCACATCGCCGATTTCCTCGGGGTTTATCTTAGTCTGCTTTATCATTTCCTGGACCAGCCTGGCTGCCAGGTCGTCCATTCTCAGACTGTTGAACACGTCCCTCTCTGGTTCCCTCGGTCTCGCCCTGGAAAAGGGCGTCCTCAGATAGCTGACAATAACTGCTTCTTCCATATAATTAGTCTCCTTTCTTTGAATTTTGTAATTCCGTTTGTCTTTTCTGAAATTGCGGGCCGCCTATGATATATCACTTTTTCCCCCCACTGTCAAGGCGAGCTTTATCCCCGCCTTGTGGGTGGGGATGATGTGGGCGGGTACAAGGCCCGCCCCTACGGAACACGCTCCGCGATCCCCGGAGATTGCCGCGCACCTTTCAGGTGCTGGCAATGACAAGAAGCGAAGGACTCGCAAAGACAATAAAGTCGGGGCTGGCAATGACAAAAAAAGTGAGGTGCTGGCAATGATCCCCCTGCTGTCTTTGCGAGGAGCCGAAGGCGACGAAGCAATCTCATGCCCTTGGAGATTGCCACGCTTCGCTCGCAATGACAAAGAAATAAAGGGCTCGCAATGACAAAGAAAGTAAAGGGCTGGCAATGACAAAAAAGTGAGGTGCTGGCAATGACAAAAAAAGTGGGGTGCTCGCAATGACAAAAAGCTTGACAGTTTGATAAAATATGGGTAAGATGGGTTTGAATTTTGGGAACACTGAATTATTACGTTTTGCGCTTAACTACAAACAGTGTCTGTAATAAGATGGAGGTAAGAAATGGCACAGGATGAAAACAAAGCCAAATATGAAGCCAGGCCGTGGATAAAATGGTATCAGCCGGGTGTGGCGCCGGATATTACAGTCGAGGAAAAGTCCGTGGTGGATACCTTTAATGAGACTACAGAAAAATGGAAGGACAAGACCGCTGTAGTATTCTACGGTAGAAAGGTAAGCTACAAGGAGCTCCGAGACCAGGTTGACAGATTTGCTGCGGCACTACACGATTTAGGCATCAAGAAAGGAGACAAGATTGCCCTCCTCCTGCTTAATTCGCCTCAGTTCATTATAGCTTATATGGGAGCCCTGAAAGCCGGAGCTACCTTGACGGCAATCAGCCCTGTTTATGTCAGCTCCGAAATCAAGTACCAGCTTGAAGACAGCGGGGCGAGAATGATTGTTTGCCAGGATATTCTTTATGATAACGTGGAAAAAAGCGGAGTCAAGCTGGATGCTGTCATCCTGACCAGCATCGGCGAATACCTGCCGGGAATGAAGAAGTTTCTGGGCAGCAGTGTGCTCCGGGCTGTATATCAGAAAATGGCCGCCCCGCCTGTTGAACTGTTCGAAAGAGAGGGATTTTATCGATTCCAGGACTTGCTTAAGAAATATCCCCCGAATCCGCCCAAAATCGAGTTCAATATTAGAGAGGACATAGTAACTCTTCCCTACACCGGAGGGACAACCGGGAAGCCCAAAGGTGCTGTGATAACCCATTACAATTTCGCCGCTGCCCGAGAGCTCGCCGATGGATTCTGGGGTGATATCGTACAGGAAGGGAAGGAAACCGTAATAGCCTATTTGCCTTTCTATCACATCTATGGTCAAGCAGTGGTCATGATGGGAGGAATGACCGAGGGCTACACTTCAATACTAATCACCACTCCTGACCCTGATGACATTCTGGGCGCACTAGAAAAGTACAAAGGAACTATCTTCTACAGCGTTCCCGCCCTGTATGAATATCTCAAGGACTATGAAAAGACTAACAGAGTAAATTGGAAGAACGTAAAAGTCCTTATCTCCGGTGCCGATGCCCTTCTCGAGGACACTGCCCGGGGCTGGGAAAAGCGGACCGGCGCTAGAATCCACGAGGGCTGGGGAATGACCGAGACGACCTCGACCGGTATGGTCAATCCCTACGGCAGGGCGAAAATCGGTTCCTTCGGTGTACCTATGCCTGGTTGTGTGGCGGGCATAATTGAGGCGGAAGGCACCAAGTTCCTTCCCGTTGGGGAAACAGGCGAATTGGTATTCAAAGGACCCAATGTCTTCCCGGGATACTGGGGGAAACCGGAAGCAACCAAGGAAGTGCTTTTGGAAATCGACGGTGAAACCTGGCTGCGCACTGGGGACCTGGCCAGAATGGATGAAGAGGGCTATTTCTACTTCTACGATAGGAAGAAAGACATGATTAAATACAAGGGTCTGCAAGTATTTGCCAGAGAGGTAGAGGAAGTACTTACTTCTCATCCTCAGGTCAGGGAAGCCGGCGTCATCGGCGTCCCCGACCCCGAGGTAGGCGAGAGGGTTAAAGCCATCGTCGTTCTTGAGTCGGAAGCCAGAGGGAGAGTGTCGGAAGAAGATATTACGAAGTATTGCGCTGGAAAGCTTGCTGGCTATATGGTACCCAAGATAGTCGAGTTCAGGGGCGAGGTGCCCAAGACGGACATCGGCAAGGTATCACGCCGCGAACTGAGAGAGGAGGATCTGTAGAATGGCGCCATTTTTCGAAGTAGAAAACTTAACCAAGCGTTTTGGCGGGCTGGTTGCCGTCAACAATGTTAGCTTCCAAATAGGCAGGGACGAAATCGTGGGCCTGATTGGGCCTAATGGTTCCGGGAAGACCACCCTCGTGCGGTGCGTAATCGGGATATTTAAGCCCGAGTCCGGAAAAGTCCGATTTAAGGGCGAAGACATCACCGGATGGCGTCCCTGGAAAATTGTCCAGAAAGGGCTCGTAGGGACTTTCCAGGTAGTTAAGCCATTCCGCCACCTACCTGTTATTGCCAATGTCATGGTTGGTTGCCTCTGCCCGCGGATAACCAGGAGCGGTGAATGGACCAAGACCACCGCGGTGAAGGCACGGGACGCGCTGGAGTTCGTGGGCATTGTCGACCGGGCTCTTGAGCCAGCCTCCAACTTATCTCACGGGGATCTGAAACGACTGGAGGTAGCCAGGGCTATTTCTACCGAGCCTGAACTCCTTATCCTCGATGAGCCCTTCGGGGGACTTAATCCTGCCGAGACAGAGCTTGTCGCTAAATCCATGAAAAGATTGCACAAGGGAGGGCGGTTCGGCAGGCTTCATAGCGAAGGACCGGCTATGCTGATAATTGAGCACAAGCTAAGTGAGCTCATGAAAATAGTTGACAGGGTGATTGTCCTCAATTATGGAGAAATCATCACCCAGGGTACCCCAGAAGAAATAGTCAAAAACCCCGCCGTGATTGAAGCCTATACCGGCAAGGAGGTGCTCATTGCTTGAGGTAAAAGATGTAATTGTCCGCTACGATACAGCCACCATCCTGGATGGAGCCAGCCTGACGGTGGGAAAAGGGGAACTGGTCGGGCTCGTCGGCCCCAATGGCGCTGGCAAGACCACTCTCCTCCGCGCTATCGCTGGTTTGATAAACTGGGACAGGGAAGTCCTCAGGGGTACCAGGAAGTCCGATGTAACCTTTGAAGGCAGCATAGAGTTTGAGGGGGAAAGGATTGACAAGCTATCGGCGTTTGAAATCGCCAAGAAGGGTCTCCAGCTCTGCCCGCAAATGGGCCGACCTTTCGTCGAGATGACGGTCAAGGATAATCTCCTCGCCGGAGCTTACCTGTCCAAAGGCAAGAAAGAAGTCGATGAAAGCCTGGCCAGAGTTTATGAACTGTTTCCCAGACTGAAAGAGAGGGAAAAGCAGCAATCCGGGACTTTATCCGGTGGGGAACGGCAGATGCTGGCTGTGGGACGCTCCCTCATGCGCCGTCCTAAATTTATGTTAGTCGATGAGCCATCCAGCGGGCTGGCCCCCAAGATAAAAGATGACCTGTTCAAACGCGTGGAAGAGATTTACAAGGAACTGGGAGTCACCATACTCCTGGCCGAGCAGGATATCAGCTTTGCCTTCGCTCTCTCCAAGAGGAACTATGTCATGTCGAGGGGACATATCATCGCTCAGGGGACAGCCGAAGAATTGCTCAAGGACGAGACTATCAGGAAGACATACCTGGGCTTGTAATACCCCCGCATATTTATAAATCGAATTTACGAGATTCTCAGAAGGCCTTACTGGTGTAGTGGCGGGGTTTATCCCCGCCTCCTCAAAAATCAAATGTCAGAATCCAAATAACAATTGAAATCTAAATGCTTAAATGTCAAAACCACTCTTTCTTCTTATTTGAGTTTTGAACCTTGTCATTGTTTAGGATTTAAAATTAGGGCGGGTACAAGACCCGCCCCTACAACGTTAAACACACGAACAAATAATTATGTAGTGGCGAGGTTTATCCTCGCCTCATGGGCTGGGGGCAAAGGGGGCGGGTACAAGACCAGCTCCTACAATTCGTAGACTAATGACCCGCAAAACGGATAATCCTCCCAATGTTCAACAATACCGTTTCTCACCGGGTTATGAATGATGTAATTAGCAACCATCCTGCAATCCTCGTCCTGTCGCAAAAAATGGTCGTAAAAACTTCTCTGCCAAATGCTTCCTCCGTAGCCGTGTTGCCAGGCCATCCTGGTAGAGCGGCTCTTTATTTCCCTAACAAACTCGATGATGCCTTTCGTTTCCGAAGCGCTTAGCAAAAAATGGACGTGGTCTGGCATGATGCAATATGCAAATAGTGGAATATTATTTTCTTTGCATACCGTCTTCAATAAGGCCACAAAATTATCAGCTAAATGTTGATGAGAAAAGATTGCCTGTTTCCCCTTCGTAGCTATGGTGACAAAACAAGGTAGATCAGGGGTTAGGTATATTTCGGGGTCCAGACGAATTTTTTGACGGCGCTTTGTGTGCATTTAGATACCTTGTATATTATCAAGAGTGCTGGGCGGGTACAAGACCCGCCCCTACGGTCGGGGGTGTAGTGGCGGGGTGTGGTCTCCCTTCGAGGTGTGAAGGAAGTCCCGATTTATCAGGATTCACGCCTCGAAATTGAAGAAATCCCCAATCTCAAGCACCAAATCCCAAGCATTCAGCCATCAGCTTTCATCTTCCTTGTCTGCTCAGAGGTAGATGGCTGGCTACTGACTACTGACTACTGACTACTGACTACTGACTACTGACTACTTATGTTTATACTCAGCGTAGGGAAGCACCACAGGCCCGGCATTCCCGACGCCAGGCCGCATTAGTTAGCTTACAGCGAGGACACTCTCGCTCAATCTTATCCCGTATCCAGACGGCAATTCCTTCCGGCATGAACAGCAGTATCAATATCACTATAACAGCCAGAATAAGAATCGGTTGACCAGCAATGGTCTCTAAAAATTGCAAAATCTTCACGAGCGGAACGAGGGCCGGGGTCTGAGGAACTGCCTGGGAAATACTTTGGATAAAAGACTGAACATCATATGTAAGGTACATAAGCGGAAAGAGGACGTAAACCCCGACAACTGCTCCGTAAATGCTGACAATACCGCCAAATATTACCCATATTATAGCCTGAAAAGACATGGTGAGGTTGAGGGTGGATATGGTGCATATTTCCCGCACATGGACATATAAGACGCCGGCGAGTCCGGCAAAAAAGCCACCTATGGCAAAAGCCAGCAGCTTGTATCTTATGGTATTTATCCCCGTGGCACGGGCGGCAATCTCGTCTTCGCGGATAGCATGGAAAATAAGGCCGGTCCTGATATACCTGCTCCCGGCATCGGTGAGTTTCCACATTATGAGCACCGACGCGGTCATCGCTATCACACATATATAGTATTCGCCTACCCTTGTGTCGGCGATAGAAGGAACAAAGGGTATACCATATTCAGCACCGGTGATTTCCTTGAAAAACATTATTATTCCTAGCAGCATGAGAGGGAAGGCTAGCGTAAGTAGTGACAGGTAAGGTCCTCTCAGTTTCAGGGCAGGAAAACATGTGATTACTCCCGCCGCTACGGCGGCCAGAATCCCTATTATCATCGTCGCCGCCGTTGGCCAAGCAAAATACGAGCCCAGCAGTGCCGAAGTGTAAGCAGCCACTCCGAAGAACAGGGCATGACCAAAATTTAGCTGTCCACTGTAGCCAGATAACAAGTCCCAGCTCACGGCAAAAATAGCAAATATGCTGGCGTAGGTCATCATGTCCATATAATAAGGTTGCTGTGTAATCAGCGGGAAAATAAACACGAAGACAAAGAAAATAACGGCGATAAGCCGGCCGGGAACCGGTAACACGCCCCACCGGAAATTCTTGAGCAGCCGTTTCACCAATTTACAATCTCTCCTCTTCGAAGATTGTGCCGAACAGTCCCGCTGGTCTGACTATGAGCACTATGACCATAGCCAGCAGGGTAAACGTCATGTTCAGGTAAACACCGCCGCCACCTAGTATTGCGAGAGGGTCAATCACGCACACCCCCCCAACGAAGGATATAATGAAAGCTCCAATGATACTCCCCTTTATACTTCCCAGCCCCCCTAATACCACAATTACCATGACTATCAGGAGGGGAGAGCTCCACATGGTGGGGTAGAGTGTCGTTAACGGTGCCATCACTACGCCAGCAATCGCTGCCAGGGCTGCGGCCATGCCCATAATTATCATCAGTGTCCTGGGAACACTTATCCCCATGAGACTGGCAATCTCGCTATCGTTGGCCACTGCCCTGATGGTGATGCCCAGTTTTGTCTTTGATAAAAGCAGCCACACGATGATAATGATTACCGCCACTATGCCCAGTGTCATTAGATGCTGGTTAAGGACTCTAACCCCCAGTATCTCTGTGTACCCAGAAACAAGATAAGGAAGACTGCGAACGTCTTGGTGAAAAATCAAAATCAAAATCTCCTGGATAGCCATGGCTACGGCGATGGTAATCAGCAATACAGCAGCATGGTGCTCGCGTACCCGGTCAATAAAAAGCTTGTAACTTAACATGCCTAACAGGGTCACAGCGACCACTGCTATGATGATAGCTGGAATGAGGTTCATCTTAAGTCCTATTACCGGCGAAAATAAAGTGAATAGGATGAAGGCCGCTATCATGTAAAACGCCGTATGAGCCATGTTGAGAACACGAGCCACGCCGAAGATGAGAGAAAAGCCCAGCGACAGCAGGGCATATACACCTCCGATCACCACTGTGTAAACTATGAGTTGCTGGGTCATGGCACTTTTAATCCCGGGAGGCGAAGCCCAAAATAAGGCGGGGATAACTCCCGCTCCTGAATTGCCTGATTTTGACCGTCCGTTTAAATCCGGGCACTTTAGAAACCCTTCGCCTTCCTTTCAATTGGCAGATACTATATATCACGGCTCCTCGCCTTGTCAAGGTTTTCCCCATTTTTCAGATTTTTTGGTCATTTCTTCACCACCCTTTATCCCCCTTAAGGTAAGGGGGATAAAGGGGGTTATGACCATAACTCCCCTTCCCCCTCTTATCTTAAGAGGGGGTGCAGCGGGACTTGTCCCCGCCTGCTTTTTTGTCATTGCGAGCGAAGTGCGGCAATCCCCTGTTCCCGCTGAGATTGCTTCGGCTGACTAAAGCCAGCCTCGCAAAGACAGAAGGAGGCTGTCATTGCGAGCGAAGCGCGGCAATCTCCTGTCCCCACCGAGATTGCTTCGTCGCCTTCGGCCCCTCGCAACGACAGAAGGAGGAGATTGCTTCGGCACTATCGTGCCTCGCAACGACATAGGAAGGTGTCATTGCGAGCACCTGAAAGGTGCGTGGCAATCTCATAATTCATCATACAGGTCACGCCATTCTCTGTTTATACTATTAATTAACTGAACCTTCTTTTGTCTTGAGCCAGCCTTTATCTGCTTCTCCCTCAAAATGGCATTTTCTATGTCCTCAAAGACCTCGTAATATACAAGTTTGACAATGTTGTATTTCTTGGTGAATCCATCAACCAGCCTTTCCTTGTGCTCGTAGGCTCTTCTTATTAAGTCGTTGGTGACACCCACGTAAAGCACGGTATTCCTTACGTTGGCCATTATGTAAACGTAGTATTGCTTGCTCACCCACTATATTATACTAGAGATTGCGGAGCTTGTTCCGAGCGTAAGCGAGGAATCTCGGCTCCTCGCAAAGACACGAAAAGAAAGGCTCCCCGCAACGACACGAGGGGGACTTTTTGCCGCCCAAAAAACCGGAGGCCCCGGCCTAGCCGGGGCCTCCATCAGGACTTATCACCAAGTCACTTACTACGTAACTAACCGGTTATCCTCCCCACGCTGTAACCCACGCTGGAGGTATCGTGATGTCTTCAACGCCAGTATACTCCATGTCAGTCCAGTTGAGCCCGGAGACAGCCCTCGATATTGTGTTAATAATATTCATGGATGGTGGTAGGTTAGCAGGGGTACCAACCGCCGTTGGACCATACTTGGAATTCGGCCAGATACCCACTATGTCGCCTGTTGTGCCGCTTGCCATCCACTGGACGGCAATGCCCGTCTGCCAACCGGAAGTGGGGTCATCATTAGTCCACCAAGGACCATAGACCAGGTCATGTGTGGAGTAGGGTGGCATTGTGAAGTTGCACCCAGTGGTATAGGTACCAGTATCATAGAAATCGGCTATCTGGCTTGGGTTGAGTGCCGGCCAGGCGTAGCCTTTCCACATGCCCTGCGTCGAGCTATCCCACGGAGGATAAAAGGCGGATACGCCAGCCGCGCCTAGTTGGGCCTTGTCTACGTCTTCCAGCCAGGCAACGACCTTATCTTTATCCGTTCCCACACCTGTAGTTTCGAAGGCCGCCTTCAGAGAATAGACCATATCATAGCTAGCCGCGGTATAGAGTGGGAACAGACCATACTCATCATCGTATGCGGTGAAGAAGTCCTCCGTCTCGGAAGTCTGGTACATGCCCGGCGCCCACGTCGACATGCTAACCTCATACTCGCAATTACCATCGGTCTTCGACCAGTAGCCCGGGTCTTGGGATTCTACGTTAATGCCCACCACCACAGCCGGTATGTCAAGCTCGCCCTTCAACGTACCGAATTGAACACCAACGGGCCCGGAAAGGATGGTGAAGATAACCTGAGCATCTGCATCCTCTATCTGGTTCAGGAAGGTGGTCATGGACGGCTCATCCTTGTCATTAACCAGCCATTCGCCGTTCGCGTGTCCTGTGATGTTGTCGGCAAATTCCCAGCCGAAGTACGTACCATAGCCCCCTATGATTGCCTGGACTGACTCTAGCATCGGAGTAGTCCATGCCAGGTCCTCAGCCACTACGGCAACTCTAACTTTATTAGCCCAGGGGTAGCCAGTCCATCCCATTTCATCTTGTATTGCCTTAGCGACCATTTCGAACATCAAGAAGCAGTTGTTCACCAGGAAGACGTCGTTGAACGGGGTGGCTCGGAAGACATACTTGTAGCCCGCGCTATCTGGGTAGCTTGTTGGGTATGGGTAGTATGGGGTTCCTTTGCACGTTGGACCATACACGAGTGGCATTCCATTTAATAGACTATATGTGGCGGCACCGGTAATGAAGAAAGGAACCTTCTCGTCAAGAATCACGCTAGTTATAACATCTGATACGGCTTCTGTCCGGAAGCCGCCGATGATAAATTGTGCCTTCTTGTTGCTTATTAGATATTGCACGGCAGGTGCAGCGCTCGCAGGGTTGTTAATTTCGTCGGTGTCCCTCGAGACTATCTTGATTGTATAGTTCGTGCCCAAGCCGCCTACGTTTACCCCGTTAGCCGCGTTAATTTCCTTGGCTGCCAACAGCGCGCCGTTCAACATATGGACACCCTGTACATTGGTCAGTGGCCCGGCTATGCCGATTATTATCTCATTCGCCGCTCCGCCCCCACAGCCAGGCAGGACCAGCCCTAGCATCAGAAGACTGGCGATAATTAGAAAAACAATTCTTTTCATTACTTTTCAACCTCCTTTTTGATTTAAGTTACCTAATCTTTCATTCGGTGCTGGAATAAACCGGTCGACCTCCAGTCGCCTCCAGCAACCTGAATCTTTGTACACTATGCCGATAGAACCACCTCCTTTCTTGCTTCTGGTCTCCATGTTCTTCTTACCCGCTGGGGCAAGTCGTGCAGAGGGAGACCAAAAAAGCTAGCTGAAAACTCGACCTTTCGACCAACTCCGATAACTGTTGTCACTTTGACTGCCGCCACATCCCACCAGAGCCTCCGTTTTTCCCCTCATACACCTCCTTTGATTATATATTGTCTGCAAGTCTTTGTCAATCAGAATTATCCCTTGTGTGCGCTTTACTCTGTCCTTTATTCTTTTTCTATCTTGATACTTTAAGTGTAACATCTAAATATTAAGATGCTGTTAAAATCCAGGGAGATGTGGCAATTTTTTTATGGCGGGCTATACCCTCTGTGTCGTTGCGAGCGAAGCGTGGCAATCCCTTGCCCCACCGAGATTGCTTCGGCTGGCTAAAGCCAGCCTCGCAAAGACATAGTGGGGGGATTGCGGAGCCTGTTCCGAAGCGTAAGTGAGGAATCTCGGCACCTCGCAACGACAGAAGGAAAAATGCACCTCGCAATGACACAAAGTTGGAAACTTTTGCATTTTGATTTGTCATTTTGACTTTTGACCTTTGATTTTTGATTTCCCCTCAAGTATCTTATCCACGGTAGCTTTGGCCCTGAGCCGAATTCCCTCGGGGACCTTCACCTCAGGACTCATCTTCTCCAAAGACCACAAAACTTTCTCCAGGGTAATCAACTTCATGTCGGGACAGATTGCCTGCTCGGAAGCAGGAATAAACCTCTTGCCGGGATTCTCTTTTCTAAGCCGGTGTACTATTCCCAGCTCCGTGCCCACAATCATCTCTCTGACCTCATCTCGCTGGGCATATCTACACATCCCGCCGGTGCCGAGCACTTCGTCGGCCAGGGCAATGACTTCCGGCCGGCACTCCGGATGAACTACTACCTTAGCTTGAAGATACTCCCGCTTCAACTCCTTTATCCTTTCAGGCTTTATCCTGACATGGGTAGGACAGAAGCCGGGCCAAAGAATCATCTTTTTGCCCGTCCTCGCCGAGACGTAATGCCCGAGATACTGGTCAGGGACAAATAATATCTCCCGGGCATCCAGGCTTTCTACGACCTCGACCGCATTGGCGGAGGTACAGCAGATATCGGATTCCGCCTTGACTTCGGCTGGGGAGTTAACGTAGCAGACCACCACTGCTTGAGGATGTTCCTTCTTCTTCGCCCGTAAGCGTTCAGCGGTAATCATGTCTGCCAGGGGGCAGCCAGCGTTTATATCGGGAAGCAAGACCACCTTTTCCGGACAGAGGATGGAGGCTGTTTCCGCCATGAACTGAACTCCGCAAAACACGATTACGCCAGCATCGGTTTCGGCAGCCCTCTGACTCAGCTCCAGGGAATCGCCGACAAAGTCGGCTATATCCTGGACCTCACCCAGTTGATAGTTATGGGCAAGGATAACGGCATTCCCTCTTTTCTTAAGGGCCGAGATTTTCTCTACCAGTTCAGCATCCATATTTCCCATCCGTGGCTATCCTCCGGCTACAGCTTCCTTTCTCGTACCCTTCTCTTTACTCTTACAGACGGCAATTATTTCAGCCATTGAGCAGTAATTTTCATTATACATGTTCTTATTACCCGCTTGCTATATCAACGAAAAGCAATAGCCCGGAGATTGCCACGCCGAGCACTCATGGCGCTGAGTGCTCGGCTCGCAAAGACAACTCCCTATGTCGTTGCGAGGAGCCGAAGGCGACGAGGCAATCTCTGTGGGAACAAGGGATTGCCACGCTTCGCTTGAAATGACAACCCCCGCCTGATAAATCGGACAGCTGCAAAAATCCCAAGCCCCGCCATTAAATGCTGTGATGCCAAATCAAAGGGGCGGAGGTGAGTTGTTTAGATAGTCCTCGATAGCCGCTTTAAGCGCTTCCTCAGCCATGACCGAGCAGTGCACCTTGGCCGGCGGCAGCCCATCTAAAGCTTCGACCACCGCTTTGTTGGAGATTTTCAGCGCCTCTTCTATGCTCTTCCCCTTCACCATCTCAGTGACCATGGAACTGGTGGCAATGGCCGCTGCACAGCCGAAGGTCTTGAACTTAGCGTCAACGATGGTGCCATCGTTTACCTTAATGTAAAGCTCCATGATATCGCCGCAGACAGGATTCCCGACATGCCCCACACCATCGGGTTTCTCCATCTCCCCGACATTGCGGGGATTCTTGAAGTGCTCCATTACCTTATCGTTGTACAGTGACCAAGGATCAGGCATTTGTTCCGCTCCTATTTTTGAGTTTTCAGAAGGGGGGACATGGCTCTCAACCTGGCGACAATTCCGGGCAAGACCTTCAGCACCCGCTCCACATCTGCCTCCGTGTTTTCTCGCCCCAGGGTGAACCTGAGCGAGCCATGAGCCTGCTCGGTGGGAAGCCCCAGCGCCAGAAGAACATGGGACGGTTCAGGGCTCGCCGAGCTACAGGCTGAGCCGGTAGAAGCACAGACGCCCTCTAAATCAAGATTTAAAAGCATGGATTCCCCTTCAACAAAATCAACGCTTACATTGACATTGTTGGGCAGTCTTCTCGTGGGATGACCATTTAAGCGGATGTGGTCAATCTTCTCCACGAGACCTTCGATTAGCTTATCCCGAAGATAAGCCAGCCGTTCTGCTTCCTTGCCCATCTCCTGCCCGGCAAGCTCCACCGCCCTGCCCAGTCCCACGATACCAGGAACATTTTCGGTACCGGCCCTGCGCCTCTTTTCTTGCTCTCCCCCATGCATAAGGGAAACTAACCTGGTGCCTTTCCTGACATATAGGGCTCCAACTCCTTTAGGTCCGTAGAACTTATGCCCTGAAATGGCGAGCAATTCCACCTTAAGCGCACCCACATTCACCGGGATATGCCCCACTGTCTGCACGGCATCGGTGTGGAAATAGACGCCTGCCTCTCTGGCAATTTTACCTATTTCTTCCACAGGCTCTATCGTGCCCACTTCGTTGTTGGCATGCATGACCGAGATAAGGATGGTTTTATCGGTAATAGCCTTCCTGGCATCGTCAGGGTCAACCATGCCATATTTATCCACCGGCAGGCAGGTTATCCTGAATCCCCTTCTCTCCAGAAACTTGCACACCTCCATCACCGCATTGTGCTCAATGGAGGTGGTGATGATGTGATTTCCTTTATGCTCGTTGGCATAGGCAACACCCTTCAGGGCGTAGTTGTCTGCCTCCGT
>Ga0315547_1000917_pt1 | contig 25483 bp, 24 predicted proteins | sample SalMarSW160240MG_2_FD_202542 | JGI IMG/M metagenome (GOLD analysis project Ga0315547, IMG submission 202542) | Salt marsh sediment microbial communities from the Plum Island Ecosystem LTER, Massachusetts, United States - Salt Marsh Sediment SW1601-240 ...
TAGAGCCTTCAACAATTCTTTCCCGAATCTGCCTGAGCGCACTTTCTGCCACTGCATTTTCGGCAATGGCGGCGGTGTGATCAAGGGCCATTACCAGAGGAACTCCACTGTGCAGCAATAGACCCAGCGTGCGACATATTCTTGCCAGCACCAGATAGTAGATTAGTTTAGCCACTATGGGCAGTTTTAGCTTAATTCTATCCAATCTCTCTTTTCCTTTACCGGTTCGTAAATATCCCAGCCCAAACACCACCAGTCCCAGAAGTAGAATTATTTCATAAGCAAGGTTCCTGATGAAAAAATCGCTTGTATTCAAGACAAACTGGGTAATGGCCGGTAGCTCAGCTCCGTAGGAGGCAAATATCTCCTTAAATTGAGGAATGAGGTAAAAGACCATTACTCCCACTACCAGTAAAAAGAAACCAGTGATGAACATAGGGTATCTACTGGCATTCTGCACCTTTTTTTTCAGGTCTATTTGGCCTTCCAGATAACTAGCCACCTGGGAGGTTACCTCGTCCAGCAATCCAGACTCTTCTCCCACTGCTATCATCTCCCTAACCAGAGGAGGGAATATGCGCGGATATTCGGATAAAGCCTGGGAGAATCTCTGCCCCCAGGCTACATACTCCCTTGTTTGTCTTAAAAGATGGGCAAAGTGTTTGTTCTCTGTTTGAGAAGAAAGGCCGTCCAGGCATTCTGATAAATTTACTCCTCCCTCCAGCATGGTAGCCAACTGACGAAAGAAAGAGGCTACTTCACTCATCTTTATCTGTTTTGGCCTCAGGAGAGCAAAGAGCTCCCTGGCTGTTTGTCTGACAAGGGCTTCCTTTTTGATTTTGTTTACCGAAACCGGAGTAAGGCCCCTGGTTCGCAGGAAAGAGGATACCTCCTGAATAGAGGCTGCCTCATGACGAGTTTGGATCTTCTGTCCCTGGCTATCTACTGAAATACAGGCGAATTGCGCCATACTATTTACTCCTCTAGAGTAACGCTCAGAACCTCCTCGACTGTGGTTACTCCCTGGCGAAGTTTTTCTATAGCAGATTCTCTGAGGGTCTTCATCCCCTGCCTGGTTGCCTCAGCTCTCAGAGTATGTATATTAGCTCCTTCAAAAATCAGTCGTTTCACTGAGGAATTGATTTCGAAGAACTGGAATATAGCAGTTCGGCCAAGGTAACCAGTGTGGCTGCACTGTGGGCAACCTGGTCCCCGAACCAATTTGAGTCCATTTCTTTCTCCATTATTAAATCCCAGTCCATGTAGTGCTTCCTTAGAAAGAGTATAGTACTGCTGGCATCTGGGGCAGATGCGACGAATCAGCCTCTGGGCTATAATCAGGTCAACAGCAGAGCCAATGAGGTAGGGTTCAATGCCGAAGTATTGCAGTTGAGCTATAGCGCCCACGGCGTCATTGGTATGCAGAGTGCTAAAGACCAGGTGTCCGGTCAAAGCAGCTCTTATAGCAATCTGAGCAGTCTCCTTATCACGAATTTCTCCCACCAGGATTAGATCAGGGTCCTGTCGAAGAATGGCCCGCAGACCCCTGGCAAAGTCCAGACCGATCTCAGGTTTTACCTGGGTCTGATTGATTCCGGCTAAATCGTATTCAATGGGGTCTTCTATGGTTACAATATTCTTTTTCGGACTGTTAGTATGCCCGAGGCCGGCGTAGAGGGTGGTAGTCTTTCCAGAACCGGTGGGTCCGGTCTCCAATATCATTCCATAGGGCCTTTTGAGTACCTTTTCAAACTTGGAGAGCTGATCTGAGCTAAAACCTAACTCTTCGAGGCCTAGCGAAAGTTTCTCTTTGTCTAAAAGACGCATTACTACCTTTTCTCCATACAGGGTGGGAAAGGTGGAGACCCTGATATCTATCTCTTTATCTCCTATTTCCACCACACAACGACCATCCTGAGGAAGTCTTCGCTCAGCAATGTCCAGGCCGGAAAGAATTTTTATGCGGGAGGTAATGGCTGAATGCATGGCCTTAGGAGGAGGGGTTATCTCGTGCAAAACCCCATCAATACGAATTCGAAGACTGACTTTTCCATTGGCCGGCTCGACGTGAATGTCACTGGCTCTTCGCTCAACAGCATCCAGCAGCAGCAAATTAACAAATTTAACTATTGGCGGATCGTTGGCTTTAAGCTTAACCTGAGTGAGGTTTTCCTTAATTACTGGTTGAACGGAAGATTCATTCACCTTGACTAAGTCTAATAAGACCGTCTCCATATCCGGAGAGCCACTGTAATACCTTTCCACTGCCGTCATTATGTCTTTTTCGCAAGCCAGTACCGGCTTGATTTCGCACCTGCTGATGGTTCTCGCTGTATCAATGGCTACTACGTCATCCGGGTTAGTCATGGCCAGGGTAAGGCAGTTTCCATTCTTAGATAGAGGAATAATACCATAACGCCTGGCAACCTGTTCCGGAACTAATTTCAATACTTCAGGATCAACATGGCCCAGAAGAGAGTTTTCACCATGAAAAGATTCCTTCTTCTTTAAAGCTATAAGCTCCTCATCTTTGACAAAGTCAAGGTCTGCCAGGATCTTTTCCAGATTCTCCTTGGTCTTTCTCCGTCTGATTAAAGCCTGAGTTAGCTGGTCTGGAGTAATTACTTCTCTATCCAGAAGTGTCTTTAGCAGTCCACCATTGCTTTTAGGAAACATCTGCCATCTCCTTTCTTCTAGTTCTGTCTTGAACACATAGTTCTAAGAATTAGGTACTGCTCAAGACTGATACATCAGTGATTTTTCAAAAACAGCTCTATTTCTTACCCTGGCCACAGCCGTCTCATAGCTGACTATGTTCCTATTAACTAAATCCTTAAGGGCCTGATCCATGGTTCGCATTCCTGATTGAGCCCCCGTCTCCATAGTCGTGTAGAGTTCGTGCGATTTGCCACTGCGTATCAGGTTCCGCACCGCGGAGTTAGCAATTAACAGTTCCACCGCGGGTATTCTTCCTGCATCACTTTTTTGAGGAAGAAGGAACTGGGCAATTATTGCTTGTAGAGTATTGGCCAGCTGGGCCCTTGTCTGAGGTTGTTGGTGGGCAGGAAAAACATCAATGATTCTATCCACTGCTCCCGGAGCATCAGGTGTATGCAGGGTGGCCAGGACTAAATGTCCGGTCTCCGCTGCGGTAATAGCGGTAGCAATGGTTTCTAAATCTCTCATCTCTCCAATTAAAATGACATCCGGATCCTGACGAAGACAGCGTCTCAAGGACTCAGCAAAGGAGAACGTATCTGACCCCACCTCCCTTTGCTCTACTACACTCTTATTATGAGAATGAAGATATTCCATAGGGTCCTCCAGGGTGATGATATGGGCGGACCTGTGTTCATTTATTATTTTCACCATGGCAGCCTGGGTAGTTGACTTGCCACAGCCAGCCGGTCCAGTTACCAGGATGAATCCACTTTTTATAAGAGCTAACTCGGCCAAAATAGAAGGGAGATTGAGTTCGGAAAGGTTGGGCACATTATCAGGGATATGTCTGATAGCCGCTGCTATCGATCCTTTTTGGAAATGAACATTGGTCCGAAAACGCCCCAGTCCATTTACTCCGAAAGAAAAGTCCAGTTCATGAGTCTTCTCAAATTCCGCTATTTTTTCAGTACTTAGGGTAGAGTAAATGAGGGATTTTACCTCCTCGGGAGCCAGGGGTTCCTCTCCTAACATCTTTATATCTCCATCGATACGAAGCACAGGAGAGATTCCTACTACAAGGTGCAGGTCTGATGCACCTCTTGTCATCATTTCATTTAGCAGAGAGTGTATGTCCATATTGTATCTTTGTCAGGATTGGAGCCTGCCCTTTCTTTGACCTTGCTCGTCTATGAGAAACCATTAGTTATATATCTTTTATATTGGTCACTCATACATTATAATACAATATATGAAAATGTCAAGCCCCCCTTTGTAGAAAAAGACTGGTCGGGCTAAACACCTTATCTACAGTTAACGGTAGGAAATTGGATTAGTCTGCTATATGTTTTTAACCAGGGCAGGTTAGTTTTGCTCTATGATTAACAAAAGGACGGGTCTTAAAAATAGAAATTAGGAACCGGGAAAGGAGATAAAAACTGGGTGGATGAATTCTACAAAGGCAAAAGAGAAGATAGTCGATGAGAGGTAGCTATATGAAACGACATAAATAATTGCGCATCCCTTGTAGCGACTTCATTTATGAAGCCAGAAAATTAGCGGGTTTGATGAATCAAACCTCTACAGATAAGGGTTTGATGAATCAAACCTCTACAGATAAGCGAAAATATATAAGACGTTTCATATAGAACCTTATCTTTAGAAAAATAGAACGTTTGGGCTAGGAGCTTGAGGCATTCCCGTCATCTTTTCTCTGGAGGGTGAGCGCTCTTTGGATGTGCCTTTCACTGATTATTCCCTCTTCCGTTAACATCTGTCCTATTTTTTTTCTCTGTTTATCTATTTCTTGGAGTTTGAGGGTGTCCTCAAGTTGTTTCTGAGAAATGAGTCCCATATCCCGAAAAATCTGTCCCATTTTCTTCCCTCGCTCAAAGTAATGCTCCAGTATAGATAAGATTACTGCGCTTCTGCTTTTTCTCTGCCTCACACATATCTCATCTACTTTTTGTAAGATCCACTCATCCTCTTTGCGGTAATAGACGCTTATCATCATATACCTTTCATCTCCTTATTTTGGCTAGTTTGCTTTTATGGGAATTGAAAGTTTCCCTTCCTTTTTTATTTAATTACTCTCACCGATGATTATTATATGAAACGACATAAATAATTGCGCATCCCTTGTAGCGACTTCATTTATGAAGCCAGAAAATTAGCGGGTTTGATGAATCAAACCTCTACAGATAAGAAAATATCTAAGACGTTTCATATAGAAACAACTATTTTTCTTGCTTTTATATTATTTTGTTATATACTATAATATACTATAATACAAATTGTAGTCATGTCAACCTCCCTAGGAGGCTGGTGAAAAAGTGGTTTTTTGTAGAGGTTTCATTTATGAAACCCGCTTTGCTAAGGGGTCCGATAAATCGGATCCCTACAATATGGGGGTTTTCACCAGCCTCCTAGGCTGCCGAAGGTAATATCTGGTTGACGGATTATAACGGAAGGGATATAGTAGTAGTCAAAAGCGGGACTTTATGAATGTAATAATGAAGTTCGTTCTGAATTTGAGAATTACCGGCCGGATAGTGCAGGCAGTTGTGCTGGAGATTCCAGATAGATTAAATGAGCAAAGGTAGTTCAGGTATGGTTCTAAAAAGAAGGGTGGTAATTACAGGGATAGGAGTGGTCAGTCCCATAGGGATTGGCAAGGAGGCCTTTCAAAAATCTCTTAGCTCAGGAAAGTCCGGAATTAGTACTATTACTCGTTTTGACACCTCCGAACTTCTTGTGAGAATAGCGGGGGAGATAAAGGATTTTGACCCTCACCTGTTTATGGATAAAAAGCTTATTAGAAGAACCGACCGTTTCTCTCAATATGGGATTGCAGCCACAAAAATGGCTGTAGAGGATGCTGGTATTGATTTTGGTAGAGAGGATAGAGAGCGAGCAACTGTATTTATGGGCACAGCTATAGCCGGAGGAGAGTTTACTGAAGAACAACACAAGGCTTTCATCAGGTATGGCGCTCGTAAAGTCAGTCCCATTCTGAGTACGGTATTTTATAATGATTCCTGTGTAGCTCAGATATGTATTGAGTTAGGTCTAAAAGGAGGTAGTATTACCCTTTCCGGTGCTTGCGCGGCAAGTTCCACAGCCATTGCCTATGCCTTTAATCGAATAAGAGAAAATCATGTGGATGTTGTTTTAGCAGGAGGAGTGGAGACTCCTATCCTGGCATTATTCATAGCTGCATTAGGCAGGACTGGGGCTATGTCCAGAAGAAATGGAAAACCTGAAGGGGCCTGCCGTCCCTTTGATAAATTAAGAGATGGATTTGTACTGGCGGAAGGAAGCTGTATTCTGGTTATGGAGGAACTCAATCATGCCCTGGAGCGGGGAGCTCATATCTATGCAGAAATCGCCGGAGTAGGAACCAGCACCGACGCTTACCACATGACATCTCCTGAACCAACTGCAGAGCAAGCCTCCCGGGCTATGCGTCTGGCACTAATTGATGCAAAACTTTCCTCGCAGCAGATAGATTATATTAATGCTCATGGTTCCTCCACTCAGATAAATGACATAGTGGAGACCAGAGCAATAAAAAAGGTCTTTGGAACCCACGCTTATAATCTGGCTATATCCTCCACTAAGTCTGAATACGGGCATTCTATGGGGGCAACTGGAGCTATGGATGTTGCTGCAACCTGTCTTGCCATTGAAAAGAATCTGATTCCCCCTACCATAAACTATGAATTTCCTGATTCTGAGTGTGACCTCGATTACACTCCTAATGAAGCCAGGGTAGCCAGGATAGATACTGCAATGTCCAATTCTTTCGGGTTTGGGGGACACAATACCTGTATCATAGTAAATAGGTTGTCATAGTGTATCCTATTATTTATCATTATGGTTTGCTGGCAGTAGTTATTTCCTCTTTTTTGGTGGCTCTTATTGGGTATATCAAAGCGTATGAAGAGGAGAAAAAAACGCTATTTATATTGGTGAACGGAGCCGGTGGACTTTGGGCTCTGTGTCTCTTTATTTTCCACACTTCTCCTCATCCTCAAATTTTCTGGCTTCGCTTTTCCCATCTGGCAGGGATTTTTATTCCTGTAACTTTTGTTCACTTCGTATTTATCTTATTGGATGAGATTCCCCATCGAAAAAGACAGTTAACTTTGTTTTATCTTGTTGGTTCAATTCTGGGATCACTCAGTTTTACCAAGCTATTGATAACGGGGATCACTTACAAAGAGGTAATGGGTTATCATGTGATACCGGGACCGGTTTATAGGGTATTTAGTGTGATGTTTTTCTCTCTAATAGTATATGGATATTTCTTGATGGGCAAGGCTCTGAAAAACAGTTCAGGATTTCGGAAGAATCAAATAAGATATTGCCTGGTCGCATCTATTCTCGGATTGGGAGGAGGAATATCTACCTTTCTCCCTATTTATGGTATCAATGTTCCTCCCCTGGGAATTCTGGTAGTTCCGAGCTATGGGATAATTCTGGCCTATGCTCTACTTAAGCGCCGACTGATGGACATACGCACAATCGTGAGCAAGGGATTGATTTACTCCACCATTACCGTTCTTGTTTTTGCCCTTCTGTTATTCATAGGATTTACGTTGATTACTTTCTATCAACCGATAGCTCCTAACTCAAAGCTGTTCCTTTATATCCTGGGCTTTTGCTTTTTTTTGGTGCTTGTATTGATGCCCCTGCGCAGAAAATTAGAGCAATTGATAGAAAATTTGATTTTTAGAAGAGCTCGAGCCTCTTACGATGAGTTGACAAAAGCGAGCCGGAAGCTTTTAACTATCTTAGATAACAAAACTCTCTCCAGATTTTCTCTACAGACGGTGGTCCGGACAACTGATGTGAATTGGGGAGCTCTCTGGCTGGCTGACGAAAAAAACGGCAACTACCATTTGGCAGACAAGATTGGAGGTAGAGAGGATAAGCCTTGGCTCAACGAAGATGTCTTTTTAAATCAAGGTTCAACTCTTATTAAGCTGTTAGAAAAAGAAAGGCGACTCCTGCTGAGGGAAGAGATTATACCTTTTTTCAAAAATATTGAAAGCGAAGATGGCCTAGAAGACAGATTGAGAAAAAGTGATTTTTCTCTGGTTATACCTCTATTTTCTAAGAATTCTCTTAAGGGATGTCTTTTTCTGGGAGAAAAAAGGTCGAGAGACCTGTTCTCTCCTTATGAACTTCAAGCACTAACCCTTTTTAGCGACCAGACTGCTATGGCTCTTACCAACGCTCAGTTGTTTTCACGCATCCAAAGGATGAAAGAATACAATGAACGTGTAGTGGATAATATTGATAGCGGACTTATAGTGGTCAATAGACAAGGACAAATTACCACTTTCAATCGCAAAATAGAGGAAATGATTGGACTTTCGTCGAATGAAGTACTGGGGAAGATGCCCAAGGTGTTACCCCCTTCCCTCAGTGAGATTATCCTAAGATGCTGGCAAACCAGGAAACCCTTTTCTATTCCCCAGCTTACATTGAAAATCGGACAAAACGATGTTTTGATAGTGAGTGTGAATGCATCCCTGGTGGATGAGAAAGAACGAAAAGGCGAAATAGTTGTCATTATCACTGATTTTACTGAAGTGAGAAGATTGGAGGAAAAAATCAGACAAACTGAAAAACTAGTAAGCGTAGGGTCCATGGTGTCCCAACTAGCCCATGAAATCAAGAATCCTCTTTCTTCCATAAGGACCTTCACCGAATTACTTCCAGAGAAATTTGAAGACGAGGAGTTTAGAAAGAAATTTCATTCCCTGGTCTCGGGAGAAATAAAAAGGATCGATAGCCTCATTACCCGAATGCTTAACCTGGGTTCGGTTGATGCAGCTCAATATGAAATGGTCTCTGTTCAAGAGGTAATTGAAAATGTGCTCCCTTCTCTTGACCTTCAATTAAAGGAGCATAATATGAGAATAGAGCTAACCAATCAGGGAGCTGTTCCTTTGATATGGGCCGATCCACAGAGTTTAAAAGAAGTTTTCTCCAATATTCTTGTCAACTCGATTCAAGCTATGCCCCAGGGAGGAAACATATATATTTCCATCCGGAGAAAAAAGGATAGAAATAAGGAAAAATTACTACTGGAAATAATTATATCCGATGAAGGAAATGGAATCCCCGAGCGTTATCTGCACAGAGTTTTTGATCCCTTCTTCACTACCAAACAGCAGGGCTCGGGCCTGGGGCTTTACATCTGTTATAAAATCATCCAGATTCACCAAGGAGAGATAAGGGCAGGAAATACCGACTCAGGAGCACGTTTTACTATTCTGCTGCCCATTCCTGAGAACAAAGCCTATTCTGTTAAGGAAAAGGGAATAATTCATGACTAGCTTACTTTTTTTCAGCCATAAGGAGAAGGAGAAAGACTTCTTAAGTCATCTTTTGGGTCCAGAGTACTTCGTTATCGCGTGTGATAGCGAGCAGAAAATTGATAGTCTTGTCCCTCTGGTAGACCTTGTAATTGTGGATTTTTCTTCCCTGGAATGGGAGAGTCTCAATGTTATTACCACAGTGAAGGAATACGATGATTCGATGATTATTTTTGGCGTGGGAAGGTGCGTGAAGAAAGAGATAATTCAAGCAGTACAAGAAACAGGACTTACTCAATACATAGACTTGGACAAAGACATCGCTTCTCTTCTTTCAGTAGTAAAGGAACAGATGGAAAAGAAGATGTTGATGTCCAGAATGGAAGATAAGAAGCTGGCCAGGGGATTATCTCCTTCCCTTTTGTCTCCCGAAAAAGAGAGAACCTTCTCCCCGCAGGAGTGGAAATTTTTAGAAGAGATGTCACGCTTTTTAACGCACGGGTATAACATAAATGAACTTATGCAATTTTTTCTGGGTCTTATAAACAGGATGTTCGGGATAGCACGACTCTGTTTTATTTTGAGGGATAGGACAAGAAAGAAATATAGAATAAGAGCCTGTCTGGGAATGACAGAGGAGGCCAAAGAATGTGTTCAACTTTCTCCTCAGCGAGGATTGGTAAAGTTTCTTACCAGAAAGGGGACAGTAGTGACCAGAGACAGTGTTCTGCGAACCGATTTTGGAAGTGCCTACGAAATAAAACAAGAGATGAAGCTTATTCAGTCTAATGTTGTAGTTCCTCTCTCTCCCCAGGGTGAGCTGATAGGAATACTGGGACTTGGAGCGAAAATCACCGGAGAGGAGATGTCTGCGAGGGAAATCAAGCACGTCTTCTTGCTTTGCAATCAAGTTGGGCTTGCTATGCAGAATCTCTTGTTCTATGAGGACATGTGTTACCAGAAGAAGTATATTGAGAGTATTCTTAAAGATGCTGCCAGTTGTGTAATAAGTATAGATAACAGACAGAAGATTACAACCTGTAATCCCCGAGCTCAGAAGGTGTTAAATCTTGATGAATATGCAAATTTAGCTGGTAAGGATATGAGGACACTCCCCTCACCTTTGGGTGACCTTCTGTTTGCGACTCTCAGCCGGGGTATTATCTATGAAAGAAAAGAAGTCTATGTTCCAGCTATAAAACGGCTGTTGGGTATTAGTACCAGCCAGGCGAAGGATTCTGAGGGGAAGGTTTCGGGAAGTATGATGATATTTACAGACCTCACTCCCGTCAAACATCTGGAGAAAGAGAAAGAAAAAGCACACAAAAGGGATTTGCTTGCCCAGGTAGCGATCCGCCTCTCACATGAGTTGAGAAATAGTTTAGTTCCCATTAGGTCCCTGGCTGACCTCCTACCTTCAAAATACCCTGATGAGAAATTTCGGCAGAGCCTATTTCCCATAGTGATAGAAGAAATTGAACGAATAGATAATTTTATTGAACGTCTGGTATTCTTCAGCCACCCTCTACATCTGGACAGAACCGCCGAGTCATTGCCCAGTTTAATCACTGAGACCCTAGAAAAGCTCAAAAAGAAGACGTTTCAAAAAAGGCAGGTGGACTTAAATAGTAGCTGCAGGGAAGAGAACCTACAGGTTTACGTGGATAAAACGAGGATAATTGAGGTTTTGAGTCATATCATAAATAACAGCATCGAAGCGGCAATAAATCAGATTCCAAAAATAGACATTGACTGCGGTGTTATAGACAGCTTACCCGAAGCTCTTTCGGTCAGGACCCGAGAAGAAAAGGATTTGGGGGAACCATGGCAATATGTGAAAATAGAAATCAAAGATAACGGGCCAGGCCTGCCGGGGGAAAATGTGGATAACAGCAACATATTTGATCCTTTTTTCAGTACCAAAAACAGAGGGGTAGGCCTGGGTTTGACTATTGCCCGGAATATCATCGAGGAACATGGGGGTGGTATAGTTTCTCTCAGTGAGCCGAAGAAAGGTGCCACTATGGTAGTCTATCTTCCTCGTTATAAACCTCCCCTTTAGAAATAAAGGAGCTCTCGAATTGGGAGATAAAGATAGAGTAGTCTTTGTGGTAGATGATGAGAAAGGTGTGCAGGAATCAATGAAAATGGTTCTGAAAGACAAATATCGGGTATTTACTTTTGATTGCCCGGAGGAAGCTCTGGCTGATGTTGCTCTGGAGCCGGAGCTTATCTTTACGGACATAAGGATGTTTTCTATGAATGGTCTGGAGTTCGCAGAAAGAATAAAGAAAATAAAACCTCAAGTAGAAGTTGTTATCATAACGGCCTATCCAGATTTTTCTTCCAGTTTACGGGCTCTTCGTTCCGGAGCCTTTGATTATATTGTAAAACCTTTTGGTAAAGATGAGGTGCTGGAGGCTGCTGAGAGAGCCTTCCAAAAAAGAAATCAGGTTCTGGAAAACGCTAAAATGATCCAGAAGTTGCGCAAAGCCATCAGTCTTAATTATAAAGCTACTACCCGGGCTCTTGTTTTGGCTGTAGATGCTAAGGACTCTTATACGGCTGAACACTCCCGGAGAACTTCGGAACTTCTAGTAGCGATTGGGCAGAGGATTGGTATCCCTGCTCCCAAATTGATTACCTATAAACGGGCAGCGGAACTTCACGATATTGGTAAAATCGGAATTGAGGAAAGTATTTTGAAAAAAAAGGAACCACTTGCCCTTTTTGAACTTAAGAAAATGAGACAACATCCCCTTATCGGCTATCAAATCCTTCGTCCGACTACCTTTCTGAAGGAGGGACTTAGTATTATTTTACATCACCACGAAAGATATGATGGCAAGGGATATCCAGAAGGTCTTGCCGGCAAAAAGATTCCTTTTCCGGCCAGACTTTTTGCCATAATAGATACCTATGATGCCATAACTACCCAAAGATGTTATGGAAGTAAATTATCTTCTATAGGAGCTATTGAAGAAATAACAAGAGTAAAAGGGAGACAATTTGACCCTTCCCTGGTAGACCTTGTTGTTCCTCATTTTTTGAAATTTAATAAAGATGGCTATCTGAACAGGTTGTGAAGATAAAGGAGAATCAATGAAATCAAAAGAACTCCAAAAGGAAAAAGATTTTTTGAATAGGTTAGTTGAGGCAACAAACGCACTTATTGTGATTGTGGATACGGTCGGAAAGGTAACATACATTAACGAAAAGGGTACTAGAATACTTGAACGTAAAAAGGAAGAGATTGTGGGGAAAAGCTGGCTTAAACATCTTGCTCCTGAAGAATGGGCAGTGTATGGCCATGAGGTCTTCAAAAAACTTCAAAAAAGGGAATTGCCTGGTCACTATATACACACTCTTTCAAGAGAAAATGGTGCTCAAAGGGCATTGTCTTGCAATACTTTCCTTCTACAAGAGAACAAAGGAGATATGGTAGGTCTTTTATGTGTGGCTCAGGACATTACTGGGATAGAAGAAGCGAAAAGGGAATTAAAGCGCCTCATCTACACCGATTATCTTACCGGGCTTTATAATACCCGTTATTTATACAAGAAAATCGAGGAAGAAACAGAAAAAAGTAAGAGGTATAAGGATGCGTTTTCTCTGCTATATGTCGATATAGATAATTTTAAACATCATAATGATGTCTATGGACACCGGGCTGGCGATCAATTATTGCAGAAGTTCTCGGAAATATTAAATAGCCAACTTAGAGAAAGAGACTTTGCTTTCAGGTACGGAGGGGAAGAATTCATTGTCTTACTGCCTCAGACAGGAGAAGAAAAAGCCTGGGAAGTAGCAGTGGGACTGAGGAGAAACGTAGAGCAGCAGCTATCTCTTAACCATGGAATAACGGTTAGTATTGGAGTGGCTCAATATCAGCCAGGAAAAGATGTAATCGAACAAGCTGATCAAGCTATGTACAGGGCAAAAAGAGAGGAAAAGAACAAAGTATGTGTTTTTAGTGGAAATTTCCACAAAGAATAATAGGCTTGTGCGAGGTTAAACTATCTTTTTTCCTGCTTTAGACTATGGAGTGCCTGGGAGAGGGCGTTGAATATCTCGGATTGGTCTACTCTGGCTTTTTTGAATTTAATGGTAAGAGTGAATTGTTTTTCAGGAGCCTGGAATATGTACTAATAGTACCCAGGCTGCCCTCTGCTGTTTTTTGATTTTTTGAGAGTTGTTTTTAGCTCTCGGACAGTTAACCTCCTTTCCTTTATTTGCTTATTAATTATTCATACTCTTCCAGTATGGGTTCAAATTCTCTTTTACTCTTTTTATTAACTCTTTTGTTTCAGCGAGATTTTGGCCTTCTTTGGTTTCTAATAGCGGTTCTTCAAGTTCAACTCTAACGTTGGCTAGACCGGTTATCAAGGAGAGCCAGGCTTTTGACAGAACATCTGGCTTATAGCCAGAGCAGATTAAATCAACAGATTTATTTTCACAGAGCTTAGATATTTCCCTCACTTTCTTGCCTATCATTTTGAAGCCCTCTAAGGTTAATCCTAATTGAGTTATTTCATCACTGGGGTGCGGGTCAGAGCCGCCATATCGAATAACAATTTCTGGTTTATATTCCTTGGCCAGAGGAAGAATTATTTCATCAAAAATCAGCTCGTATGATTTATTGCCAGTTGCGGCGGCTAAGGGTAAATTTATGGTAAAGCCTTCTCCCCTACCCTCACCAATTTCATCAATGAAGCCAGTTCCCGGATAAATTCCACCTTGATGTAAGTCGATAAACAAGACATTTGGGTCAGAATAAAAAGCCTCACAGGTTCCATTGCCTGCATGAGCATCGGTGTCAATAATCAATATTCTTTTTAAATTATATTTCTCCATAGCGTATCTAGCTGCGATTACCACATCATTATAGATACAGAAACCCTCTCCATAGTCAGACTTAGCATGATGTAGTCCACCTCCAATATTAACCGCTTTTTCACTTTTTTGTTTCTGGACAAAATCGAGAGCCAGTATGGAGTTCTTAACTATTATTCGGGCTACCTTTTCTATGCCCTGGGGGAATTTTCCAGAGATTGGATTTACATTGTCTTGAGAGATGAGGCGATATAGATGGGGTATGGCTGTGCCAGAAGAAGCAGCTTTTATTACCTGAATATACTCTTGTGTGTGCCAGAGTTCGAGCTCTTTATCACTGGCCGGTTCATTATTTTCTACTAATTGAAAATTTTTATCCTCCCCCAGCTTTTCCTTATATAACTGGAAAAAAGAGGCAAATCTATCACCCCTGAATGGATGTCCTGGCCCAAAATCATAATTTTTTAGCTCATCGCTATAGATTATTGTTGTTTTCATTTTGATTCTCTTATATCTGAAATATAGGTTAAATAAAGCTTTTTGTCAAAATGCTGTAAAATCTCTCAGGTTCTTTTCTCTCTTTAAGTAGTTCATAGTTCATTGTTCATAGTTCATCGAAATTCGTGATGCGTATTGCGCAATACGACATACGCAATACAAAAATGTCCGAGGATTCCTTGAAGTAGAGGAATTTATACGCTTACCGAAGGACATTCCTTGAAGGAGCCTTATAGACGCTACCTTAATGAGTCTTCGAGTTGAGGAAAAAGAAAAACATACTGTTTGAGGAGTAGCGCGACGAGTTTATGTTTTTCCCGAAACGAGAAGACGAGTAGAGATAATTCAAAGCGGATATCGAGCGACAGAGAGGAATCGTCCTGAGGTTCTTCTTGACCGCCTAGAGGAAAGTATGCTATGATAAGAGAAACTGTTCAGAAAGATAATAAATGCTCAAGTTTGGCGTGCGTGAGGAAAAGAAAAGAGCCCTAGAAAAGGAAATGCGAAAGTTTAATATATGTGAAGAGGATTTGCTTGAGAAGTTTATTCGTGCCAGTGGCCCGGGAGGGCAAAATGTTAACAAGGTAGCTACCTGTGTCTATCTAAAACATATACCCAGCGGATTTGAAGTTAAAATACAAAAAGCTCGTTCTCAAGCTTTGAACCGTTTTCTAGCCAGGCGGGAACTGGTGCGTAAGATTAAGAATCACATTCTGGGAAGAGAAAGCGAAGAAGAGAAGCGCCGTCAGAAAATCCGCCGGGCAAAACAGAGGCGCTCAAGACGAGCTAAAAAGAGGATACTTGAACAAAAGAGACTGCAGGCCCAGAAAAAAGAACTGCGAGCAAAACCTAACCTGGAGGACGAGGTTTGATTGAATCAGAATAACGCTCAAGCACTAGTTCCCTTTTTTAGCTCTTCGTATCTATCCTGTCCCAAGCATTTTTCAGCAGCCTTACACCAATCAATACAGGAAGGATTCTTGTTTCCATAGACTTCTCTATTGCAACCAGGACATCGTACCATTAACTCGTCTGAAAAAATTTCTACCTGGTAGCCACAGGCGGGGCATTGGTGGAGCTCCGCCTTGAGATTTCTATGAGATTGACCGGGACAGTGATAACCCTCCATCACAACCTCCCTCAGGCTGCTTCTACTCTTTTTACTTCAGGAACCTCTTCTTTGAGGATTTTTTCAATTCCTGTTTTCAAAGTCATAGACGCCATAGGACAGCCGTCGCAGGCTCCGGTGAGTCTTACCCTGACCACTCCCTCTTCGGTTATTTCAACCAGCTCTACATCGCCCCCATCGGCTTGTAAGAATGATCTTACTTTAACCAGGGCCTTCTCCACTTTTTCTTGCACTTGATTTCCCTCCTTAGATAATATCTGTTGTTATAATAGTTGAAAAGTGAGTTATGTCAAAAAAACTTTTCTATTGGTAGGCACTATTACCAAGATTGTAATCATCCTATAAATGCCAGGGCGTCTTTCAATCTTGAGATTACAGGCCCCTGCCATCTCTTTGCATCAGGACGATAAAAATCATAGCCGTCCTGGTAGGGCGCACGAATAAGAATGGTGTGCATGCCCATTTGGGAGGCGCCGGTCAATTCGTTGCTGCCTCCATCGCCTATATAAAGGCAATCTTGCGGCACTACTGCTAATCGCTTGCATACAAGCCGATAGATGCGTGGATCAGGTTTTGTGAAGCCGACTACACATGAAAAAATAGGAGCATCCACCAGCGAGATAAAGGGTGTATTTGGCCAGAGATCAGGAACCTCTGATGAACAGTCGCTAACGAGTCCTATTTTACAGCCTACTTCCTTAAACTGGATTAAGGTCTCGATAGTATCAGGTCGGGGTTTGAACATACGCCGTGTAAATTCGCAGCGTATGCGAACAGCTTCTGTGATGTGATAATCTTCTAAGGGCATCCCAATGACCTGACAGATATGCTCAATGTTAGATTCCAGAGTGGGAAAAGCTCCTGTAAATCGCTTATTGACTGTTTCCAGCCATAAGCGTGTAAAATCCTCAGACGATACGGCGAGAATAGAGGCCATTTCTGACAGCGTGCTGTGGTACTCCGCTAAGGGAAACATATCAATCAGGGTCCCGAAGAGATCGAAAATAACGGCTTTATATTTCATTAATCAAACCTTTCCCATTGCATATTTTGTAGAGAACTTACCCCCTCACCCTTCCCTCTCCCCTGTGGGGAGAGGATTGAGGAGAGGGGAAAAAGGAAATTCCTATGCTATCAAGTTAAAGTAAAATTAGATGGCTGTCAACCATAATTGGTATTTGACAAAGTAATATTATCTGAAAGAATAGGGATAGGTGAGGATTTAATAGCCGACAGGAGTTATTTTTGACGGTGAGCAATAAAATACGGTAGGGGTAGAAATGAATGTTGGCGGTGCAATGTTAAAGGTAGCTGCAGTTCAGATGAGTTCTAACAGTAATAAAGAGAATTGCCTCAAAAAAGCAGAGCGGTTTGTCTTCCTTGCTGCTGAAGGAGGGGCTGAAGTTGTAGCCTTGCCGGAGATGTTTAATTTTTCTGGAACAATTAAGGAAAAGAAGGAAAATAGCGAGTCCATTCCCGGACCAACAATAAATCGTTTAAAAGAACTGGCAAAAAGATTTAGAATTTATCTTCTGTGCGGGAGTATTCTGGAAAAAGACAGAGGACTTTTCTATAACACCAGTATCTTTTTGAACCATCAGGGAGAAATCATTGCAAAATATAGGAAAATGCATCTTTTTGATGTAACTTTGCCTGATGGTTCTTCCTGGCGAGAGTCGGAGTTGATAACTGCAGGTAATGAGGTTGTCAAAGTGGCAACTTCAAAGGCCATTTTTGGGTTTAGTATCTGCTATGACCTTCGTTTTCCCGAGCTTTATCGAAAATTGGCTAGAAAGAAAGTGCAGATTGTTTTTGTTCCTTCTGCTTTTACCCTAGAAACCGGTAAGGACCACTGGGAGACCTTAGTGAGAGCAAGGAGTATAGAGAATCAATTCTATGTAATTGCTCCTAACCAGATAGGGAGAGATTCCCAGGGCAGAAGTTACTGGGGAAAGAGTATGATAGTAGATGCCTGGGGGACGGTTCTGGCTAAAGCTCCAGAGAAGGAGTCTGTGATTTTTGCTGAGATAGACCTGTCGCTCCAGGAAACAATAAGGAAAAACCTACCCTCTCTTTCACATATGAGAAAAGACCTTTTTCTAAGATAGAGCAAGGCACACCAGAGATTGTTTTTTCCTCTGGAAATGATAAGATTATCATTAGACTCTATATGATAAATATTGGACCAGGAGGTTATTATGAAGCTAGAAAGTAAAAGTTTTCCTAAAGAGGGGATGATTCCTCGTCTCTACACCTGCGATGGGGATGATTGTTCACCCCATCTCATCTGGAGTGAATTCCCAGAAGATAGCAAAAGCTTTGCTCTTTCAGTAATTGACCCCGATGCCCCGGGAGGAGATTTTATCCACTGGCTCATTACCAATATACCGGTACAGACAAGAAAGATAGAAGAGGGAGAAATTCCCCCAGGGGCTGAGCAGATTATGAATGATTTTGGTAAAAAGGATTATGGAGGTCCCTGCCCTCCGACAGGAGTACACCGATATTTTTTTACCGTATACGCCCTGGATACAGAAAAGCTTTTTTCTATAAACAAAGGAAACTTTCTGGATGAGGTCAAGAGGCACACAATTGATTCTGCCCAAGTAATGGGTAAATACACAAGGGATTGAATGGAAAGACGGCTTTCTTTGATCAAGTCTCTTTTTGAAAAGATAAATCTGGTAAAGATAAAGGCTTAAGAAGGGGAAAAATATGAGAGTAAAGCGAAATAGTGAAGTCAAAGAGGTAGAAGTTGCATTAAAGGGGACTAAGGGTATGCGGAAGAGAGTCCTTATTGGCCCCGATAATGGTTCAAAGAACATCATAATGAGATACTTTACTCTCTTACCGGGAGGATATTCGGAAAGACATAGTCATAGGCATGAACACCTGGTGAACATCGAAGGCGGAAAGGGTATTGTAGTTGATAAGGATGGCAATGAAATCGAGGTGTCAGAAGGGTATAGTATCTTTGTAGAGCCAGATGAGCTCCATCAGTTCCAAAATCCATTTGAGAAGAATTTTGAGTTTATTTGTGTAATTCCCAACATTGATAAGAGATAAAGGTAATATCGATGTTCTGAAGGAAGAGGCTAGATTTTAGAAGCTTATGGCTGCAACATCTGGAATCCTGCTGGGCTATCCTCTCGATGGGCATCGTTATCCACAATCTCAAGAAGTATGACTTCGCCCAGTTTCCATACTTCGATGCCAGGTCGAATACATCCAGATATGGTCTTTCCTTCTCGTCCGAGTGCAGCGTGCATATGGAGTCTAGGTCTAGCATCATTGTCGGGGAAGATAGTGCCTACGGCACAAATTTCATGAACACCTTCAAGGCCAAAAATCATAGGAATTATGGGTATTGATTGGCTATTCTCGGGTCCAACAACAATTTTTCCTGCCTCGATTCCACCTATCAGGATACACATGCCACGTCTTACATTATTTTCCTGGGCAAAAGATTCAATTGCTTCAGGCATAGTGTCCCCATCTTCTAATCTTATGACAAATACTCTGCCTATTTTTCCCTCACTATATTTCACTTTTTATTCCTCCAGATACATAAATTTACCTTGGTCTCTTTTTATATTCATTTGTTTCATTACATAAAAAAGCAGTACAATCTCTACCTTTAGTAACGGGCTCTATAATCTCTACATTTAGTAGCATTGGGATATTCTCGATGGTGATAGCTACAATGTCTATAGCTGTAGAAGCAGGTATCGCAAAGATATACACTGCCGCCCCAGAGATTCATTATTTTTGTTATCAACTTTCGCCAGACAGTTTTAGCTTTCATAACATCGAAAAATATTTTCTTTTCCTTTGCTGATAACTCTTTTTCTTTGAAAAGCATACAACCCCTCGTAGTATATGTCAATACGCAATAAGAAATTGTCCGTCGGTATTTTTTGATGAACTAGGAATTACATGGTCTACCGAAGAACATTCCTCAAAAGAGAGCGTATAGCGTTTAGCGGATAGCGTATAGTGAAAAACAAAAAACGCAAAACTATAACGGATGTTCATAGTTCATGGACAAAATAACACTCTCCTCTCCCCTCAGGGGAGAGATTAAGCTGAGGGGGCAGGAACCACAAACAAGATGGTGAATCATCGTTTTTCGTTTTTAGCTTCAATTCTTTGCTTTAATGATTCATCCTATACGCTAAACGCTACCCGCTATACGCTAGAAGAAAATTGTCCTTCGGTGTTTCTTGACTTTTTGTGCACCTGCAACTATTATATCTTTTCAATTGCTAAAATTTCAAGCTGGACCAGTATGTCAAAAGATGAATACCTTCTATATGAAAGAGCGTAATATCTAAAACAATGGGTAAATCTAACAATTTTCACTTGTTTGCTATTTCCTGTTGGGTTATGCTCAGCGTGGGAATAACAATGGGCTCCCATGGCCCTCTTTTGGTCCCTATTTCTAATACTTTTCAATTAAGATTAAGTCAGATTGCACTACCAGTAGTATCTCACTCTATCGGTTTCCTCGCTGCCAATATTCTTATGGCTTTCTTCTGGAAGATTCGGCGAGCTAGACTACTTCTTACTATTTCTGCTTTACTTTCTTTTCTGATGTTGGTGAGTATCAGTCTATTTCGTTCTGTTGGGCTGCTCCTTACTTTTTTGTTTTTCCTGGGAGTTGCTCAGGGAACAATGCACACCAGCGTTGATTCTCTTTTTTCAGAAATCTCGGGAAAAGAAAGAGCAAAGTTCTTGAATTGGCTACACATTTTTATTGGTGTAGGAGCTGTACTTGGTCCCTTATCGGTAGGGATGTTACTCAGCTACAGTGAAAAATGGCACCTGGTCTATCTGATGATGGCAATGGTGACTCTTCCCCTGCCTCTGCTCTTCTTTCGCCGAAGTCCCTATGAAAGCATTACTTATAATGGAGAACCACAAATATCTACTGGTAGTTCTCTAGCCCGACCTACAACTTCACCACTTTTCTGGCTGGCTATAATTGGTATTTTCACTTATGTAGGGCTAGAGTTGTCATTTGCCTCCTGGGTACCAGTGTTTCTGGTGAAAGTAAAAAATATCTCTCATGCATGGGCGAGTTACAGTATATCAATTTTTTGGTTTGCTCTGATGACGGGAAGATTCCTTTTTGGTCGTTTTCTTTATAGAACTAATCTATCGCTTTTTCTAGGAATAGGAGCTCTTATTACGGCTCTATTTACTACCCTTACCTTCTCAACAGACTCCGTTCTAATAGGACTATTTATGGCCTTTTCCGGATTATCGCTTTCCTGGTTCTACCCCAGCATACTGGCTTTAGGAGGCAACACATTTCCCAGAAATATTGGGTTCATAACCGGGTCTCTGGCTGCCGGTGGAACCATAGGAGCCATCGTATTTCCGTGGGTAATTGGTCATATCTCTGAAGTGTTCGGTCTTGCTAAAGGAGTTTTTCTTGTTCCCCTATTATGTCTGGCCCTGACAGGTATCTTTTTTTCTTATAGCTACCTTCTTAAGAGAAAAAGAAAACATCAAAAAGCAATTGTCTAAGTGAATGGCTAAAAATAAAAGAGAAGACGGATACCAAGACCGATGAAGTCTGCATCTATCCCTTGCTGAAGAAAGGGTGATAATTCATAGGATACATCCAATGCCAGGGAGACATTTTCACCAGGTATTTCCCAGCCTGCCTGGATAAAATAAGTAAAGTCGGGGGTTTCCGTAACTCCTGAAATCCATTTATTTTCTATACCGGCTCCCAGGTAAAGCCCACTTGTCAAGATTTCTTTTAATAAGGAAATTTTCGAGGTTATAATATAGGTAATATCTTCATTTTCATTTTCAGATTGATAGTCAATATCTGTGTTTAGAATAATTGTGTCGAATTTCGAGCGAAAACCGCCCGTCAGAGAAAAATGATTATTGTTCCCGTTGGTTTCTCCTTTTTGCGGCAGAGCTATATTATAGAAAGTACCAATAGTAAGGCCTATCTTGTTTTTCCCACTGGATAATCCCGCTATTCCCAAAATTAACACTAATGCCAAAGCGATAATCATAATCTTTTTCATTTGTTTTTGTCCTTTGGGTTCTCTTTTACAGAGCATCTATTATATTGCTTGAACAAGAAAGTGTCAAATTTCATAATATTTGTCCACTACTCATCAATTAACCACTCACCACTTACCATCTTATCGTTGTCTTTATCGATGAACTATGAACAATGAACTAGGCGCTGTGATTCTACCTACATTTTTGGTCTTACTGTCTTTGTCTTCTCTATACGCTATCCTTTTGTAGGGATGACAGTTGTATAGAAATATGGTATAGTGACTCAAAAATTGAAAATTGACTAAAAAGGAAAGTCAGGAATTTTGCCTGAGAAATTAAGCAAAAAAAATTTTATCCTAGGAGTTCTCAACGGGGCTATTTTTAGGCTTGGATTATCTTTTACTGATCCTAATACTGTTCTCCCCTTATTTGTCAGCCTTCTTACCAGCTCTAAGGTTCTTATTGGTTCTGTTGCTACTATCAGGGTTTTTGGTTTTTTCATGCCCCAGGTTTTTATAGCTAGTCTTACTGAACACTGGCAGAAAAGAAAACCCATCTATATTTTGGGTGCAGTTCTAAGAGGAAGCTCTTTTTTTCTCCTTTTTATACTTATCTTTTTCTGGGGAAAGAAAATGTCTTATTTGCTCCTGGTCAGTTTTTTCGTTCTTTACGGAACGGCTTCTCTGGGAGGAGGTTTAGGTGGTCTTCCTTTTCTAGATATCATAGGGAAAGTAATAACGCCCAGGCACAGAGGAAAGTTTTTTTCCTTGAGGTTATTCTTTGGAGGAGTTCTGGCTGTAGGAGGGGGTTTAGTGGTTAGATATGTGTTGGCTCATCCAATACTCTTTCCTTTTCCTCATAATTATGCTCTTCTTTTTTTTCTCACTTTTCTCTTTACATCCTTAGGCATGTTTCTATTTGTCTTTATTAGAGAGCCGAGGGAGTCACCTAGGGTAAAAAAAAGAAGTAGCTTCTTTGTTTATCTTAAAAGAATAGGTATTATTTTAAAAGATGATAAGGATTATAGCCGCTTCTTCTGGGCAATAATCTTTTTGAATTGCGGTATCATTGCCCTACCCTTCTACGCTGTCTATGGGCGTGAAGTACTCCATTTTCCTTCAGAAATGACAGGAGTCTTTGTTGCCGCTCAGATGATGGGAGCTATCATTTCAGCGCTTTTCTGGGGCTTTCTTTCTGATAGATATGGCAATAAGATTGTGGTGGTGCTCTCAGGGTTAACCGGGTTGTCAATTCCTTGCCTGGTTATATTGACAATATTTCTTCACAAAATGGCTATCTTTCCTGAGCTTCTTTTGACTATTTACACTATAGTCTTTGTTCTTGTGGGGATGAATCTTAATGGTCTTTTTGTTGGACAGAATAATCTTCTTTTAGAAATAGCACCAGCCGGAGAGAGAGCTACCTACATTGGAGTGGCAAACACGGCAATCGGACTGGTAAGCCTCTTGTCTCTTCTGGGGGGCTATATCATTGAACGGACCTCCTACACAGTAGTTTTTTTCTTATCTTTAATTTTAGTGCTCACAGGTATATTTCTTGCCTTTTCTATAGTTGAGCCTAGAAATAAAGAGTCCAGGCCGTCATCCTGCAATCTTAAACAATCCGGTTGACGTTAGCAATGATTTAGATATTATATATTATGAGATTGCACAAGAAGCTTGTGTAAGTATACCAGTCAAAGATTAAAAGCGAGGTAATGAGGAGGAGTCAAAAATGGAATTAAAGGAAATCATAGAAAAAAGAGAAAGTGTCAGAAATTATGAGGATAGACCTGTGCCGGAAGAGAAGTTAGAAAAAGTACTGGAAGCGGCTCGCTTAGCTCCCTCGGCCAGCAACAGACAACCCTGGAAATTTATAGTGGTGAGAGAAAAGCAGCGCCGTCAGGAGTTAGCTGAGGCAGCAAATGGGCAAGCTTTTGTAGGTCAGGCAGCAGTAGTTATTGTCGCTGTAGCTACCAGACCGGAACATATTATGAGCTGTGGGGTCCCCAGTCATCCGGTAGATTTAGCTATAGCTTTAGACCATATGACTCTGACTGCTGTAGATGAAGGATTAGGAACTTGCTGGATTGGCGCTTTTTCTCAGGACAAGGTGAAAGAGCTTCTTGCTATTCCGGAAAAATATAGAGTGGTTGCTCTTCTTCCTCTGGGTTTTCCCCGCCAAGAAAGAAAGATGAAAATGCGTAAATCTTTGAAGGGAATAGTCTGTTATGAAACTTTCACAGAATAAATTTTGAGAGCGGGTGAAACTACATAAAAGAAGCAAGGAAAATGTTAACTCAAAAAATTGGTTTTATCGGTGCAGGCAAGATGGGAGGAATTATAATTAAGGGTATACTAAAAAATAGATTGGTTTCTCCTAAGAACTTGTGGATTTGTGATAAATTGATGAGAAAACTTACCTCATTAGCAAAAGAAGGGGCTAATGTTTTTGTTGAAATAGAACCTGTAGTTAAAAATGCTGATGTGCTGTTTCTAGCTATTAAACCTCAGGATATATCAGGTGTGTTAGAGCATTTAAAAGGCAGGGTACAATCCGGTCAATTAATAATTTCTCTTGTGGCTGGTGTTACTACCTCACTCTTTATTAAGGAATTAGGTAACGAAATTTCCCTTATTCGGATAATGCCCAATACACCTGCCTTACTAGGAGAAGGGATAACTGCTATCTCTTCCACTGAGAGAGTGAGCTCCGAGCAAAGGGTTCTGCTGAAGAGGATTATGGCAACAATAGGTGAGGTGGTAGAGGTTCCTGAAAGCCAGCAAAATGCAGTAACGGGATTGAGCGGAAGTGGACCGGCCTACATTTATACTGTTATTCAGGGCCTGATTAAAGGAGGGGTAAGGGCAGGACTCAGTCCAGAGTTGGCTTTTAAACTAGCTACTCAGACTACTTTGGGAGCGGCCAGGATGGCTAAAGAGAGCAACAGTTCTTTAGAGGAACTGCGCCAGGCGGTAGCTTCTCCGGGAGGAACAACTATTGAAGGGCTGAAAGTTCTAAACGAGGGAAGATTGGAAGAATGCTTGGCTGAAGCAGTAGTCAAAGCCACCCAAAGAGCAAAAGAATTAAATAAATAATCAGGATAGTTAATGATGAAACTTGAGCCTTCCCAAATTGAAAAAAAAGAATTTGGACTTTCTCTCAGAGGATACAACCAGAAAGAGGTAGATCAATTCCTAATAGAAGTAGGAAAAAACTATCGGGAATTAATTGAAGAAAGAAGAGTTCTATTAGGAGAACTAGAAAAGTCAAAAAAAGAGAGAGAATTGTATCTTTCCAAAGAAAAGAGAATAGAAGAAGCGTTGATTTCTGCCCAGAGAAGTGCCGAGTTAATAAATGAAAGTAGTCAGGAAAGGGCTAAATTAATAGTTAAAGAAGCAGAGATAGAAGCGAAAGAGGTTGTCAAGAAAGATGAGGAAAAATTGAAGAGACTGGACGACGAAATAGAGAAATTAGAACGGCAGAAGAGACTCTTTATTGCCAAGTTGAAATCTTTAATTGAAACTCATTCTGAACTTTTAAATTTTTATGAAGAGGAATTAAAGAAAGAAAAAGTAGAGAAGCCCAGCCAGAAAAAGGTGGTAAAAAAGAACAATTCCCGGACAGGAATCCTCTTTGAAGGGTAAGTTAGTTTCTGGTAAAAATTCTCCTCCGAAGGCGAATTTTTTCCATTTCGGTCTCCATAAATTACTTTCCTTTTTTCCCCTATTCATTTACTCTTTATTTACCAATTTTTGCAATAATTCCTTTGCTTTCAAGATATCCCTTATCTGCTTTTCTCCAGATATCTCCCTTTCTATAGTTAAATGTCCAGTATAGCCTATTTTTCTCAATTTATCTATAAATTTTTCAATGCCTACATCTCCCTCTCCTAAAGGATATTCCTTACCTAATTCTCCTTTCCTTTCGGGTCTTTTACCATCCTTACAATGAACTCCTATCACATATTTTCCTAATACATCCAGAGCCTTAACAGGATCACCCG
>Ga0315547_1000919_pt1 | contig 25440 bp, 25 predicted proteins | sample SalMarSW160240MG_2_FD_202542 | JGI IMG/M metagenome (GOLD analysis project Ga0315547, IMG submission 202542) | Salt marsh sediment microbial communities from the Plum Island Ecosystem LTER, Massachusetts, United States - Salt Marsh Sediment SW1601-240 ...
AAGTATCCTGATCAAGTGAAGCTTGTATGCCGTTCTGTTTCTGATGGTAAGCCTTCGGCTCTTAAGGAAGCTTTTAAGCATGTTAGTGGGGAGATTGTTGGAGTCTTTGATGCTGATAATATTCCTGAGCCTGATTTTCTTTTGAATGCTGCAGGTTATTTTGAGGATTCTTCGGTTTCGGCTGTGCAAGGAAGACTTTGTGCTGTTAATGAGGATGAAAATATTTTGACAAAGTTTGTGGCTCAGGAGGAGGCTTTGAGGTGTGAGGCTTACCTGAGGGGTAAGGATGTTTTGGGGCTTTTTGTTCCTTTGACTGGTAATTGCTATTTTGTTAGGAAGGGGGTTCTTGATGGTGTTGGGGACTGGGATGGTACGGTTCTTTCTGAGGATATGGAGTTGGCTGCTCGGCTGACCCAAAATGGTCACAAGATCCGGTATGGTTCGGATGTGAAGTCTTGGCAGGAGTATCCGTCCACGGTTTCTGGTTTCTTTAAGCAGAGGACTAGATGGTTTAGGGGGACAATGGAGGTAAGCTTAAGGTATGGACATTTGCTTAGGAACCCGAATAAGAGATCATTAGATGCAGAGATTACTTTGGTTGGGCCATTTGTTCTGATTTCTTGTTTGATTGGTTACTTTGCTACTTTTTTTTCGTTTCTCATTCCTATGACGCCTGATTTCGCCTTCATTTTGTTGGCTAACATAACTTCAGTATTTACATTCTCTCTTTTGGCTTTGGCTGGAGTAGCTATGATCTTTACTGAGAAGCAGCGTAAACTGTCAAATGTTCTTTGGTTGCCTTTCATTTACTGTTACTGGTTTATCCAAAACCTTATCGCATCCTATGCTCTTCTACAAATTTTGTTGAGAAGACCTAGAAGATGGGAGAAGACAACGAAGACAGGAAAAACTACAAACTTTGAGAATATAAATTGCTGAAAGCTAGACTTCAGAATCTAAGTTATACTCAAGGATTCTTGTTTGCTTTTGCGATAGGGTTTGTTGTTCGTTTGATACCTGAACTTCTGTCTTTTCCTAATCCTATTGGCTGGGATACCATCTACTATGCTGCAAGGATTAATGATGGCGTGGTGTGGACTCACTGGAGCAACATCTTCTCCACTTGGCTGATCTATGGGATTCTAGTGTCTTTTGGTAACTTAACTAGGCTAGAGCCTTTCCTGTTGCTGAAGATTGTTGTGCCTTTACTGTATGGTGGCACAGCAGCCGGAATATATTACGTTGCATGGAAGAAATTAGGTTGGAGTGTTGCGAAGAGTCTACTGGCTTGTGGGTTCTTCGCTTTTCAGCTTGCCGCTTTAGGGATCAGCTGGCATTTTTACCGGAACATCTTTGGATTAATGTTGCTCCTGTTCGTTATTCCTTTGTTGAGGAGTGATCTTGACTGGAAAGAAGCTGCACTATTATCGGTGCTTTCTGTGTTGGTTGTTTGGGGCCATGAATTGGCTGCAGTTAGCCTCTTTGCTATGGCTCTGGGATTATTGGTTATGAGCGTTTTCAAAAAAGAAAAAATTCCCTATAGACTCTTCGTGGCTATATCTCCAGCTTTAATGGTTTTCTTGATTGGTGTTTTTCGGATTTTTCCCTCACCTGTCAGTGCAGAAACGAACATACTTTGGTTAGGTGATAGTGTGTTTGCTCATCCGGCTGGGTTATTCTTTCTGACTGATTATTTGAAGGTGTCTACTCCGATCGAGTCTTATGGGTCTTATTTTGGGTTGTTTTCTGACGTGTTTTCCTTGTTTCTTCTTCTCTATATAGTGTTGTTGCCATTGATTGTGGTTGGTTACTTCAGGGATAGAATCTTTGGTTCTTGGATGTTTATTCTCTTAGTGGGAGCTTTTGGCTGTTTGATAGTGCCTTTCTCTGCTTTGCTGTTGTGGGGTAGGTGGATGCTGATGCTTGTTTTTCCTTTCACGTTTTTTGCGGTTAACGGATTGTGGAGTGCCGCGAAGTGTGGCAAAGCGTTTAGTGTTTCTAGATTTTTGGGTTGGTTAAAGATCACAAAGAAAGTTGGTGTTGGTTTAGCTTTAGTGTCGGTTGTGGTTGGCGGCCTCTTCATGACTTGGCCTTTAATAGATGGCAAGTACGGAATAATCGGGGTGGAAAGTACTTTCAAGTATGTTCCCTCTACGATGCAGAGTAGCTCAGTTCCTCTTAGAGATACTGAAGACACCCTCAAAGCTTTCGAATGGTTAAATATGAACATGAATAATGAGTCTTCCCTGCTCGTACATGACGTATTCGAGTTCTGGACCTTACTATATCTTAACAAAGATAATGTTGCGATTGTTTTTGATCATGACCTGCAATCAGCTGCAAACCTTGCTGTTGATGAGGGTTTCAATAGGGCGTATTTTGTTTGGTGGAACGAGGATATTGGCTGGTACAATCTGCGGTTTTCAGGCGCTTGGACTTCGGTCTTTGATTCTGGAAGAATCTCTGTCTTTCAAATAGTGTAGTTTGAATGGGGCTATTTTAAAATTTATGCGCAAAATATATTAAATTTTAATTTTATCAAAATAAATATTTTAAATATGAACTAGGAGGGTTTGATAATGACTATTATGATTCTCGGCGGATCGGGATTTATAGGAAATAAACTCGTTGAAATTCTTTGTGATGACGGTTCATCTCCAATTTCGTGTGACATTAAGAATTCCCATTATTTGCAAGAGAACGCTAAATATGTACAAACTGACATTCTTGAACTTTCAGAAATGGCAAGATTATTTTCCAAATATGGCACTGAATCAGTAATACACTTAGTAGGTCTTCCTTCCATTGGGTATTGTGAAAAGAATCCACAATTGAGTTTTAAGCTTAACGTCCAATCAGTTCAAAACACTTTAGAAGCCATGAGAAAAACTGATGTGAAGAAAATTGTTTTTGCTTCGTCAGCAGCAATATATGGGTGTTCAAATAATGGGCTATTGAAAGAGACCGAGTTAGCCAATCCAGTTACCATCTATGGACACCATAAACTCATCGCAGAGCAACTAATCAAGTCCTATTGTGACTCTTACGGTATTAGTTATGCCATTTTGAGATTATTCAATGTTTATGGGGCAGATCCAAACATGGGAAATGATGTTATTTCAATATTTATTCGTAAAGCCATAAATGGTGAAGAAATTCTTGTTAAAGGACGAAAAAAGTTTAGAGATTTTATTCATGTTGATGACGTTGGACAAGCTTTCAAGATGGCTACCTCTAATAATGGTTCAAATCTTGTTTTGAACATTGGAAGTGGCAAACAAGTCACTCTTTATGAACTTGCTGAAATAACAGAGAAATTTTTCCCTAATGCAAACATTAAATACGAGAATACCCCTGATGATGGAACAGGTTCAATAGCAGATACAGAATTAGCGAAAAAATACCTCAAATTTAAGCCCCGAGATCCTTACGAAAGAATTATTGAGCACTATGAATTGTTTTCTAAAAATTGAAAAAGTAATTGGGAGGACAGATTAAGTGAAAGTTCCTTTGTACAAAGTTTATTGTGATGAAGAGGACGTAAAAGCGTTAACAGAAGTTGCTCGACGAGGGACATATTGGGCAATAGGACCGGAAATTAAAGAGTTTGAAAAAAAAGCAGCAATGTTGATTGGAACAAAATATTGTGTTGCATTTAATTCAGGGACCTCAGCCCTTCATGCAATGCTTTTAGCGTGTAAAATAGGAAAAGGTGCAGAAGTAATTGTTCCATCATTTACATTCATTGCTACTGCTAATGCTCCTTTGTTTGTTGGTGCGCGTCCTATATTTGCAGATATTGAAAACATCACTTATGGATTGGATCCTGAAGATGTTAAAAGAAAAATCACAAAAAAAACCAAAGCGATCATGCCTATTCATTATGGAGGATTACCTTGCAGGATTAATGAATTGAAAGAAATAGCCAAAGATTATGATTTATTGTTATTAGAGGATGCAGCGGAGTCTCTTGGTGCATCAATCAATGGAAAAAACGTTGGTACGTTTGGTGATGCTGCAATGTTTAGTTTTTGTGGTAATAAAGTCATAACCACTGGAGAAGGGGGAATAATAGTTACGAATTCAGACGAGATTTGCAATAGATTGAGATTAGTGAGATCGCACGGACGTGTAGAATCAGAAAATTATTTCGAAAGTGTAAAAACACAAGATTATGTCATTTTAGGTTATAACTGGCGAATGTCAACTTTCACTGCGGCTTTAGGTATTTCACAACTAAACAAATTGAAGAAGGTGATTGAACTAAGAAGAGAAAAAGCAAATTATCTAATGAAAAAACTTTGTGGTGTTGGTCAAATTGAACCGTTATCTTCTCCACAAGGTTATTTCAATGTTTATCAGATGTTCACCGTTAGAGTTAAAGAGGGACGTTCTGTACGAGATGCATTAAAGGATTATCTTAATGAAAATGGTGTATCAAGCAAAATCTACTTTGAGCCAGTACATCACACATATTTCTATCGAAAGTTATTTAATAATTCAATAAAATTACCCGTCACCGAAAAACTATCTGATGAAGTTTTGACACTACCTATTTTTGCTGATATGTCTCTACAACAAATGGATTATATTATCGAAAAAATAACTGAATTTTTTAGGCAATTTTCTTGAGCAACTCCAATCGGAAAAATACATTAGTTGCTATTCCGGCGTTTAATGAGCAAGAGAACATTGGAAATGTAGCTCTTTGTGTGAAAAAAGAATTCCCGACTTTTGATGTTTTGGTTATAGACGATGGTTCTACTGATAAAACTAAAACTGAAGCATTAAATACAGGAGTAAAAGTAATTAGTTTTCCTTTTCATATTGGAGGAACCGCAGCAGTCCTAACATCGTACATGGTTGCCTTGAAACATGGTTATGAGTATTTAGTTAAAATTGATGGAGATGGGCAGCACAAACCTGAGGATATAGAAAGAGTTCTTCAACCATTAATTGATGATGAAGCGGACATTAGTCTTGGTTCTAGGTATCTTGAAAATAACGATCAGGAGGAGAATGATTCCATAATTAAGATTGTGGGTAGAGTTTTTTCTTCAACAATTATTAACCATTTAACTAAAAATGTTGAAATATCTGATATTACATCTGGATTAAGAGCATGGAACAGGAGAGCTCTGGAAATCCTGATTCATACTTATTTTAATGAAGATTCTCTACCTGACGATTCGATTCTTTGGCCAGTTGAAACGTTGATTGTTTCTAACAAATCTTTAAGAATTAAAGAAATACCTATAGAGGTTCTTCCAAGGGTTTATGGGAAATCCAAAAGCTTTTCTTTGAGAAAAATGGTGGGATATCCTATAAGATTAATCATATTGTTAATAAGGGAGTTATGGTGAGTTAGTGAACTTCGAAAGATATTCGCTATTTGGTATAGGATTCTCAATTTTCATAATATTCATCGATCTCTATCTTTTAAAGAAGCGAAAGATTAGAGGCGGTACCTTTACACGATGGTTAATAATAGGGTCGGGTACGGGTATTGTTTCAGCGGTTCCCGCAGTCTTCACTCTTTTTTATGAAATCCTTGGAACTGAAGTTTTAATCTCGTCCGTTACAGTTATGTCATTTATGATCTTGCTTCTTCTTATTTTTTATATAGATTACAAATTGAACTCCCTTAACGACAAACTAACAAAATTAGTAATCAAGATGTCATCCGACAAGTATGATCTTAAACAAAATAGAGAAGGCAGCAGTCAGCACAAAGATCAATAGTACATTCTTTTCCATACAAAACAGCAATTAGATTTTATTACTTACCTCTGACAATATAGATTAATCAGGAAGACTTTTAATGATAGAAGCTGTTAGCTTTGACTTGGACGGAACATTATACGATGAGAAGGATTTCGTCAAAAGTGGTTTTTGGGCTGTTAGTGCATATTTAGCATCAAAGTATTCGATAATTACAGACGTACTCTATAATCATCTGATAACGGAATTTGACGTGGGTTTGCGGGGAAAAAACTTTGATGTCTTAATAAACAAATTTGACCTAATTGAAGAGAAGGTAACTGATCTGGTTAAAATCTACAGAAGTCATAGACCAGACATAAAGCTTTATTCAGACGCTGAGACTTTGCTTGTATTTTTGAAAGAAAAACAATACAAATTAGGATTAATAACCGATGGAAACACAATAGCACAAAGAAACAAGATTCAGGCTTTATATTTACCCAATTTCTTTAATGAAATTATAGTTACTGATGAACTAGGAAAAAAATACTGGAAGCCATCTGATATAGCCTTTAAAAAAATGTTACATATGTTAAAAGTAATTCCTGAAAAATGTGTTTATGTGGGAGACAACCCCGTCAAAGATTTTTTTCCGGCAAAAAAGCTTGGTATGATTACCGTCAGAGTAAGAAGAGGAAACGGATTCCACGATTCAACGGAGGTTTCAAAAGAGTTAGATGCCGACCACCAAGTTAATGATTTATCGTCCTTTTCTACTCTATTGTTACAACTCTAATGGTTAAAAGAAATGAAAGATCAGATTAACGTCTTAATAACTCCCGCAGGCTCAGCTATGGCTATCTTGACCATTAAGGCTCTTTTACTAGATCCAAAGATTAATGTAATCGCGGCCGACATTGATCGGTTAGCTGCAGGTCTATCTTTAGCGGACAAGGGATATATCGTTCCCCCAATTAATGATAAGCAATTTTTTGATAAAATAAAGTGGCTAGTAAGAAGAGAGAAAGTGCATGTAATTATACCTTGCCTTGACACGTTTCTGTTACCATTTGCTGAGAAAAGAAAAGAATTCCATGAAATGGGTACGGAACTAATACTTTCTCCCATTAAAACAATAGGAATATGCCGAGATAAATGGTTGTTATACCAATTCCTCCATGAAACGATAGCCATGCCGAAATCAATAATACCCAATATTACTGAAAGGCCTTATGTTCGCTTTACACGAGGGCATATAGGTTTTCCAGTGATAATCAAACCGCGAATGGGTTCTGGTTCCCAAAATGTTTTCATAGCAAATAACGATGAAGAATTAGAATTTTTCTTAGGAAAAGTTTCTAGTCCGATAATCCAAGAGCAAGTTAGTGGTCAAGAATACACGGTTGATATGCTGGTAAACAAAGAGCATGAGCCGCTTGCTATTATCCCTAGAAAGAGACTTGAGGTAAAAGCTGGTATCAGCGTAAAAGGGTTAATTGAAATGAATAAAGAAATTATTAATTTGGGACAGGAAATTTGTAGTCTGCTGAAATTCTTCGGACCGGTTAATATACAGCTATTTTTAAATAAAAAAGATAATAAACTGAAAATTACGGAAATCAATCCTAGAATTGCTGGTGGAATGAGCTTGACGGTTGCTGCTGGAATTAATATGCCTTTGCTTTCAATCTATTTAGCTCTTGGAAAAAAAATTAAGATTGAACCTGTTCGAAATAAACTTTACATGAGTAGATATTTCGAGGAAATTATATTTGATTCTGAAGAGAGTCAAAATTTCAAAAAGATATGAAGGAACTTGCTCCTCTGTTTAAGTTAAGTTGCTATTAAAACATCAATAGTTGTCTTGTTATGAAAGTTATTACTATTTTAATGTTGGTTGTTTGGTTTGATGAAGTCCCGGGGGGATGGACTTATTTTAAGGAGATGGCATTACGACTCTCTGATGCAGGATTTAATATTTGTGTTATTTCACCTCGGATAAAAGGAAATAAACAAATAGAGAAAATCGGAAATGTTACAATATATCGTTGTTCATCATTGTATGTTTCGCAAATTCCTTTGCTTATTGTGAATCCTTTCGATTTCTTTTCAGCACTTAAGATGATTTTCCTTAGAGAGAAACAAATCGATTTGGTTTATGATACAACCTCTGGATTACTACCTTTATCTCTAATGGCTAAATTTTTTTTTAGATTGAAATGTATAAACATTCCATTAGTAGTCCATGTACATGGTGAGCTAAAAGATTTCAAATCAAAAAGTTTTCTCTCACTAGTCTTTGAGTTGTATTTCCATTCAATAACAACCATTTCATTTGCATTTGCTGAAAAGATCCTATTGGCCGGGGAGCGAATTGTTCCAAGAGTCTTGAGTCTTGGGATAAGTCCTGTCAAGTTAAGAATTATTAAACTCGGGTTGAAATACGAAAATAAACTGCAAAGTTTTTCAAACAAATTAAGCGCTGAAGAAAAAAGGAAACTTGTGTCTTCTATCGGACTACAAGAAAAAGACTTTGTTGTAGGGTATGTTGGAAGACTCTCGGTGGGTAAAAACTTGGATGTTTTATTATATGCAGTTTCTATTATTAAGAATAATATTCCAAATCTGAAACTCCTTCTTGTTGGTGATGGCAGTGAAAAAGCAAATTTGAATTTGATTGTGTCTAGTCTAAGTATTACAAATATCTCAATATTTCTTGGCCAACGAGAGGATGTTCTAAGTTTGCTCCAGTTAATGGATGTATTTGTAAATCTTTCTTCGTCTGAGGCTGGAATGTCAGCTACTCAGATTGAAGCTATGACGATGAATATTCCATCTGTTATTACACCTTTTACTGATATTATCGAAAACATGAAAGAAGCAATTGTTGTCCCTTTCGAGGACGCTCAAGCTGTAGCCGATGCGATAATGCTTCTTTATATTAATAAGGAGATTCGGAATTCAATAATTACTAATGGTTCAATCAAAGCTCAGGAATTATTGAATTCGTATTCTTGGGACAATTATGTAAAACGTGTAAAGCAAGTGTTCGAAAGATTATTGGTGCATAAAGTTGAATCATAGAGCAGTGTGCTTAATTATTTTTCCTCCACCTATTCCGTGTGTTCCATTGTTAAACATGATATCTTTGTTAAGCTCTTTACAGGACAGAGTTTACGTGGTTTCTAGTAAAAAATCTGTAGAAGGAGAAAAGTTATCAAGAAATGTTCGAATAATCACGGTTGACCATAAAGCAAGTTCTAATCTATTAATTAGGTTGTTTAATTATGTCCATACACAACTTAGAATTTCATATAACCTTAAAGATATTTCGAATAAAATCGATTTTTTTCTTTTCTCCATTGGGGGAGAAGGTTTATTTATTCCCATATTAATGGCAAAACTTCTGAAGAAAAAAGTTATATTAATGCCAGGTGGAAGCAGGATAAGAACTCTCCACATTAAAAAAGATCTCCTCTCTAGATTTTTGTCAGTTTTTGTTGATCTCAACTTAAAATTAATTGATGGGTTAATCATTTATTCACGAAGGCTTTTATCCAAAGAAGATTTTGTAAAAAATCAGCGTAAGATAATACTCGCTCATGAACATTTTGTTGATTTCACAAAGTTTGCGGTGAAGAAGAAAATTAACGAAAGAGCAAATGTAGTAGGATATATAGGGCGATTTAGCGAGGAGAAGGGAATCTTAAACCTTGTTAAATCTATTCCAATAGTGCTGAAGCAAAGGAAAGATGTCCGCTTTATATTATATGGTGATGGAAAATTGTATGATGAAATCAAAAAAATTATTCAGTATGAAAAAGTGGAACCATATGTAAAATTGGGGGGATGGGTTTCCCATGAAGACGTTCCAAACATTTTAAATGACATAAAACTTTTAGTCCTTCCATCATACACGGAGGGCCTACCAAACATAATGTTGGAAGCCATGGCTTGTGGTACACCTGTGTTGGCGACACAAGTGGGCGCAATTCCTGACATAATTAGGGATGGTGAAACCGGGTTTCTTTTAGAGTCTAATGATCCTAAGCATATTGCAGAAAAAATTATAGAATTGTTTAATAAGCCAGCACTTTTGGAAAAAGTCAGCAAAAACGCCTATGAATGGGTCAGAGAAAATTTCAACGAAGAAAAAACTCTGGAATCTTGGCGAAGAATGCTCCAAGAACTTGAGACTCAATAAATAAAAGCTAACGAAAAGAACCTTGACCACATATAGAAACCACTTAATTCTAAAACCAATCACAAACTGGAAACTTTGAGAAAACAAGGTAATGGCATTTAGTAACGCTGCGAGGAATCAAAAATTGAAGATCTTGTTTGCTCTTGGTTCTCCTAATCCTTTTCCAGGTGCAGGTTGGACCAGAATAGGATTCTTCGCTAAAAATTTGTCTAATAATGGACATAAAATTGAAGTTTTAGGAACGTATTCTTATAACTTATTTCATAAGAGAGGAATTAAAAAAATTTGTAACATTAATATTTTCAATTTGATCTTAAATATAGGATTTATGCATCCTATATTTTTTATTTTTAATACATTATCATCGTTGATGTGTACATCATTTTTCCTTGTTTCCAGAAAACCAGATTTAACAATAGTTTCCATTCCCACAGGTGATGTGGGATTGGGAGTTTTGATGAGTTGCAAAATAACTCGAACTAAATGCATAGTTGATTATAGAGATGAATGGGAAGACCAAACAATCCATATGGTTAACTCTAAACTTGGTAAATACTTTTATTGTAATGTAAAAAGATTTTTATCCTGTGTTTATGCGCATCACCTAGTAACTACGGTGACACCAACCTTTGTTGATTCTTTGAAGTGTAGAGGATTAGTCGACGTTAGATTAGTGCCAAATGGGGCTGACGTGACGGTTTTTAAACAATATAACAAAAAAATCATAAGAAGAAAGCTGGGATTGAACGATAATGATTTCATTGTTGTTTATAATGGACTAATAGGTGGTTACTATAAATTTGATACGATTCTTACAGCAATAAAAAAACTAAGTCAAACCAAGAATGTTAAGTTGCTCATGATCGGGGATGGACCCGACGTCCCCCTGGTGCTTACATTGTCGAAAAATCTGGGTTTGCATGAGAACGTTCTTTATCTCGGAATTAAACACGATAAGAAGGAAATAGCTGAAATACTGTCTGCTGGTGATGTTGGATTCATACCTGGGTTATATACAAAAGGACAGTTACCAGTTAAACTCTTCGAGTATAGTGCATGTGGACTACCTGTGGTGGCAAACGTTTCCTCGGACTCGCTGCTGACTAAACTAATCAAGGAGTATGAGGTAGGCGTGACAGCGCCACCTATGGATGAAGAGAAGCTTGCAGAAGCAATTAATTACATTTACGAGAATAAATCATTTAGAGAAGCGGCTGGCAAAAGGGCGAGGCTACTCATAGAAGAGAAATTCGACAGGAATAAGATAGCCGTAGAATTCCTTAATTTAGTTAGGGAGTTTGCCTGATGGGAACGGATGAGACGCATCATTCCGCGAAAAGCTTAATGATGGTCGTGGCGTTAGCAACGGCTTTGTCATCTTTCACCCTGTGGCTGATAGAGTCTTGGATAAAATATCCACTCTTCCTGTTTGAAGTCCTCACGATAATCGTCCTATACTTAATCGTTAGCAGATATGACGTCAAAATAACCCTGAAGCAAACGAGAGTAGGGAATCTGAACATTGGCTTAACAATCGATCTATTTCTTATAGCTTCCGCGTTGAGCCTCTTAATGTTTAACGTATTACAGATTGAGGGCGGATTAGTGCAGCTATCCTTGGCTTTGCTCTGCACATCTTTTCTATCAGGCTACGCTTTGTTGAACATTCTGGGGATGAGTGGGTTCTTTTCTAGGCTTGAGTCATTAGTCATCTCATACCTTGTTAGTTTTGCCTTTAGCGGTTTTTTGTTTCTTTTTCTTCTTCCGTTTAATCAGCTTATAAGACCTGTTATGGTATGTACTGTTTTTCTTTTATTAGGAATTTTTTCTATGGTTAAACATTTAAAACAATCTGGAACAACTTTGAGGATGTCTCTGTCTAAACCCATCGATGTGTTACCTCTAGCCATGACAGTGATTTTCTACATGATTGCGTTTTTCTTAATGTATCCAGGTTTCACTCTCCAATCTGGGGCAGACATTTCAAGACTCTATGCAAGTAGTATCGTCTTGGCTAGAAACCCAAATCTGTACATTAGCTTCCAGTACTTTCTCTATAAGCTTTTTGAGGCTTGCCTACATTCAATGTCAACCCCCTCCTTAGCTGCTTTTCAAAGCTCACTTCAATTATTAAATTGGATTTCGCCTTTCGTCTTCTACGTTATGGCCAAGGAGCACCTAGAAAGTATAGATAAGAGATTGCCATCCATGGCAACCGTTTTTTGGGTTTTGTTTTCAAATCTAGGATGGCTATACTTCGTCAAGTTGAAGCTGACATCCTCTAACATGCAGTCGCAGTTACAGCTGCTTTCGATGACAGCCGACAAAACGTATAACGGTACAATCTACGCCTCATTCGGCCTTTGGTACACTCCGTTAATGGTTTCTTTCGTCATGCTGCTAACCTTAGTCTACCTTCTGAAACGCCGTGACATACCGACCGTAAAGTATGTAGCCCTATTTTCAGTCATAACGGCGGCGATGTACTTGACCCACGTCACCGAAGCGACCATATTTGCTTTGTTCCTAGCAGCGTACGGCATCTTTTGGAAGGGCGCAGGTTTAAGGGTTAACGATTCGCTTAAGGCTTCATTGCTAGGCTTTTTAATGGTTGGCGCTGTTTACTTAGTTCTGCCAATGGTTACTGTGCGATTTACATTGAATATTTCGCTTTTGCTCTCAATAATGCTGCCTATAATGTCGCTTTCCCTTGCACTGTGCTTAAGAAAGTTTGTTATCCACCACATTCCAAGACTCAACATAAGGGAACATTTCAAAATCTCATCAGCTAAAGTAGCTATAATCGTTTTACTGTTTCTTTACGCTGCAGCTTTACTTACGTGGGCGTCTTCTACAGATTCTTTCCGCACATGGCAGCAGTTTGGTTTTGGGGTTGTTCCATTTTTCTTTTATCCGTTAAAACTAGGCATAACCTGTTTTTTGGCCATTTTAGCGCTTATTTACGTAGTTAGAGATAGAACTCTGTCAAAGTTGGTATTCTTCATCGGTTTGATTCTCTTTATCTTTATAGCTGGTAGGACTATATCCTTTATAAACGTAAACTTTTTCGATACAGGTTACTGGGAGACGAGGTTTCTAATGTTCATAGGAATAGCTACCTCCATACTAGCTCCAATAGCGATTGTCAAGGTTGCATCCAACAAGGGAAGGTTAAGTGGACATGCGTTTAAGACGTTTGGGATCTGTATCCTTGTAGGCGTAATCACTCTTTACGGCATTTCCTCGCCCCTACTCGCGCTGGAATATTGGCATACAGTTTCGAATGAAGGGTTACCAAGCAACGAAGAGTTCGACGCATTGAATCATTTGAAGACAATTTTCGATGAAGACCCGAGGTCTTGGCTGGTGACAATAACCAACAGATCATCTAGCATGGCTACGTTTTCTGCGCCCGCTGATAAACTTAATGTACAACGATTTTGTTATTCTGGAAGACCTGAACTTCTCCTGAACGTTCTGTATCGTATGGAGCAGCTATCACACCCATACCTCTACATGCATAATAGAGATGTAGAGTACATGGAAAAATATTGTGGTGGTAGCTACTTTGCTAATCATTTAATCAACGAGCTCCCAACAGTATTTAGAAATGAAGAAGTAGTTATCTATAACGTCTCCCAGGTTTCTCCACCATTACCCAGCTCGAACACAACGCTGATATTTCCTTTTAACACCATAGCATTAGAGAGTGAACGTTACCTTTTCGCATACGACATTCTTTCGCAAAGCCTCTCTGAGTATACTGTAGCCTACGACCTAGACGACAAAGCCTTACAGAGTGAAACATTAATTCTCCCGTTTGACCCGCCAGCTGGAAACATTATTGAGAGAGGTCTCTACGACGATTTTAGCCATGAGCTTTCGTGGCTAAAGGTATCAGGGGCATGGAATGTTGTCGACGGTGAGCTTCTAGGGGGAGAAAGCGGAAAGAAAGGTGAAGGAATAATACTCTCGCCAATTAAGGTGCAGAACTTCACGTCGAGTTTTAAGGTAAAACCAATCAGTGGAGACCCAAAACAGTTAAGCTATGCACAACTAATCTATAGTTGGAGAGACAGCAAAAATTTTCGGTATGCCTCCCTGCTATTCAGTCCAAACGGGTATATTTACGTTATGTTTGTTTCCGTTGACAATGGTGTTGTAGAGGAATATCCGTCGTGGTCGGGGATCAACACAGGCATAAAATGGGTTTTTGGAGATAGCTACGATGTTGCCGTAACTGTGAATGGTAGCATAAACGAGGTTTTCATTAACGGCGAGAAATATCTGACAGAAATTTTCGAGAATGTTGGAGGCTATGTGGGGCTAAGGTATTACGGGTTTTATGGTTTAGAATTCGACGATTTTGATTTAAGAGGAACCGTTTACGCAAATTTGAGGATATATGAGGATTACTTGGAGTATATGGAGTCTGGTGGCAAGCTTGTGGTATTGAATACCAATGGGTTTGGTGCCTTTTCTAATCGCTTATTTTCAGCTATAAACGCTGAGTTCAAAGCTGAAGCCATCGAATGCACGGATAGAATGTTAGAGCTACCTGCAAAAGTAGATGTGCCAATCTTAGACTTGAAAACAGGTAACGCGAGCGTGGTAAGCTATTATACCTCATCATCATTAGATACGGTTTCAGCCTACGCTATAAAAGAAAACATAGGGACAGGGCAACTAACATACGTAAATATTTACCCAATAATTAGGCTATTGACAACAAATTTCGATAAAAAACCCCTGTTCTATAACATTCAAAAAAGGTTGCTTGAAGTTGGCGGCATAAATCTAGCAACTTTTCAGCCAACCCACCTTCCCAACACAGAAGCGAACTTTAGGGAGGTAATATTAAAGGGGGAGATCAACGTTGAAACACCATCTGTACTATTTCCATCGGGATCAATTATCGAAAAGGTTAGCGTCAACGCTAGCGATAAAATTTTGAATTTCAATAATGTGTCTTCGCTTTCATTTATCAACTACAGAAACCTGCAGATCACTACGGATAGCATGAACATAAGCGAAGGAGGAGGATTTTATGCCACTCTAACAATAAGCGGCAGCGCTGAGCTAAGGCCGTCTGGTGACGGCATTGTCTTAACGTTAAAATCTGGTGGTCAAGAGTTTAAAATAAGTAATTCAACAAGCGTATTATTATACACAGTTAAGCCCTTCAAGGTTTATGCACGTACACCCTATGTAAACGTTTCAGGGAACGCTTTCTTTAAAGAGCTACGCACCACAGGTTTATTGAATTTACGTACCCAAACCTATGGGCAAGACTTGAATGTGACGGGCTGCGCAAGCTTTGGTATATTCTTATTTGACGGATACGCTTATGTAGACAGCTTCAACATTGATGGACATTTTGAGAGGTATCCCCCGCTTATAATTTACAGTGAATGGTCAGCGCTTCCATCAGCAACTTTCTGGGTTCTTATATTATTGCCAGTTTATCTCGGTGTGGTTCTCATAGCATATAGCCATAAACCTAAAAGGTATAAAGTGTTAGGACGCTAGCCATAGTAAATAGCAATGATCACCCGCCGAAGTGCTTTCCTTTCGCTTATATTGGCAATAAGTTTCATATTAAGGTGAAAACTCAATATGGTCAATAATTATTATAAAAAGGTAAGAAAGTTTCTTGTTCAGAATTTAATCCGAGAATATAGCTTTTACTGGGGGATATCCGATTTTCGATGGATTGATCATGTTGCTGATGCATGGATAAATGATCAATCTAATTCTAGATGGCGTTATGAGTTAATTAAGAAATTTTTCAATGATGATTCAGATTATAGTTATAATTATAAAATGCTGGATATGGCAAGTGGTTGTGGAACCTTTGTTTTTTATGGCCTTTTGAATGGTTATGATGTATACGGGATAGATCCAGCTGAGTGGAAAAATAAGTTTAACAAAATGAAGATTAAATTATACAATTATTCTAGAAGCTGGATAGGTCATTTCATAAAAGCTGTTGGTGAATACTTGCCATTCAAAGACGAATCTTTTGATATAGTTTCTTCGTATCAAACCCTTGAACATGTATCTGATGTAGAAAAGTGTCTTCAAGAGATGCTTCGTATTGTTAGAGAAGGAGGAAGCATGTTTCTCCACTTTCCGGATTATCGATCAACATTTGAAAGTCATTATCGATTACCGTGGATACCTCTTTTTCCGAAAACTCTGGCGAGGTTCTATCTTAAGGTGTTGGGTAGACCTACATTGGGGTTGGATACTATTAATTACGTTACTAAGAGAAATATTATGCGTTACTTCAAGGATAAACAATTCGAAGTAATTGACTTAGATTGCGTTTTCTTCCATAAGAGATCCAAAAACATTATTGAGAAGTTCAATTTTAAAAGAATAGGCAGTATGGGAAAGGTATTGGCAGTAATAATCAATTTAATTTATACCTATTTTTACATGCCAATTAAGAGAATGTTCCGTTCTGAAAAAAGTGTTACAATTGTTGTCCGTAAACCATAGTAGTGTAAATTAATTAGGTAGTAAGTACGTCTCTTCTGGTTAATTAGAGAATAGGTGAATAATATGCCAGGACTTGTAGGTATTCTGAAAATGCAAAACAATGTCCTCGATGTAAAGCAACTGTTAGCGAGGATGTGTCAGGTAATGAAACATGAAGATTGGTACAAAACAGAGACTTTCATAGACGAATCAATTGGTATAGGAAGAGTTAGCTTGGGCATTTTAAACCCAGAACCGCAGCCAATATTCAACGAGGATAAGAGCCTGTGCATTATGATGGAGGGGGAGGTTTACGATTATCAAGATTTGAAAGAGGAGTTAATTTTAAAAGGTCATCAGTTTCTGGTTAACAATGATCCTGATTTTATTTTGCATTTATACGAACAATTTGGTAAAGACTTTGTGCATAAATTAAACGGTTCATTTGTATTGGCAATTTGGGATAAGAAAAAGCGGGAATTGTTAGTTGTTAACGATCGTTACGGATTAAGACCTCTATATTATGCTGAAAACAATGGATATTTGTTATTTGGATCGGAAGTGAAAACGATATTAGAAGATAAGACGTTTGAAAGGGTTGTGGATGACAGAGCAGTAGCAGAGTTCTTTGCATTTGAACATATTCTGGGGAATAAAACGTTTTTCCAGAGAATTAGTGTTTTACCGCCAGCATCAATTCTTACTTGCCACAAAAATAAAATTTCGATAGAGCAATATTGGGATTTTAATTACGAAGAAAAACATTTTTCTGAGGAATATTATTCAGAGGAGCTTGTTAAACGATTTAAAAAAGCAGTTAAAAGAAGAATGGAAGATGAACATAAGAAAGGTGTTTTGCTTAGCGGAGGTTTAGATTCTAGATCAATATTAGCTGCAGCAGATGAAAAACTTTGTACGTTCACTTTTGGAGTGAAAGGAAGCAAAGAAGCAAAGATTGCTAAGGTTGTAGCCAATAAGAAACAGATGAAAAACAAGTTTTTAGAACTAAAAGAAGATTATATTCCAAAATTTGCAGAGACAACTGTGTATTTAACCGATGGAATGCTTAACATTTTACATTCCCATGGGATAAGTGTATTAGATAGAATAAAAGATGAAGTTGATATAGCTTTTGATGGGTTGGCGATGGATCTTACACTTGGTGGAAGTTTTCTAACGAATAAACTTTTTTCCTATAATGAACACGATCTTCCAAAAATACTTTTTAAAAAAACTAATACTTTATTTAATAACGACATGGTACGACACCTTTTTTCTAGAGACTATTACCAAAAAATTAAGGGTAAAGCGTTTGAATCTCTCAGGACAGAATTAGAAAAACTAAAAGATGAAAATATAGCAAACAAAAGCGACCACTTTTTCTTACAAAATCGTGTGAGGAGATTTATTATGCTGGGTGGAGTATATCTAAGAAGCAAAGTTGAATATAGAACACCAACATACGATAACGACTTTATCGATATCATCCTTTCGATTCCTCCGGAGTTAAGGTTAAATCACCACATATACATCAAATTCCTCAAAAAGTTAGATAAAGAATTGGCTAAAATACCTTATGCTAAGACAGGAATCCGAGCTGATGCCCCAGAGCTTCTTAGAAGAATCGGCTCTTTAATTAAAACTGTAATTATTACGGTTAAACTACTACTAAGAAAATATACTGGTGGTTTAATCTCAATACCTGATAAAAGCGGCTATCCAGATTATGATGAGTGGATACGTAAAAACATAGTTTTCAAAAACTTTATTAAAGAAATCTTATTGAGTGACAAAACATTGAGCAGAGGATATTTTAATAAGTTTTTCATCCAAAGGATGATAGAGGATCATATGAATTACAGAAAGAATTATTCACGGCAACTTTGTGCATTGGTTACATTTGAGTTATGGCATAGATTATTTTTAGAGCGATGAGATTGATATTAGCGTGTGTTGACGCAATTGTGCACGCTAAAGATTGGTTGTGATCTCCTTAATGAAAACTATAACAGACAGTCGTTACTTAATAACTAGATTTCTCTCCGAAAAAATTAAAGAAATATGCAAAGAGTTACCTTCAAAGCGGATTCTTGACATAGGCTGTGGTAAAAAACCGTATAAACTGTTTTTTTCAAAGGCAACTAATTACGTTGGCATCGATAAGAGGTCGGCTTCTGCTGATGTTTTAGGAGTAGCTGAATGCCTACCTTTTAGGAGCAAAATTTTTGATGCTGTACTATGCACCCAAGTGTTAGAACATGTTGAGAAACCTAGAAAAGTATTAAGAGAAATAAATAGAGTTTTAACCGATAACGGAGTGTTAGTATTGTCCACGCATGGTTTTTGGATAGAAGGGCACGAGCCTACTGACTATTGGAGATGGACTTTTCAAGGTTTATATAAGATATTTAATGAATCAGGGTTTAACATCACCGAGTCGTACTCGATGGAACCATATCCTTCCTTCTTCCAGTTTATTTCTCTTTTTATCCCAGTAAGTCTCATTGGCAAACTGCTTCAAGTATTTATCAACTTAAGTGGCCTGATTCTAAATTCGCTAGGAAATAGAGGACCACGTTTGCACGTTGTCCATGTTATTAAAGCCGCTAAGAAAAGTAAACAAATATACGAGAAGACTTAGCACGAAAGATATTCTTTGCTTATAAGCAGGAGAAGATTCTAGTCTAGGATGGGACCATAAAACACGATGAAAGTGGCAATCATCTCGGGGCCGATAACCAAATTGCATGAAGGAATAACCTATTCCTTCGTCTTTGATGAAGCATACAGGCTTGCCAAGAGAGGCTTAGATATTCATGTGGTCAGGGCCTTTCAAGAGAATAAGTCTTTCTCATACGGCATTCATTTTCACGGCTTAGAAAATGGTTCAAGAATAAAGTATTTACCATTCATGTTTAAGCATCTGGATTCAATCCCGAGCTTAGGCTATCTAATGCCCCCTTGGAGCATGCTCTACCTGTGTAAATATGCCCACTCCGTAGCCAACGTTGCTAGTTCGCAAAACGTGGACTTAATCCATGCACACTTCGCTTATCCAGAGGGTTTTGCAGGGCTTATAGCTAAAAAGGAAACGAGGAAACCCCTTGTTATAACACTTCATGGCTATGATATATTAACCGAGCCTACGGTGAGATATGGAGTCAGGTTGGATCGACGTTTAGATACCTTGATCAGAAAGGTCTTGGAAGACGCAGACGCCATCATAACTGCTAGTAACGCGACGCATAGGGAGGCTCAGGTAGCAGGCGCTGAGGAGAAAAAACTATACCTAATACCAAATGGCGTTGACACTAAAAGATTCAATCCTTCACTGGATGGTAACGCAATCAGAGAAAGATACAGTATTAAAGACAAGTTCATCGTCTTCACAATAAGACATCACGTCCCTAAAAACGGAATAGAATATCTAATAAAATCGATTCCACTAGTAATTAAAGAGATTAACAACGTCATATTTGTAATAGGCGGTAATGGGCCCCTCCATCGATATTATAAGTCATTGGCAAGAAAACTTGGAGTCTCCAAAAATGTCATCTTTACTGGCAGCATACCGCAGAAAAAACTGCCATATTATTATGCTGCGTGCGATGTTTTTGTAATTCCCTCAGTAATTGAAGCGTTTGGGCTAGTAACTATAGAAGCCATGGCCTGCGGAAAACCCGTTATAGGCAGCAGGGTTGGAGGCATATGTGACATCATTGAGGATGGAGTAAATGGATATTTAGTGAAGCCTAAAAATCCTCGAGAAATTGCTGAAAAAATCATACTTTTGCTTGAAAATCCAGCTTTAACGAGTAAAATGGGGATAGAAGGGAGACGAATTGTAGACGAAAAGTTTGATATCGATGAGAGAATAAATAAAATCGTTCATCTATACAAGGAACTCGTCCAATGAGAATCTTTGGTATCCCAGCTTGGGCATTCGGTGCTTTCTTTACCCATTTACCCACAACTTACCTACTTACCTCCAACGAAATCAGATATACTTGCGCTAGGATCAATGATTTTTCAAGAAACGTGAAAGTTAACGCTTCTCTTCTAAAACGCCTTTAAGTGTCTCTAAGTAAGTCTCTGGTGTTCCTATGTCTATTCGTCTTTCATCATCCTTTAATTTTAAAGCATAAACCCTGCATCGCCAATCCAAAAGAAGACTAATTGCATCCGTCAACTGAACCTCCCCACTCTCATCCGGCTCAACCTTCTCAATCGCCCGATAAATTATTGGTTTAAAAGTGTACAAGGCGATTACAGCTAAATTAGACGGAGGTTTCTCTGGTTTTTCAATGATCTTTTTAACCTCAAATACGCCCGGCTTTATTTCATTTCCAATAATGACCCCATATCTTCGAGGATGCTTAACCTCTTCAACCAAAAACACTGCATCTGCATCGTAATCCTCAAAAACTTTCATAATTCTTTTTAAATGATCGTTGTTTTGCGAAAGAATCACGTCATCACCCGCATGCATTAAAAACGGTTCATCTCCTGTGAAAATTGCAGCCCTATAAACAGCGTCTCCAAAACCCTTTGGTTTTGGCTGGTTGACAAAAACAATAGTCGAATTATTTATCTTCTTGTAAAATTCTTGCAATTCCTCAACTAGATCATCCTTATTCTTGTTCCTAAGATGTTCTATGAAATCATCGTCAGATGAGAAGTGATCTTCGATAGCCCTCTTACCTCTGCCCCCAATGAAAACAAACTCCCTAAAACCCACATCATATAGCTGCTCAAAAACCGCTTGAAGCATCGGCTTCAAACAAACCCTGCCATCTTTCCCTTTTAAAAACACTGGAAGCATTTCCTTAGGAAACTCCTTCGTTATCGGCAACAACCTGGTGCCAAGCCCGGCGGCCGGAATAACAACCTTCCTAATCATCAAACCACCCAATTACATTCATTTATTAATTATATAAACAATTTATAATTAGCGTCTAAAATAGAACAAACTTAAGCAACACAAAAAGCAAGGTTTGAAGAATATGAAAAAACAAAGTATATCAATTGTTGGAACAGGCTACGTCGGCATATGCACAGCAATCGGATTCGCAACCAAAGGCTACAAAGTCATCACATCAACCCACAACCCAAAAAAAGCAACATCAATAAACAAAGGCATCCCACCATTCTATGAACCAGACCTACAAGAATCACTACAAAAAGTCGTCAGAAACGGCTACCTCGAATGCACGCTAGACCGTGAAGAAGCAATCTTAAACACAGACATAACATTCATTGCCACAGCCACCCCAAGCCAACCAAACGGAAGCATAAACCTACAACACATCAAAAACTCAACCCGCGAAATCGCAGAAGCCCTAAACAAAAAAGACGCATATCACCTATTGGTGGTTAAAAGCACCGTAGTACCAGGCACTACACAAAACATCGTCAAACCCACCCTCGAAAAAAACTCAAACAAACAATGCGGCGTCAACTTAGGTCTATGCATGAACCCCGAATTCCTACGCGAAGGATCAGCCCTCCACGACACCCTAAACCCAGACCGAATCATCATAGGCGAATACACCCAAAAATCAGGTGACATTCTAGAATCCCTTTACAAGGACTTTTACGGAGAAAAAACACCTCCAATCATAAGAACAAACCTTGTATCAGCAGAACTTATAAAATACGCCAGTAATGCTTTCTTAGCCACAAAAATAAGCTTCATCAACACAATCGCTAACATCTGCCAAAAAATCCCAAAAGCAGACATAACAGCCATAGCCAAAGCCATAGGCTTAGACAAACGAATCAGCCCTCACTTCTTAAACGCAGGCTTAGGATATGGCGGAAGCTGCTTCCCAAAAGACGTTAAAGCATTAATAGCCTTCTCCAAAAGCTTAGGCTACGACTCCATGCTCATTAAAGCTGTTGAAGATGTAAACAACACACAACCACAACAAGCAATAGAACTAGCCAAAAAACATTTAGGCAACCTACGAAACAAGCGAATAGCCCTCCTCGGCCTAGCTTTTAAACCAAACACAGACGACATGAGAGAAGCAAGATCCATACCCATAATAAACCAACTCCTTAACGAAGGCGCAGACGTCACAGCCTATGATCCTGTTGCGGTCTCCAACGCTAAATCCATCTTCGGAGACAAAATCAAGTATGCATCCTCAGCTATTGAATGCCTGAAAAACACTGACTGCTGCATCATCGTAACCGAATGGCAAGAATTCAAAAAACTAAAGCCAGAAGACTTCAAACAAAACATGAAAACCCCAAGTCTAATCGACGGAAGAAGAATCTACAACCCAGAAGAATTCAGCAAAAAACTCAAATTCGCAGCCATAGGACTTGGACAATAACATGCGCACGCAACTCGACTCTTAATTGGGGTGATCTGAAGAATTTACGGTTAATTTTGAAGGTTGTTTATGGGATGTTTTAGTTTCGGAACAGAACGGTTTTCCAAGTTTTTTAGGGGAAAACAGGGCTCATGTTAAATCCATCTCCAGAAATTCTTGAGGACACACGGGGCAAAGCGTTTCACGTTCAAGGTACCCCGTTTCAGATAATTAATAACCTACTATGCTTGTATAGCTGAAAGAATCTGGTTAGTAAAACATGTGCAGGAGAAAGAGTTTCGGTGAGTGAAGCAATAGGGTTGGCTAGAGTTTCAGTTAAGGGCGGATTTAATCTCTTCTACGGTTTAATAATTTCAACAATCATATCCTCATTATACATAATATTCCTAGCAAGACTACTGTCTCCATCCGACATGGGCATACTCGCAATCGCAGTAGTTGCCCCAAACCTTTTCGCACTACTCAGAGACTGGGGCATAAACTCAGCCATGACACGATTTATAGCCAAATACAAGTCAGAAAACAAAATGGCAAACGTGAAAGGCATTTTATCTGCCGGTGTCCTCTTCGAGCTGACATTAGGCTTGTCTCTTTCTCTCCTCTCATTTATCCTCTCAGATTTCATGGCAACCAATCTTCTTCAACGACCTGAAATAGCACCATTGATCCAAATAGCATCCTTCAACATATTAGCAGAGGCACTTCTAACCGCCACTCGATCCATATTCACAGGTTACGAGAGAATGGAACTCCACAGCATTACACTAATACTCCAATCCGCCCTGAAAGCAGTTCTATCACTTCTACTCGTAATCTTCGGCCTAGGCGTCTTCGGCGCAGTCATCGGAAACACAATAGCTGCACTAACCTCCGGATTAGTAAGCACTTCAATGCTCTACATCGTCATCTACAAAAACACGGAGAAACTCTCCCACGAAAAGTCAGCAATCGTAGAAAACATAAAAACAATGTTCAAGTACGGTCTGCCACTTTCCATTTCCGCCATCCTAAATGGACTCGTCACGCAATTCCAAAACTTTCTAATAGCTATATACGTCATAAACCAGCTAATCGGCAACTATTCCGTGGCCCTAAACTTTGCCGTATTAATCACCTTCTTCGCCACACCAATAACCACCGTGCTCTTCCCAGCCTTCTCTAAACTCAACGCCCAAAAAGAAAAAGAAACACTGGGAAACATTTTCCAGTTCTCCGTAAAATACGCAGCACTCCTTGTTGTACCAGCAACAGCACTGGTAATAGTTTTGGCACAACCAGCAGTTTTCACCCTTTTCGGCGAAAACTATGCAGAAGCCCCACTCTACATATCATTATATGCCATGATCTACCTCTTTTCTGCATTCGGAAGCCTAAGCGTTGGAGCCCTCATTAATAGCCAAGGAAAAACCAAAGTAAACCTGAAAATAACCATTGTAACCTTAGCCACTGCAATACCACTAAGCATAATCCTCATACCAACCTACGGAATAACTGGACTAATCATCACAACTTTAGTCAGCAGATTCCCAAGCACAATCATAAGCCTCTGGTGGATAAAGAAAAATCTCGCAGCCAAAATAGACCTTTCTTCATCAGCAAGAATCCTATTAGCATCAACACTAGCTGCCACAATCACATACATAACCACCTCACAACTCACCCAACCCCCTTGGATCATACTAATCACAGGAACCCTAATTTTCCTAGCCACCTACACTGTAGCCGCGCCACTGACGGGCGCCATCAACAAAACAGACACCCAAAACCTAAAAGAAACCCTAGAAGGATTTGGTCCCCTCTCCTACATAATCAAAATCCCACTAAACCTCATCGAGAGACTAATAATCATCTTCCAAAAGTCATAATCATATTTAGAGCCAAATAGGCGAGGTATGTTGAAACCTAATGGTTTATTTTTCGATCAGAACAACTTTTTGCGTTTGCCTTCATAGAGGAAACCAGAAAGACCATCTTGCTGTCTCCAACGCTAAATCCATCTTCGGAGACAAAATCAAGTACGCCTCCTCAACTATTGAATGCCTAAAAAACACTGACTGCTGCATCATCGTAACCGAATGGCAAGAATTCAAAAAACTAAAGCCAGAAGACTTCACACAAAACATGCGAACCCCCATCCTAATCGACGGAAGAAGAATAATCAACCCAAAAGAATTCAGCAAAAAACTCAAATTCACAGCCATAGGACTCGGAGCACACACATAGTACAATTAAACAAGAGTCTACATTATGGAAGAAATCACATTCTGGACAAAATGAGTAAAACGTTACCCGAAACGTTTGACAAGATATACAAACTAACATGCGGGCTCCACCGTTATCCCGAGAGCTTCCGCCCCACCATAAAAAAAGAGAAGCTACCCCCTAGAAGCCTTGACGAAAAACCTAGCCCTTTTTTTCAAAGATTTCTTGGATGTCAGCACGCACAATCTATAACGCTTAAGAAGAAAAGCTTAAATCGTATACATTAATTACTTTGTAATATGAAGTTCGTTATGGACTCTGACTGCTTAATTAAGCTGACGAAGGGAAAGGCAAAGAGAGATGTTTCAATGTGCATAAAAGTGATCATACCACAAATAGTTAAGACGGAAACTGTAGATGACAGCAAAGCCTATGGTTATCCCGACCCGTTGGAGATCGAGAAGAATATTAAAACAGGAAAAATCAAGGTTGAACCAACGCATACGC
>Ga0315547_1000920_pt1 | contig 25428 bp, 20 predicted proteins | sample SalMarSW160240MG_2_FD_202542 | JGI IMG/M metagenome (GOLD analysis project Ga0315547, IMG submission 202542) | Salt marsh sediment microbial communities from the Plum Island Ecosystem LTER, Massachusetts, United States - Salt Marsh Sediment SW1601-240 ...
GATGTAACCTTAAGGGAATATGGTCAAAACATTCCAGCTCACTACCTTCATTTTTTTACCCCAAAAATCAGAGTTAAAATAGCGTTACAGCTTATTGATGCAGGAATGAGAAATATTGAAATCCTTTCCTGTGTCCATCCAAAAATATCCCCCGCAATGAATGAAGAGGTATTACAAAAGATTGCTCAAGATCTTGGCAGGATCAATGGGGTAAATCTCATTACTCTTGTTCCCAATAGGGCCGGTTATAACACCTTTCTTGAGCTTGGACTTGGCCCAGATAGTTACAATCATACTATGGGGGTATTCTTTTCTGCTATCGAAGCTCATAATATCGCAAATGTAGGGAGACCTCTAAAGGAGACAATTGAGGAATATAAAAAAATTATAAGGGATGCCTCTTCTCATAATATACGAATAATCGGCTACATCTCGGCTACTTTCGGCTACTTTGAGCCGGAAAATGGCGTTCTCATTAAACCCGACCTGGACGAGGTAAACAATTATATAGATCTATTGCTTGATCTCGGAGTTGATACAGTAACCCTCTCGGACCTGCAAGGGGTTGCAAATGAAGAAAGAACAAGGGAGATCTTTGAAACTATCCTGAATAACAGAACGGGGAAAGTTATAGATAAGTTAGGATATCACCCCCATAATGTATCAGGGAAAGCGGCAATTGCCAATACCAAGATCGCCTATGATTTAGGCATAAGGCGATTCGATTCATCCCTTGGTGGAACCGGGGGCTGTGTTACAGGCGCCCCAGGTAATCAACCCACAGAGATGCTTGTCCGTTTTTTCAATGAATTAAAAATTGAAACCGGACTTGATGAAGCAAAGATCTTTTCCCTGACAGAAATGGTGAAAAAAGAATTATACAACAAGATTCCTTTCAATAAGGATTAAGGAGACCGACTATATTAAAAATTTATTGAAAACATATACTTTTTTGGAGGCATAGAATGGAGGCTTTAGAAGCGATAAGGTCAAGAAAATCAATCAGGGCCTTCAGGCCTGATCCAGTCCCTGAAAGCGTTCTGATAAAAATTTTAGAGGTGGCAACTCATGCACCTTCGGCTGTTAACCTTCAGCCATGGGAATTTTTTGTTGTGAGAGGCAAGGCGCTAAAAGAGGTTAAGAGCGCCTATTTAGAAGATTATCGTTTGGGGAAACTACCTGATCCTGATATCCCTGTAGGTGATACAAGGGATATTGCACCTGTCCTTAAAGGTGTTTATAAGGAGCGTCAGGTAGCATTAGCAAAACAGATATTTCAAATAATGGGCATAACCAAAGCGAATAAAAAAAAGGAGTGGAGTGAGAAAATGATGCAGTTCTATGATGCACCTGCTGTCATTATTGTGGCTGTAGACAAGGTCTTACAGAGCAACTGGCCAATATTGGATGTTGGTCTTGTTACTCAAAACATTGCCCTTGCTGCCCCGGAATTTGGCCTTAGCACATGTATTATGCGCGCGATCGTTGACTATCCGAAACACCTTAGAAAGATTGTAGGAATTCCTGAATCAAAGCGGATCATGATTGGGTTAGCTATAGGGTATCCTGATTGGGAACACCCAATTGCAGGCATAAAGACAGCTCGAGAGAAAATAGAAAATATCGTGACATTTGTAGGGTAGCAGTCATTACGTTAGGAGAGAATTTTGACAAACAAACTATGAGTAAGCCCCAGGGATTAAGATTATTTGTAATGCAAGTATTAACAATAAGAAAGTGAATAACATCACTATCACCCACTCCGTTGCATTCCATCCATATTATGAGCTTTAAGCATTTTCCTATAAATCAAACAAACCAAGTTGTTTGTCATTTTCTTTTTTCTTCTTTTTCTTATCTTCAGCAATTTTTCGATTGATCTCTGCCCGTCTTGCTTTTTTTCCGCGATTTCTCGTTCCTTACGCTGCTGTTTTTCTGCCATAAATTCTTCCAGTTCCTTTGTCTCTTCATCATCGGCAGCTTCAACAACGAAATCAAGTTCTGTCAACATGCTTTTAGGAATTACTAAACCATTTGGCAGCTCAACCAGTGTTAGTGAATCAGATATCTTCGGGCTGCAAAAACCTTCGGCGCCCAATCCAATGTTGCAGACATTTTCAATGTAAGTCGCCTTAGAGCCAATTGTAGATTTTTTGGTGCCAAAGTAATCACAAATTGTATCAGCCGTTAGGAACAACTCATTTTCCGGGTCAAATAAAAAATTCAGGCGGGCAATCACATAGACAATGGAGGCGGCCCATATCTCTTTGCTGCCCCTGTTTATGGAAATTTTCCGCTTTCTGCCCAATGTCTTACACAGCTTTAGGGCATAGTCAGCCAGTTCCTCGTTTAAATGTTCCTCGCAAAAGCCCAGCACCAACTGGTTAATTTCATTTAATCGTTTAGCTTTTTCGACTTTCATCATAGTTATCCCTTCATCCATTTCTATCAACCTACTGTTTCGACAAAATATGCTTCATCCCATATTTCAGCATCTTTGATAAACTTCTCTCGTACAAAGGGGTATTTCTCTAAAATTGCATTATTCGAGAATCGCTTAATTCTGTGTCCCATTTCTTCCACGGAAAGCGCCCCGTCAGACTCAATATACAGATGCACATGATCCGGAGCCAGATAGAGCAAATTCACAAATCCATTAACCTTCTCACTGCAAAGCAAAAAAGTAGCATGAGCAAAACTGATAAAATCGTTAATGGGATTGAAAATAGGCATTCTGTGCGTCACATTCCAGGCGAGATGGTATTTGAGTTGAACGTACACACCATCCGGGTCACGGCCCAATTTCTGCAAGGCTAATGCACGCTCGTACTTTATCTTGTCAGAGTGGAATAATCTCAGGTAAGATTCTTTCTGAAGGCGTTTTGACACACGATTACGCTGTCCTTTCTCTCTGTTTTCTGGCGGACTCACCAGTGTAAGCTTGGGCTCAAAGGCATGACACTGAAAGCCTGCCATATCCTGAATATCTCGGTTTAAATCACATAAAACCGATTCCCGAAATTCCAACTCACCACAAAAATGACATTTCCTGTGAAAACGTGGTACTTGTGACTTGGCACATTCCTGGCATTTTGCAGGCAGTTTATTTAAAGAAGACATCTTTCCCATTTCAGTCTTGTAACTCTCTATCTACATTATATACATTGTATCTACCCTGTCCTGCTGTTTCAGAGATTCAAGTTGTGCATCTATCGTTGCAAACCTGGAAAGGTCTAATTCCTCAAACTCATCATCACTGGTATTCGTTTTTCTCCTAACATTTTGAACAATAGGCTCTAACTGTTCTTTTGATATTTCAGGAACTCTGGTGATAGCGGTTTTCTGTGGTACACCACCTACGATCTTGAAGTTATAGCTTACCATTTCTAACATTCCATTTGCCTTTTCTTTTGCTAATATCCGATATTCAAAATGCTCACTACGCCCGACGATGGGGCGAAAATAATAGAATTAATACAAACGTTCGCCCTTCCTTATCCGCAATAAATATTGATCATGCTCAGGGTGTGGTTTTTTAGAGTTCACCCTTTTATCTCGCTTCTTCATATCCAATACTGCTTATGTTCTACCCGAGCGCCATCGAATCGGGCTTCTTTTTGATGGTTTTGCTTGTTTAAGAACCGGCTAATTGTCTTTCAATTGCTTGAAATATTTCGCCAATTGCCTTCTCAACGCTCTTCAGCCAATTTTCCACATCGTCTCTACTAAATCGAAAGTAGTCACCATAGTCTCCCTTTTCACGTCTATCAAAAAGAGTGTTGTATAGAAGCCCCGTTCCTTTTGAAAGTTTGCCGGTTTTTATCCAATTTTTATTCAAAAAAGCCCGTGCCGCAGTATGTTTGCCCGGATGTATCCCTTCGGTTGCCAAAAGGGCTATTACTGCATAGAAGCAAGAGTAATAAAGCCTGTTCACAGCGTCATTGTAATGGCCTTTCTCATATATCAATCCCGCTGCCGATAATGCCTCTTTTGATCGATCCATACGGTATCGGATCAGGGTTATCTCAGCATCGTTCATATACGCACCCCCTCAGCTCTTACATTGATAAAAAGCGGCATGACCTTTCCCAATGGGCTTTGAAAAAAGCTCTTTTCATAAACGTGCACGCTCAAGACAACGTCAACTTCATACTCCAAATCATATAGAGCAAAACTGATTCTGTCCTCTATTTCTCTGGTAAGCAAGCCATCAACCAAAACAAAAATATCGTAATCAGAATCTGGCCCCGCCTCTCCTCTAACATGAGAACCATAAAGAATCACCTCCGCACCGGGTTCTATCACAACCACAATATTACGGCATCTTTCCAAAAGCCTCTTCTCAGCCTGTGTTCCATGGTGCCATTCCGAAAGACTTTTCACAGTATCACCTCCTTGTTTTGGGAATTTCTGTCCCCCATTGTCATTTTTCATATCTCCATAGGACGCTTTATCCTTACATATAGCTATTCAAGTGGGTTTACGTTTCATTTGAGAACTACTCTTGCTATATCACGATAGGAATTGAGCGCTGGTAAGCGCAAGGAATCTGGAATATTTTCTAACTTACCTTTAAATATATTTTAATTCTTTACCGATCAACTGCGGGTCCCTACTAATATAAAAACAACGCTGGCCGGGATTCCCCCAGTTATTCACTGTGGATACCAAGCGTTTGGCTGCCGCGTGTTTTGCTTTTTCCTCATCAGTTTTGTAGTTCTTTATCTACATAATATTGCATATGAATTCGGGCATGATCTACAAAGCAAATGCTTTAAAGAAAGCACAATAAGTTGCTTCAAAAACTCCTGTCCTATTTTTTAGGTGATTTAGCTTGCTCTAGACCGATTTTTTGAGATGGTCTGGGATGGTCCCTATATTACCTGAAGGAATCACCATGTAATAGTCAATCTTAAGTCTAACCCTAACGGGGTTGCCTAACGGATCAGGATTTTTTAGTGCAGTTGAATGGATTTCTTTTCAAACTCCTCGAAATTCATTCCCAAAGTATTGGCCAACCACGTGATCCGCAGCAAAGCATATTGGTCGATACATTCATCGACTTTGGGGTCACGCTCATATACCACATGTAGGGTTACGGAAACCGAATCGGCTTTTGTGTTTGGCATTGCCTCCAATTGCATTTTGCCAGCGATTACAATTTGTTCAGCTTTCTGAGCACTAAAAATATCGCGCCCTGTACTTTTCACCAATTCTGGAGTTTCGATTCCTAATTCTTGAGCCCGGCTGGATAATTGTGCATTAATATCATTTAAGCTCTCATTTTCTGATTTTATTTTGGGGCCCGTAATATCGACAAATATTTTCTCTTCCTGTTCAGTGACAGTAAAACTGAAGGCGGGATTAGACTTAAGGTTTTTAAGGTAAAATTCGATAGTTTCTATGCCTGATAGTTTGGCAATGTAAAGTGCGCTTTTACTCTTCATGGGCTTTTCCAATTAGATCTGAAATGTTTTTATTCTTCTCATAAACATATTTTTTAATTCCATCGTGAATCTCACTAAAAACATCCTGGTTGACGAACCAAGCTGTTCCAATGCCAACCGCTGTTGCCCCTGCCATAATATATTCAATAGCATCTTGCCAGGCCGAAATACCACCGATGCCAATTATTGGTACTTCTCTGCTATTGCACTCAGGGATTTTTTCAAAACACTCATACACCATAAATACACCAACAGGCTTTATGGCTGGCCCGGAAAGGCCGCCTGTCTTATTGACAAGAAGAGAAGGCTTACCTGTTGATATGTCTATAGCCATAGCACGAAGCGTGTTAATCATTGAAAGTGCATCAGATCCTCCCTCAATAGCAGCACGTGCAGGTAAAGTAATATCAGTAACATTCGGAGTAAGCTTGGTTATCACTATCATTCGGCTGTCAATCCTATTTTTCACAGTTTTCACAATACGTTCAACTTGCCTTGGATCAATACCAAATGCCATTCCACCTTTTTTTACGTTTGGGCATGAAACATTAATTTCAATCCCCTTGATGATTTGACTCAAATCATTATCACTTAAATATGAGGCAAGCTTGCCAAACTCCTCAACCGTGTTTGCGGCTATATTCACAAGAATCGGTAAATCAAAATTAAGAAAGCCAGGCAACTCTTTTTTTACAAAAGCCTCCACCCCACTATTTTGCAGGCCGATAGCGTTAATGATACCCGCACGAGTTTCGACAATCCTTAGTTCGGGATTACCAAGTCTTGGTTCAAGTGTAACACCCTTTGTAACAAATGCACCGAGTGATGATATAATGTCGGGGCTACTTTTTAATCCCTCTATTTCGTTGCTATGACCAGATGTCCCCGATGCAGTCATTAAAGGGCTTTTTAGTCGCAAACTATTAATTTCAACATGGAGTGATTTCATAGTTTCTCCCAGTCAATATCTTCTGAATCAAAAAGAGGTCCTTCCATGCAGACACGTGAATATTGCTCTACGTTGTTTTTCTTTGTGGGACAGACGCAAGACATACACACACCGATCCCACAGCCCATTCTCTTTTCCAGGAGAACTTTCATCCGCATATTTGCTTCTGAAGTGATTTTTTCCAAAGCCTTCAGCATTGGTTTAGGACCGCATGTTAAAACCAAAATATTATCGGTTTCATCTAATTTATCCAGGTATGATGCATACTGTTGACTAACAAAACCCTGGCTGCAATTTCTTTTGGGTAATCCGAGGTCAATCCCGTTGGTTTCGTCCTTTTTTTCAAATGAAATATATATATCATTGCCATGAATGCCGATACTCCTAAGATTGTCGACATATACATAAGCTTTGTTCGGGTCATCTTCAAAGGTTTTTTCAAAAGGCGCTTTATACAATAATGTATCAAGCCTATCAATGCCAATGAAGGCCTTTATCATAAATGAATAATATCTTAGGGCCTGCCCAAAAACCATAAGGGGTGCCATCCCCACACCGCCACCAATAAGATGGACTTCTTCAATACCCTCTGATCTCCAGTCAGATACAGTCGTAATTTTACCCAATGGTCCAAGAACCTGGAATGTATCCCCTTTTTTGATTTCCTTCAGCTCGTTTGTGCCGGTTCCACTTTCAACGAGCTTGTAAAATATTTCGAATTTGTTTGGAAAAACAGTATGCGTCATCGACGCAAGAGCAGGGGGAAGTGACATATTCTTGAGGTAATTCCACTTAAAATTCCTATAAAATGTTCTGTGAATGCTAAACGGCCTTTTAAGAAATGATTTAGGACTCAGATCTATAATATTATCATGAGAAAAGCGACTTTTTAAGGTAGCCAAAGACTGAACTGGCCGACGTATGTCAATATCCTTTCTTTTATCATATGGTAGAGTATCTATCATTACGAATTGTCCAGGCACCACGTATTTTAATTCAGGTGCTTGAAACCTGATTGTGAAATGCTTTGGGTTACCATTCCCTCCCACAGGGATATTTTTTATAACTCTTGCCTTGAAATGCTCAATTTTTCTGTCAGTCCTAGGAGACATCATTGCCATATGACCAAAGCGAGTTTTATCTATTTCTTTCGCTTTTTTTAGAAGCTTACTGAATTCGACAAAAAAGCCTCTTGGCCACTTGTCGGCCCAATCAACCTGTCGGCAGTTTATCATCTCTTTTTGATTTGAGATAACTAAATAACAAATATTGCGAAACTTATCGTCGTCTTCATAAAAGACACTGGTAGCAATTCGTTTGAGTGTATCGATTTTTGACTTATCATAAAAGCAGAAAATAATCCTATTTCCCTTATCATTTTCCGCAACAAAGTCTGCCCCATTAGCCAGGCGTTGTGGCATCGGAAGAGCTTCTATTTCATCATATCCGTTGAGATGGGAATCATCAAATTGACTAGAATCCACTGAGACAATTTTGAAATCATCTTTTGCTAATATAAGCTTGATGAAAGCGAAGGCCAACCTGTTGTAAGCTTTGCGGTTGTGAGTTTTGCGAAGTAATTCTTCATCTTCATCTGATGCTTTACATGATATCCATGATTCAACTTCATCTTCATCAATTTCTCTCAATAGTTTTCGTAAATAAGGTTTAACCAGATTGACAAGCTTTTCTTTAATTCCTTCTGGATCCAAATTATCAGGGTATAAAAAGGAGGCAACGCGGCCAAAGAATCTCAATTCGTTCAAGTCCCTTTCACTATCCCTATAATCGTTCACAGCAGTTTTCTTGGATGTCCTTTGAAGCAAGAGATATAGATCTGTTGAAGAATTCTTGCCTCTTTTTTGGGAATTGTCCCAAAGAATGGGGATTTCTTCCCGTATTTCATATCCGGCTTTTGAAATAGTTTCGTTCAGTAATTCCCAGGCCACAGTTCTTTTTGAACCATAGGCTAAAGTAACTAAACATGAAGAAGTCGTATTTTCCTTCATGCGCACCAAAAGTTTCAGAAGCTTTTCAGAATTTTCTTCAACCGAAATAATACCCGGATGCCAGCCAGATTCGATGTCAGAAGCCCTACCTAACCAGCAAGTCCAAAACTCCGAAAAGCCCATATAGTCGATATCATCATTATATGGGGGATCAAGAAAAACGTGATTAACATCTAAATTCTTGGGGAATGAAAAGTTTGAAAAGTCCGCTTCATATATGTATGCGTTGTCATCTGATTTTTCAAATTCGTCCATTGAATCTGAGATTCGCACAAATTTACAAATCGGATTAATTTTTTCTTTGGCTTTTAGTACAGTCTTAAAACGATTTGCAAAGGCTAGCCAGACGTTTTTTTCCTGCCTAATTGAAGGCAAATAAAATCTTAGAGCGGTCCATCCGCGTGATGAGGATGGCCATTTTTCCGAAAACATCTGCATTGAGCTGCAACTGTAAAGCATAGCAGTAAACACATATTGCAACGTCTCTCTGCACCTGACTGAAGAGATTTTATTAATGGAATGCCATAATTGGGCTAATGAAGTTAGGTTGCGCCCAGTAAAAAGTTCATGGAAAAATTTAACCCTTGTTTTTCTTTGACTACGAATGGGATTTTGCGGGAACCAGAATTTTGGTTGAATGGCTGCAAGCTGCAATTGTCTGTTAATTTCATCTTTTGATAACTGGCGCAGATCCTTTAAGCCACAATAATTACATGTGAATTTGATAGCCTCGGGTATTTCTTCACCGTTTTGGCTGCTCCATTTCAAGTATTCGAATGAAAGTTGTTTTCCGCATTTCGGACAGGAAATGGTATAATTCTCAAGTATGCTGTCAGCGACATCATCCCGGATTGATTCAAATGTTTCTTTGAGCGCAAAAACGCTGATTGGTTGGATAAGCACTTTCGATAAAAAAACCGCCATCGGGTTCAGGTCACTGGCTATAACCCTCGCTCCTTGATTAAGCGCGCTAATTATGGGTGTGCCCCCCCCGCAAAAGGGGTCCAGAAAAATATCACCAGGTTTTAATCCTTCAAAAACCCTGGAGAGACCGCTTGTGGGCTTGCGACCCCAGTACAAATGAGAACGAGAAATACTATTAAATAACTTATTTTCTTGTTTTGAAAGCATCACTTAAAAAATATAAAAGGCAAAAATATCAAAGCCTTATGAATTAATACGCCTGCACGCTTTAATAATTATCAAAGTAAAACAACCGGGATTTATTGTCAATAAGGTCTCGTTTAACGTTCTTGCCTTAGTAGCCTCCTTTGCTTGATTCCTTGTTAATATTAAGCCGATTTTGCCTTTGCGCTTTTCGCTTTTGGTTTCTAAGCTGCTTTTTCCTTTTCTTTCAAACTTCTTTTCAGTAACTCAATGGCCGGTTCATCATCGGGGTCATTCGTGCCGAGTTCTCCACGGAAGGCTTTCGACAGGATACTTTTTTCAATGAGGTCGATCTGTTCCTCCATATCTATAAGTGCCCTGGCCTCATCTTCATGATTCAAGAGTTTTTCCAGAATTCGCACGATTTCTTTTTGTTCTTCTTTGGGAGACAACGCAACAGGTATTGTGTTTAAGTTTTTTGCATATATGGCAGCAACATTCGTTGTGCATTTTTTGATTTGATTTAATAATGATTTACCTATGGATGAATTCAAAAAAAAGCTGATTAATTTGGGAGATACATCAGGGAGGAAACGAATTCGCATAATATTATTATTGAATAAAATATTTTCTTTATGAGGAAATTGAAAGACAGTGTTTTTTCCAACCAACTCATAACTATTACGAGTATTAAACAATAAATCACCTTCTTTTAAGCAATAAGTTTCGACCTCATGTTCACTGGAAGTCACCCTGGCAATATCATTGAGATCTAAAGTGCCATCAATTGTAATATTATTCATTTTTAAATAAAAATATTTAAAGGTGTCGGATTGCTCTTTTACGCTTCTCACTAAACCGAGTTTTGTTTCTTTTGTTAAATGGCCAAATTCAATCCACTTCCAAGTAACTGGAATTGTATATGGCTTTCTTTCAACTTCATTTATCTCAATAAATGTGTTTTCAACATCAGGATTTTCCTCACGCCATTTTTTTGTGAGTTCTCCGGTGAATGCTTTGTTGAGTATGGCTGCCCGGCGTTCTTCAAAGGTGTCTCTTGCTTCCTGGATCAGTTCTCTTGCCTCTTTCAACCTGCCAAGCATGGACGACAGCTTTTTGTCGATTCGCTCTTGTTCAGGGAGTGAGGGGAGAGGGAATTGCAAATCTACGAGATCCTGTTTCGATATTTGAGAAAATGTTGTCCCTGTACTAATTTCGTATAGGTAGCCTTCTATAGTTGTAAAATAATTTTTCAGATAATTTATTTCGGTTTTATGAGGAGTTAATGAAGCTACACCTCTGCCTAAACAATACTTCCTGTCTGAAAAGTTTGTCTTGCCCAAAGTCGCTCTTATGGTAATGATTAAGTCTCCGACCTCAGAAAGCTTTGTTGGTTTATTCGTATATCGTGAAATATTGGGAAATATTTCACCCATATCTTTTGGGCCACCAATCAAAGGAATATTGTTTGGATTATTATCTACAAATGTACTTTTGGGGGATTGTCCCATATTTATTTTGGAAACAGTTCCTAACTTTACCCACTCCCAATTCTCCGGTACCTCATAAGGCTGATCATCTTTTTTCACAAGCGCCTCTTCCAGCAATTGATCAAGGCTTTTTTCCGCCTTCTTCTTTGGCATCACTCAACCCTCACATTTGAAGCTCTTTGATCACTGCCGACAGCAAATCGCTCGCCTGTTCAAGTTTGCCAATAGCGATTTCTGCGGATTCCACGGGGTTGGGAAGGTCTTCCTGGGATATAACCGAGTCATCCTTGATAAGGCCGAGGTCAAGGCTATTGCCTTTCTTCCTTATCTCATCCTTTGTAAATATATTCCACCGTTCAAGCCTTAGTTTTTCCTTCTTTGTTGCATTGAATGTATCTTCAAATTCCTTGAAATGGGATTCTGTCAGAGGATGGGTTTTTCCAAGACTTGGCATATTGGTTCTGAGATCGTAAAAGAAGACCTCTTTGGTATTTCCCTTTTCGGTCTTGCCCCTTGTAAAGAAAAGGACGTTGGTTTTCACGCCCTGGGCATAAAAAATTCCTGTTGGAAGGCGCAGGATCGTGTGAAGGTTGCATTTTTCCATGAGGTCTGCACGGACCTTCTGGCCATCACCATCCTGGAAGAGCACATTGTCGGGAAGCACCACCGCGGCCCTTGATTTTCCATTGGGTCTAAGTGACCGGTAAATAAGCTGCAAAAAGTTCAGTTGCTTGTTTGAGGAGGGAAATGTCAAATCATCCCGTGTGGGGCGTTCTCCTCCCTTTTTTGTGCCAAAAGGGGGATTGGTTAAAATCAAATCATAATCCCGGAAAGCCTTGCCCGCATTGGAGAGCGTATCGCCTAACATGATTTTTCCTTCTATATCATGCAGCATGGCATTCATGAGGGTCAGGCGATAGGCATCCTGTACCAGTTCAACGCCTGAAAAAGCCTCTCTGCGCTGGAATCGCTGTTGTGCTTCCTTCAGATCGAAAAGCTCATCTGCCTTATCTTTGATATACCGGTCGGCGGCAATCATGAATCCAAAAGTTCCGCAGGCCGGATCACCGCACCTTTCACCGGGCCGGGGTTTGACAAGCCGCACCATGACATTGATGAGGGGGCGAGGTGTAAAATACTGGCCGGCGCCTGATTTTTTCTCATTTGCGTTTTTCTCTAAAAGCCCTTCGTAAAGGTCGCCAAGGCCTTCATGTTTTGCGCTGTACCAGTCCAGGCCGTCAATTGAGCGGATGATTTTTTCCAGGTTTTTAGGTTCATCAATATTGGTTCCGGCATTGGCATAAATCTCTTTTATCCTCCCTTTTCCCTCTTCACCAAGGTGGTTTAAGAGCATTTTATAAAACCGTTTCAGCTCAATCCCCTTTTTGCCTGAGAGATCGTCCCACCTGTATTTTACAGGGATATTCTTTTCAGCCCCGGTCTCTTTGGCCATCTTGAGAAAAAGGATGTAGGTCAGTTCAGTCACATATTGATGATACGTAATGCCGTCATCTCTTAGCACATCGCAGAGATTCCATAGTTTTTGAACGATTTTCTGTGTGTTCACGCGTATTTCCTCTCTTCAGGATAAAGAGCATTACTGATTTCATCCAAAACCGTATTGAGGTTTCCCTGGAAAATCTTGTTCAGCCGGTGGAAACCGCCGTGGTCTTTGAAAGCGCCCTTGTCAAAGTCCTCCCGCTCAAAGACCGTTTCCGCAATCAACTGCTTTTCAATACGTTCCAGCCACTGTCTCTGTATCTTTGTCCACTTTTCAAGACCATACACCTTTTTCATTGCCTTACGAATCCGGCCTTCATGACTGACCAAAGGATCGCCCAGTGCCTGCCGCCGGACAAAGGAAATGATATCGGCAGCGATGTCCTCGTTTTTCCATTCTCGCCACGCGGTCCGCAAGTTGGGTTCTGTGTAGCCATGCTGATCGAGGGCCAGCTTCAACTCTTTGAGCTCCTGCCGGGTTAGCTCGCGGGGCCGCTGGCAGACTATGGCTAAGGCCGGAATCTTGTTCATGTTGTCTATGATAAATGCCTTGAATTCGTTGAGGTAATCTTCGGGCTTCTCTCCCCTGCCATAGCCTCGCTTATGGGAGAGCAACTCATCTTCGTGGCCAGAGATGAATTGCTTACGCGGCTGATAACGGTTTTCGTCCAAAAAGGCTAAAAGGTTCTGCTTCCCTTTTATGATGCCCCTAACTCGCTTAATATCCTCTCCTTTTAGGTATTTAATCAATTGCTGAAGGGTATCACCACGTGAAAAGGTTTCAAATGCCTCGCGTTCCTCTTCGCCCATGGCCCGGGCCTTTTTATGAAGTTTTGCGATCAATTGTTCAATGATGTGTTTCTGTTGACCCTCCGATTCCACGGAAGAAAGCTCTTTCACCAATTGTTGAAAGGTAACAGTTGGGCCGGGTGCCACCGCCTTCATATTGCTTACCGGTTCGAGGGCCTCATAAAGACCAACTGCATCATAAATATTGAAATGGTCTTTTTTTATTCTATCACAAGGCCGTGTTGCCCTTCCTAACATTTGTTCATACAGAATGCGGGAACGGACCCGGCGTAAAAAAACAAGGTTGCAGATTTCATGTACATCGATTCCGGTGGTCAAAAGGTCAACGGTGACCGCTATGGTGGGCAATTTCTCGTTCTTGAACTTAAGGATCATTTCTATAGGCTTGTCGATGGATCCGGTTATTTTCTCAATGGCATCGTCATCCACTTCCCCCATTTCTTTTTCAAACTCTTCCTTGAGAATCTTAACCACAAGGTCGGCGTGGTCGTCAGTTGTAGCAAAAATCAGGGTTTTTTCCTCTCCGTGCGGATCAAGTTCCCGGACTAATACTTTAGCGACCGTCCGATTGAAATTATCTGTAATAACCAGCTTGTTAAAGTGTTCTATCTCCAGCGTGAGATCATCCGGGATATCTTCGATATTAGTAACAATTCCGGTGGCAGGGTCATAAACCGGAACTGTATCCCCTTTCTTCCAGGTTATTCCCTCCTTTTTAAGTTTGGTCTCGATTTGGTGGGGCGGTTCATGATCCACAAGCCAACCGTCAATCACTGCCTCCCGGTAACTATAGGTGAAAACGGGTTTCCCAAATATCTCAATAGTATGGGGGGCAGGGGTTGCTGTAAGACCTATTTTTACGGCATCAAAGTATTCCAACACCCTGCGGTATTTACTGATATAGTCCTTTTCATCACGGTAGAGAATCTCCACTTCACCTAATTCTTTGTCGAGTGTATAACCCCGGTGGGCTTCATCCACCACAATACAGTCATACTGATCTACGGAGGGGATAGCATCATCATTGACATTAAACATTATCCGCCGCATCATTCCCTGGACCGTGGAGATATGAACCCGTGTAGTCTCTTCGGGTTTGGTTGTTTTAACTCCTTTCAGATCAAAGATCTGGTCAAAGGTCTGGAGGTCTTCAAGTCGTGTTTCCTTGAATTTATCTTCTGCCTGCTCGCCGAGGGCATTGCGGTCCACTAAGAACAAAACATGACGAAATCGACTGGTTTTGATCAATCTGTAGAGAAGGCCAATGGCCGTAAGGGTCTTTCCTGTTCCGGTTGCCATGGCAAGCAGCATGGCCCGTTTCCCCTTTTCAAGTGCCTCTTCCACTTTCTGAACAGCACGGATCTGATAGTCCCGCAATCCAAGGTAATCAAAAGGCTCTGTCTTGAGTTCAGACTCCGCCTTATCCTGGTCCTGTTGCAACAGCTCTATAACCCCCTGTGGGGTATACCAGGCGTGCAACGGCCTCGGGTGATTGGCAGGCCGTCGTCCATCCAGAAACCATATGCCTGATTTCTGTTCCAATTGTTTCAGATAAGGCCTTCCATTGGTGGCAAAAAGCAACGGCACCTTATATTCTCCCCATGGGCCGCCTGCAAAGCGCTCTTCCCCTTTGATCTCAACATCCCTGGCATAACGCTTGGCCTGCCGTAGATCCGATACCACATCCTTTGCCTCTTTCTTGGCCTCAACAACACCGACCAAATTCATCCCTACAAATAGGACATAATCTGCAGGGCCCGAAGTCGTAGGCCATTCAGCAATGGCTTTGTATGTCCCCTTTTCCGGGCGGGCTCCTTTTGCGTAGCGCAGGTTCTGTGTATCCGCATGCCAGCCGGCAGCATTCAACTGCTGGTCTATCAAACGACGTGTCTCGGACTCTGAAAGATTCATTTCGTTGGCAGCGCGGGCCGAAAGCTTACGGCGGGCTGCTTTTGTTTCTTCCGATAAATCTAATGATTTTAGAACTTCAAGCTCCTTTTGAAGACTGTATTGAACTACTTCTAACTGCGCGGAGCGCCGATTGAGTTCCTGTCTAAAAGCGGTGAGCTGTTTAGTATCATCCGAGGGCCGTTCCGGCGGAATAAAATCCTGATAAGCATATTCCCCATCGCCGTAAGTTTGCCTGAACCAGACTGCCAAACGGAAGGTAAACTGCAAATGGATTTGTGCCTCCCCCGTTGTGCCATAGACTTCATGGGTTGCCTTATTTCCTGTTTTCCTTAAAGAGTGAAAAAGTGGAACCAATGGTTCAGGAATAACGCCATTACTGTTTAATAAATTGATCCTTGAAATCTGTTTTCCATCTAACGGATCTTCGTGGTTTTCATAAGCGAGGAGATACTTCGCCAGAATTTCAGAAAACATGCGCAGTTTTATGAGGGATGTGTTGGGATCGAGATACAGGTTCTTTTCTGCCAAATCCCCCAATTCAGCAAGCACTGGCCAGGTTGGTGTGAGAAAGTCGAAATTACTCATAACAACCTCCCTGTCTTGAGGCTAAAGGCCTTGTGCGGAGTCACAATCAAATGGTCATGGACTTTTATGTTGAATTCAGACGCCAGTTTTTCGAGTTGCCGGGTAATTTTGTGGTCGTTTTCTGAAGGAATTGGATCACCGCTGGGGTGATTATGCGCCATGATCAAGCCGGTTGCATCTCGAAGAAAAGCCGTCTTTAGAATTTCTCGTGGATAAAAGGGGGCTCGATCAACGGTACCTTCGGTGATCGTATCATGGTAAGCAAGGCGATTGGCATCATTGAGGTATAGAATCATGAGACATTCTCGTGGGGTTGCGCCTAAATGGGTGCGCACAAACTCGGCGATATCTTCAGGTGAGGAAATCGCTTTGGCGTATTCAACTCCCTGCTCCAAGTATCTGACCATGAATTCCCGGATGGCAAAAAGAAAAGTACATGTTTGTGGCCCGACACCCTCAATTTCCAATAACCGTTCTCTCGGCTGATCAAATACGGCTCCAAAAGAACTGAATCGCTTTAAAAGTCTTTTGGCTATAGGCTTTGTATCCTTTTGGGGAATTGCATATGTCAGCAGCAACTCCAATAGTTCGTAATCTGCAAAGGCCTGCCGTCCGGCTTTCAGAAGGCGCTCTCGAAGTCGCCCGCGATGCCCGTGTCTATGGTCTATTATTCCGGTCAAAATTGTATTCAGCTTAAGGTTTGATGTTTAGATTTTTACAACAAACCAGGTTTCCATCGAACTATTTTAGGAATTCCACTACGGACAACCGATCCTGCCGGAGGAATGTTTTCCCGTTTTGCATCCTCATGCCGATAATCCTTGACCTGTGGGTACTTTCCCTTCTTCTTTCGGGCCATCCACTCCCACCTCCTGCCTTCTTTTAGTATTCTTTTGAAATAGACTGATTAAAATAAATCCAATATGTTACACAATATCCTGGGGTTTCCGTATTTCTCTTGATTTTATATTCGTTATTCTTTTATCAAAACGGTAAATCCTTCCTGTTCGAAATGGCGGTCATTCGTGAGTACTTCTTCCAGCAATTCAGCCTTCATAACGTTCATAGAAATACAATCGGTCAGACTATATTCCTTATCGCTTCGATTTTCATAAAAGGTTAGCCCCTTTAAAAAAGAGTCACGGGTTTGAGGAATAACCTTCACATTTGGATCTTCAAGTATAGCGCGGGCCATTTTCACTGCTTGCTTCCGCATATGCTCACCTTTTCTAAGGGCCGCCAGGAATTCAGTCAACACACAGTCCGTTGTAATTATGAATACCTCGCCTAATGCTGATTTGGCCTCACTGGCAACCTTTTTCCATGGATCATTAGGATTTACAACTGCAATCCAGTAATGGGAATCTGCAAAAACTGTTTTCATTGCTTGGGCTCTCCGTACAGGTAATAATCAAGATTCTCATTCAGATCACTCGGAAGTTTGTCCCATTCTTCTTGGGGAATATCTCTGGCAAGCTCTTCCAGTAGATCTTCAATTGGCCGTGCCAATTTATCATAGTGAGACTCAGAAGTCGTCAGCCTCAATCCATCCACCTGCAAAATCCGAAGAAGTTTCCCTTTTGGTGAATATTCCCCTGAACCTTTTACGAACATTTGAACTCTCTTGTGCTCCTTCAGCGCTGTTGTAACCTGGTCTTCCTGCGCTGGTGTAAAAGCCACTAAAACTGCAATATCTTCACCTGACCAGAGTTGAAACCTACCCTTCTTGACATCTGCTTCAAATACTTCTCCAGCAACTTCAACACGATCTTCATGGGGTGTTTCAAGGAATTTTTCCAGCTTTTGTCTGTGTGCTGGCGTTAAATATGCGGGCTTCTTCTCAGACACTTGCATTTCCACTGCCTCACCGTCACCAAGGCTCTGGCCCCACCTGGCATACTCGGGCAGCAATGCCCTCGGGAATCTTTCAGGCAACTGAGCGTCTGTCTCTATCGCCTCATACACCTCATGGGCCAATTTAACAGCCTCATTGATCTCAACGGGTTCTGGTTCCCATAAGCTCGTTTGGTCTTGTTCTTCTATGAACACCTCGAGCGGTGCAGTCGCGCTCCCATCCTCAATCCTTCTCAAACACAAACGCACCCTCTCCTCAAAATGGGATGGTAGGCGTTCACGGTCAGGATTTACGGCTCGCCAGAGAGTTTTGGCTGTTTCTGCCACCATCTTTTGAAATTGGCTCAGTTCGCTCAGGGCTCGCAAATCCAGAGCGTGGTCACGGAACCGTTCCCCTTTAAAGGTTAGCCTTACGACCTCTTTCCATTTGCCAGCCATTATCATACCTCCGAAATTTTCGGTGATTGGAAAGGCACACGGTCATACACGATCAATACTTTGCCAGTTCTTGTCTATCTCATCTGCATCCATATATTATTACATCCTCATTCCAGCTCAGGGAATTCCTCTCGGGAAAGCAAGAGACGTATTGATCGTGCCTGGCCCGGCACTTTCTCGATCAAGCCTTTCTTTTCCAGTGTGAGTACCATTTGATGCACAGAGGGTGGGGAAACCTTGAAACATCTCTGTATATCTGCTTCGACCGGTGAATATCCATGAATTTTAGTATAATAGTAAATAAAAGCGAGCTATTGACCCTGTCGCTTTGTATATTTGTCTCTCTTGCTGGCTTCCATTATTTATCATACCATTTTGACAGATCAGGTCAATTTAAAGAAAAAAAACTCCACCCCTCCTTCTGGAGAAATGGAGCCTGTTGACAAGAAAGTAATAAGAAGTTTCCCACTACTCAGGGGGTTACCCTCCATTTTTTCTGCAAAACCTACTCTCAGAAGTTAATTTTGTCAAGAAATTAAAAAATACCATTCTGTTTTCGGGGCTTTAGAAAGATTTGAAACCCAGGGCAAAAAAAAGGGCGGAGCGCAATTCAATCATTTTTTTCGGGCTCAGAACCGTAATGAGAGATCCTATCCTCCCCTTTGATATTGTCTGAATGTGATCGAGGTTTACTGCACAATCCTTTTGCATTCCATCTGATTTACTCAGAAATATCTCAGAAGGGATAGCACATACCCCAAACCTGTTCGCTTTCCCAATCACTGAATTCCTTTAGTAGAAAAAAGAATGAGGGATAGAGCCTGCCTGTGCGTGTCAGCACGCGAGAGGGATTTTATAGATTTTCAAAAGTGTAGTTTGATAGCAGGACGCAGACCTACCCGACATCCGGCAGGCGGGTCTGCGCCCCATTGAAAAAAATTATTTCCTTTCCAACATCTCCCTCGGCACCTCTGCTTTTTCTGGCCATCCATCTGGTATGAGTTGACCGGGTTTTTCTCCAAATTTCTTCTTGTCAGAATGCAGCTTCGGCCGTTTGAATTCCTCTCTGGGCTCCTTTGGAATCCTTCCATTGAGGATAGACTCCGAGCGCAGTCTTCTGCCGATGGTCTTTTCCATCAAGGTACCAAGCTCTAAAATCCTCTCGATATTGATGCCACTTATATCAATACCCATCTCATCTAACATGACACACATATCCTCAAAGGTAATCAGTCCTACGACATTCGGATCTTTATAGTAATAGGCGCCAGTACCAGGCACAGGGGTTCTGTCAAGGAAATTAGTGGGCTGTCCGCCTGTACCACCCATGGTCCCTTCAAAGATCTCTACGCCTGCCTGAAGTGCAGCGAGCACATTTGCCAGTCCCCAGCCTCTGGTTACATGAAAATGGGCCACATGCAGGTCAGGATTGGGAATTGCATCTAAAATCATGGAAAAATACCGGTATACCTGATCAGGTGGGGCAGAGCCATCATGGTCTGCATGCTCAATATCATCTGCACCTATGCTTAAAAATCTCTTTGTAAACTCGACAGCATCCTCTAATTTTGTAGGACCTGATATGGGGCTCCCCCAGATCGTACTCACTGTGCCACACATCTTGATACCTGCATCCTTGCATTTTCTTATACACCGCTCTGCCTCCTTCCAGTACATAGGCAGGGTGGTGCCAGAGTTTGCAAAGTGATGTTCCTCATCGGTCGAGACCATCATCAGGACCCTGTCAGGGCCATAGCCCTTTTCTTTCAGCTCAATCGCCCTATCCACCGATGGTTCCCTGATGGTTATTGCGGTCCATTCAATATCATTGGTGTTGATATTTCGTTTGGTAAGGCGCTTTTCAAAGATCTCACTCCTGATTCCTTGAAGCACCTCTTCTGCATCCTTAAACTGGGGCATCCCTCGTGGATTTCCTAAATTGGTCACCTCAAGTCTCTTCACCCCGGCAAAGGCAAGCTCTTGGAGGTAATAGATCTTTGCTGCGGTAGGAATCCATACCTCCTCATGTTGGATGCCATCTCTGATGCTTATTTCTGCCAGCCTAACCTTTTTCGGCATCCTTTTATTGACCTTAAAAATATCATTCGTGTTCATTGTGGTTCTCCTTTCTATCCCTTGATGGATCTTGGGGTCAACATCAGATGCTGCGGACAGATACTCTTTGGATTTTGGTAACAGCTCCTTGCAAATGCAATAAAATAATCCCTTACTTGTGTCAAAGGAACAACCTCGTCCACCAGACCAGCCTTTGCACAGTATGTAGGCCTTGACTGATCATAGTACTGTTGAGCAAGGGCATTCATCTTATCAATCACCGGTTCAAGGGAATTGCCTGCATCCTTTTCCTTTACCAACCTCCTTGAAAAAGCAGCAGCAGCAGCGGTTTCTCCATGCATCACATATATTTCTGTAGTAGGCACACCAATGGTAAAGGCATTATTCCTGTTTGCCTGCGGTCCCCCCATGATATAATGGGCAGCAGCCGTCCCCTTTCTCAATACAAGGCACATCATGGGAAGTTCTGAACTCTCGATAGAGTAAATAAGTGACTGTCCAAGCCCGAGAAGCTCTGCCTTCTCAGCCGTGTCTCCAACATCAATACCGCTTGTATCTTGAACCCACACCATAGGTATCCTGTCTCTGCCGCAGAACATGACCAGCTCATTCATTTTTATAAGACCTTCTCTATAAAGCTTACCGCCTATGCCCAGATATTGATTCTCTGCATAATGGGGGTAGCCCTTACCCAGAAAACCCTGCCTATTGGCAATGACCCCAACCAGAAAACCGTCTATCTTGGCAAGCCCGCAGTATACCTCAGGACCATAATCTGGTCTATATTCCATGTGTTCGCTTCCGTCAAAAACTCGAGCCAGCACTTGTTCAATGCTATAAGTCATTTTTTGATTAAAGGGAACGATCAAGTTAAGATCCTCTGCTGGATAAACCGGATCAGCAGGCTCTGCTACCCTGAACACCGATGGTTCATACATAGGCATACCCGCCATATATTTTCTTACAGCCTCGAGAACACCTTCCTCGGTATCAAATACCTCTCTCATAAAGCCGGTTACATCATGGTGAATTGGAGTTCCCCCAGGGGGAACCTGTTTGAATTTTCGTGTCGCCTCGATTAAGGTCTCCGCACCCTCAAGATCAAATCCTCCTTTGGGAGACATACCACTGACAATGCCTCCACCGCCTACAGCCATGTTAGCTTTTTCATGGGCAAAGATAACAGACGGGCTTATTGCATGATATCCACCGCCAGCAGGATTTGTGCCATACATACCACAAATCACCTGTATACCCTCCTGTTCCAGCTCAGCATGCCTGAAAAATGTCCTTCCGCCAGATCGCCTGCCAGCGTACACCTTTTCCTGCTCAGTTAACTTCACGCCGCTGCAGTTAAGTACCCAGACAAGAGGAATATTCAAACGTTCGGCAATATCCTGGGCCCGAAAAACATGCTCCCGCTGACCTGGAATCCATGCCCCGGCAAGAACCTTATTGTCCGAGGCAATAATTACACCGTATCTGCCCGATATCTTGCCCAGACCAGTTACCACGCCGGTTGAACCCTCCTGGTTGAATTCAGGGTCATAAAGACTATTTAATGGCACAAATGTACCGGGATCAGCTAAGAGCTCAATTCTTTCCCAGGCTGTCTTTTCCCCTCTTTTGTGAAGTTTTTCAACCGGAAGACCAGCCATCTTTCTTTTCTCCAGGGCCTCAGCTACATCCTTTTCAACCTTAGATATTTCAATGGCACTGGCCTTTCCCTTTTCTCTCTCATTTTCTCTTAGTTCTCTTCCGATTGGACTCATTTTTTGAAAATATTGTCTCATCTCATTTTCCTCCTATAATCTATAATCACCTACTTTTTGTTCAAGAGTTGCTATCAGACCTGCCCGGAATCGAGAGTCCCTGTAAAGTCGTGCATCTGCCTCCATCTCTTTTTCAACAAATGAATTTTCATCAAATTGTGATGGATCATAATCCTCGATAAGACTGTTCAAAGCCTCTATGGATTGGGGTGCCAGAGGTCTCCCCATTGTGGCCATCTCTTCGGCTACCTCTCGCAAGGGTTTCCCCCAGAGGTTAGAGTAATTTTCCGGATTCTTTCTTCTGGCTACATCAACAGATATATCTTCTTTTGTGGCAAGGGTTTCTCTCTCTTTATCACCTACTTTTGGCAGCTCTTCTGCCGGGCAGATGCCAAGCTCTAATCCCTTTGGGAGTAAAAGCATTCCTGTCTCATCATTATGGGTCTCTAAATCTGCCTGATATTTTGCCTTATCGGCCTCAGGATCATCGGTTCTCTGCCGCTTTGGAAAGGGAAAGGGAATATCTACCACTACATTATAGGTTCCAATCGCTTTTAGCTGGTTGGCCTTTACCTCCTTTGATGTCTTGGCCATATATTCAGCATTGATTGATCCGGCCTTAAGCAATGTTCTGGCTATTCCTGACCAACCTGGAATAAGACCAATTGTGGCCTCACTAAAACACATCCCGCTCCTGGAATCACCTACTAAAAAATCGGCCATCAAGGGAATCTCTGCCGAACCACCAAACCGTGTTCCTCCTCCGCAAACAGAAATCACCCTTAAATATTTGGCAATCTTTCTAATGCTTTCATGGAGGCCAATCCCCTTCTTTAATCTATCGTCCGCCCATTCAAAGAGCCGGTCTACCTCCTCTGGAGAAGCGCCGTTTGCCTCCTTTTCTTTTTTCATCTCTAAGGTTTTATCCAGCCTGGTCAGGCTTTCCTTGAGATCCCCACCAGCATGCACAGGATCATTAGCTCCATAGAGGATAAGAAATTCCAACTCATTCTTTTTCTCAAAAACTTTATCTAAGGCCTCTAAATAGGCATCGAGTCCTGGATTCCCAACCTGATGAACAGGTGGATTATAATAACATAGGACAGCGCCAACCACTCCTTTATATGCTACCTGGTCGATCATAAGATATGTCTTACCCTCAGACCATTCATAGACGGGACCAAGGTTTTTATATTCTGCAATCTTTTCAGACCTGACCAATCGTATTGGCCCTTTCATAAAATACCTCCTTTTATTGTTATTGATAAAATGTAGCACCCTATATACAATAATATATATTCACATTCAATTAATAAGTGAGCTAAAGTGACTAAAGTTATAATTGCCTGAAGTAAAGCTATGTACAAGATTGTTGATAATCCTTCTATCCAGAGTATTATAAAGCATCCCCGAAGGCATGATTTATTAGGCTCATTGGGCTGAGTTATTCCAGGTTAACATTTAAACTTTAGGCACTTTAGACATTTTAGCCCACTTTAGGCACTTAAATTGAGAGCCTTAATTATTCGACCAAGCGCCATGGGTGACACGTTACTACTGGCTCCAGCCCTTTATCAAATAGCTGATAAGGCAAAAGTAGTATTATTGGGGAGAAAACCAGGGATTGATTTTTTAAAACCTCTTTTGCTCGACTGCCTTGACTATGAAAAGGGCGGATGGCACACCCTATTTTTTGAACAACCTCATTGCAAAGACCTTTTGTTCCCGAATGTAGACAGGGTAATCTGCTTTCTTAGCGATCCTTCAGGTAGCCTCAATAAAGGTCTGAGAAAGTGCCTAAAAAACATCCCTCTCTTTTCATTTCCGCCATTTCCACAAAGGCAAGAAAAAATTCACGTTGCAGCATATTTAGCATCATGCCTTAAAAAATCTGGATTACCTATTAATCCTGAAAAGGCAATAGATGAGGCACAGAGGAGACCTTTGCTTGGAGAGGGCAAACCTTGGAGATCAGAGCACATAATCGTGTTACACCCAGGTTCAGGGAGCAAAAAGAAAAACTATTCACCTGAATTTTGGCTTAGTCTAATAAAAAATAAAAATCGTGGGATATCTCATAAATGGATCCTGCTTTTAGGACCTGCGGAAGATAAATGGGATCAAATCATTTCAAAAGACCTATCAGAGATAGAAATAGATATTATTCATTCGCCTCACAAAGATAAGCTTCTCTCATTGCTCAAAAAGGCCTCTCTCTACTTAGGACACGATAGCGGCATCACACACCTTGCAGCAATGCTTGGAACACGCACAATATGTCTTTTTAAAAACAGTGATCCCCTTCAGTGGGCTCCCTTAGGGCCAGATGTTACTATTATTTCATATGATACACCTCTTCAGGTTATCTATAAGAAAATTAAGGACGAATTATCAAAGGTATAAAAACTTTTGGCTTGACTGATATAAGTGGCTTAAGTATTCTTCTCCAAGAATGCTTTAAGACAATAGTGGTAGATTATCTTAAAACAAAGGGGCATATATGGACTTTTCATTATCAATGGAACATGAGATCTTAAGGAAATCTGTGAGGGATTTTGCTGAAAATGAAATAAAGCCTGTAGCCAGGGAATTGGACGAGAAAGAGGAATTTTCTTATGATACCATGAAGGCCATGGCTGAGCTTGGTCTTTTTGGTATGTTTGTGAGTGAAGAATACGGGGGCCAGGGAATGGATTATGTCTCCTATATTATTGCTACCGAAGAAATTGCCAGGGTTGATGGCTCTCATGCTGCCACCGTCGCTGCTGCTAATTCCCTGGGCATAGGGCCACTTTATTATTACGGAAATGAGGAACAGAAAAAAAAGTATCTCCCAAAGGCATGTAGCGGTGAAACTCTCTGGGCCTTTGGACTGACTGAGCCTAATGCTGGATCGGATGCTGGAAATTCACAGACAAAAGCTGTTCTTGATGGTGACGAATGGGTTATAAATGGGAGTAAGATATTTATTACAAATGGTTCATCTGACATTACTGCTGGTGTTATACCATTGACGAGAACAGGTATCAGAAAAGATGGAAAACGAGAGCTCACTTCAATCATCGTAGAGGCAGGCAGCCCGGGATTTGAGGCAAGGACTATGCATGGTAAGTTAATGTGGCGAGCATCCAATACGGCTGAACTATACTTTGAGGACTGCAGAGTACCAAAAGAAAACCTTCTGGGTCCCATAGGCGATGGTTTTCATCAAATGCTTGGGACCCTGGATGGAGGCAGACTTTCCATCGCTGCAATGGGCTTAGGAGGGGCACAGGGAGCCTTTGATTTGGCCCTAAAATATTCCAAGGAGAGGGTTCAGTTCGGTAAGCCAATATCGACATTTCAGGTTAATGCCTTTAAATTGGCAGATATGGCTACAGAGATAGAATGTGCAAGGCTACTGCTCTATAAGGCCTGCTGGCTAAGAGACAATGAGAAGCCATTTGCAAAAATTGCTGCCATGGCTAAATTATACTGCTC
>Ga0315547_1000932_pt1 | contig 25243 bp, 39 predicted proteins | sample SalMarSW160240MG_2_FD_202542 | JGI IMG/M metagenome (GOLD analysis project Ga0315547, IMG submission 202542) | Salt marsh sediment microbial communities from the Plum Island Ecosystem LTER, Massachusetts, United States - Salt Marsh Sediment SW1601-240 ...
TACAACCATGACCATGAATGAACTTGTAGTTCCGTCCATTGTCGGGGTGGACATCGGCTGTGGGATTGATGCATACAATCTCGGAATACAAAACGATCTCGATCTCCCACACTTCGATAAGTATATGCACCAATATGTTCCAACCGGAGGGTCCGTCCGGGCACAGGCAGCCAACTGGCCAGCCCTGGTTGAAGGCGGCGAAAACCTGGTAGGGGATGTCGAGTCACTTACCAAGCGGGTTAACCAGCACCCCAAGATCGACTTAGATATCGGGCGTGTAATGCAGGCTATCGGGTCGCTTGGAGGTGGTAACCATTTTATCGAGCTTGACCGGGACGACAATGGGGACACCTGGCTGGTTCTGCACACCGGTTCGCGGAACTTCGGCTACCGGGTGGCTTACTATCACCAGCAGAAGGCCAAGGACTACATGCTGGATAAATACAATGGTGCATCCGCCTACAAGGATCTGGAGTACCTACCCCTTGACGGTGGTGGTCACTCGTATCTCCAGGACATGCGCGTGGCTCAGATGTATGCCGAAACCAACAGACGCATCATTGCACAGATCATCCTAGAGGGTTACTTCAGTGAGCCAATCTGTGACTTAGAGAAAGACAAAGAAAGAGTCGTGCGCTCTATACACAACTACATCAGCTTTGATGACTGGATACTGCGAAAGGGCGCGATTACGGCAAATCAGGGTGAACGCTGCATCATCCCGCTGAACATGCTTGTCGGATGTTTGTTGTGCACGGGCAAGGGATCCAAGGATTGGAACAACTCCGCTCCACACGGGGCCGGACGGCTGATGTCTCGCGGGCAAGCCAAGCGTACCCTGTCTCTTGAAAACTTCGAGAAGATCATGAAGGACGCGGGGATCTACTCCAGTTGTATCGGGAAGTCCACCCTGGACGAAGCACCCGGCGCATACAAGGACGCGAGTTATATCAAGGACTCAATTAGTGACACGGTGAAGATCGATTGCCACATGAAACCGATCTACGTCTACAAGGATACGACCGGAGGTCGGGACCGTAAAACCGGAAAAGGAGTGAGTAATCGATGACTGACTTTACCAAACCGATGGAAGTAACCGACCGCGACCTGGCTTTTCCGGGGCAAGTGATTGGCAAGTTCCTACCACCGAGAGATGAAATCCCGAAAGAATTCCTTGATAGCCTTTTTGGTCGGTGGCACTTTCGCGTCCATAGCCTTTGTAGCCGAATCCTTCCTGACTTGATGGGAAAAATTGTGTATCATCTTCATGCTGTAACACAGTGGCAGCCCAGCGCCTTATAAGCTGGTGACATGGAAATCAAAAGAAAAAGTAACACCGAGTACAAGGGCTTCTACTGCAACTGGCACCGGCAGCCGTCAGGTGAGTGGACCAGCATGATGGGAACCATTTCCCGTAATTGCTCTGGATGGTACTCCAAGCCTAAGCGCGGGCGGTATCTACTTGGACCGTTCAAGACCCTGAAGCTGGCGATCTACGAACTCAGACATGACGTGTGTTGTCCGATTGCCTGTGGACTGTGCTGCATGGATTACTGGTGTGACGTATTCCAGGACTCTAAGGCCAACGCCTGTCCGTATCTTGGTAAGCGTGGCTGTAGGCTCGGGCGGCGGAAGCGACCGAAAGCATGCCGGGAATATCTTTGTTCACTGGCTGTTGCGGTACTCAGCGGAGAAGTGGATATGAAAATGGCCAACAGGATTGTAGAAGACTGTAACCAAGACGATCCTGACAAATGGGAGCAATGCAATGGGAGTTAGCACTAACGCATACCTATTCTACGGTTTTACGTTTCACGACGTAGAGGCAGGAATAGGAGAACCACCGCAATGGAAGCGGCGTGAAGGTGATAGCATCGATCCCAGGTGGACTGATTGGGAATACCATTGCGACGCGGCCACAGTTTCTAGGTTGAAGGATCTAGGGATCGCGATCCACTGCCACCGTCACTCGGAATATCCGGCCTATTCCATTTGTCTCAGTGGGACTTGGATGTCTGCCTACCGTGGCCACCCAGTAGTGATCGAAAACCTGGACGTGCCGGAAGATGCCGATACCGGGTTACGACTCGCGTGCGAACTGCTAGGTATCAAGTTCGAGCAGCCGAAGTGGGTCCTAGCGAGCCATTGGGGATAGTGGTGGACGTAAATAGGGATATAGATTATTCCGAATTCGATCCAGAGGTTGTGTCTTTATGTCGTGCCATGAATGCCCTGCCGGGAGTACACACAAGTGAGAGTTGTTGTGGGCATGGGACGCAACCCTTTCGGATATGGTTCAAGGTTGACGAAAAGGATCATCGGGGACTGTTCATCCTGGTTCGAAGTGTTGATAGACGGTACTTCACGCACGGCCATAAATGGAGTATTACCCTGAGCGTAGGTGATGCTCCTGTGTCGCCCTTGCCTTTGATCTTCATGCTTGGAAGTGACGCACGCGGGGAAGAGGCGTACAAGCAGTCACGGGATTTGGTAGACAACATTATTCTCCATAGGAAACACAAGGCGTTTTTGGAGGGATATGGAATTCAAGAATGTGCTCTTTATGATGAGCCAGAAGACAGATATCATGGTTGATCGAATCTTGTCTAGGAAGTCCGTGATCGAACTGGTGCACGTGGAAGTCGAAGCGATCACCAAGAAGAAAGCACGGTACAGAATCAGAAGACTCTTGGCAGTGGAGTACCAGGGAGTCGAGTGCACTTTGCAAATGTACACGTCACCGGAAGAAGTGAGCACGGGTATCTGGCGGGCAACCTGGATGGTCAATCAGCTAGATAACTTGAGAGTAAGGCGGACAGGTAGCCATAAACCGATGGAAAATCATATTCAACGGAGCACCGAAAAAACTTCTTGACAAAGCATTTGTGCCGCTATACCATACAAAAATCAGACGGTGGACACTCAACACGGATCGTTCTTTGACATGGAAATTTTCCAATGGCAGCCCAGCGCCCTTACAAGCTGGGACGGATAGTGAATGCCCGATGTGAGTACATTGTCTTGGTTCAACTCCAAATGGGGCCGGGCCTGGCTTCGGTCAGGCCGAATGGCCCCACTAGCCCAACGGTTAGGGTAACCCGTTTCGGCGGGTCACAATATCCCGAAAGGGAAACCTCACGTCACTCTCTTTGTCGCTATCCATGTTTTCGCCTTTTTTCCAGTGGCAGCCCAGTTTCTTAGAAACTGGTATGAGTGGCAAATGCTAGGTGGGAATACATCGATTGTAATCGGGTGGTTGTGGGTTCGAGTCCTGCCGTGTTGACCTCGGTCGGCACGTAGCTCAATTGGTAGAGCACCAGTGATTCTCGCCGCCCAACTTGTTGCTACTCATTTTTTTCGGAATCCCTGAATGGAGGGGAGAGCCACCCAATTACCGTACCCTGCGTTGGCGTTGCAAATGGCAGTGCTCTTGGGACGCAGGAAATAGCCTTTGGGCTAAAGTCGGTAACGGCCTGGGATTCGTTGTTGAAGACCCTATGGTTGCGGCTATGATCCAGGGCAGTGTCGTAAAGGCATAGAGATCGTCGCGCCACCTCTCCATTCATTTTTGAATCCTTTTTGACGGCGAATGCAGGTGGGTTTACATCGACTCGTGTAGAGTTACCGGGTCCAGCCCGGTGAAATGGAACTCACCGACTCTTGTTGCCGTCAAGTCTCTTTGTGGCGAATGCAGGCAGGGATTACATTGTACAACCGGCGTCCGTAAGGACTACGTTGGTCCGAATCCAACTCCCCCAATGATGGGGGATAGAGAAGTGGCTAAACTCACCGGCCCGCAAGGGATGAAATCTCTCCGACACCTTGTCGCCACGATTTTTTCGACTCGGTGGCGCGTAAGCCGGTAGTCCTCGGCCAGGGGTCCGGCGAGAAAGCTGAGTCGATTTTGCGAAAACAGTTTGTAGCGAATGCGAGTCGAGATTACATTGGTCTCCTAAACCGAAGGGTATCCCGGCGCTTCCTTGTCGCTGCAATCTTTCTTTCAACGGACGGACGGATAAATAACCAAAGGAGGACGCTATGCCAAGCAAAGTATTTCAGACAAGTAGAGGGCGTATGGTTCCTCCGGCAACGACCAAGAACCGGGCCGGTGGACCCGCGTACCAGTACACGGATGAGCACGCGCTGATTCAGCACGCCTCGACAGGTACGTTCAATGGAACGTTCTACGCTACCGCCGAACAGCAGTTCGGTGAGGTGTTCGATCTGTGTGCGAAACTCGACCCGCGCTTTATCGCGCAAGTTGCGATTTTCTCCAGGAACCAGGGTTTCATGAAGGACATGCCCGCGTACCTGGTGAGCGATTTGGCCGTTAAGACCAAGGTCGCGGAAGAAGCCGCTCAGTCTGCGTGGAAGGCGTACAAGACCAATAGCAATGGTAATGCCGAAAAACTGCACCAAGCCGCAGTAGAGGCACAGAAGCAGGCCGAAGAGTGCGCCAGGTTGTTCAAGTCGGCTTTCGCCAAGGTGATCGGCAATGGCCGCATGGCCAAGGGCTTTGCCCAGATCCTTCGGTCGGGTGCGGCCGGTCGGAAGTCTTTCGGCACCATGGTCAAGAGCGCCTTCCGGGAATGGTTCGACCGACGTACCGACAAGCATCTCTTCGAGGATTCTGTCGGTGGCGACGTGTCGCTGGCAGACCTGATCAAGCTGGTTCGGCCAAAGCCGAAGACCGATGCGCGTAACGTGCTGTACCGATACCTGATCGGCAAGAGCGTGGTGACCGACGAGTTGCCAGAACCGGTACGTCAGTACGAGCAATTCAAGAGCGGCAGTACCGATGTGGTTCCTGATATTGAGTTCAGATTCCTGACCGGCCTGGAGCGCTTGAAAGACAAGAAGGAAAGCAAGCGTGTCTGGACCGAGGTTGCTCGGAACGCACCGTGGCACCGTACCCGGATGAATCTCAACTCGTTTGCGCGTCACGACGTATTCGGGGACCCGGAGATGGTCAAGCTTGTGGCGGACAGGCTGCGAGATCCGAACCAGGTACAACGTGCACGGGTGTTCCCGTATCAGTTGCTTGCTGCATATAGGGCAACGAAAGCCAATGGTGATATGCCGATCCAGATCACCAACGCGCTCCAGGACGCTCTGGAAGTGGCCGTGGAGAACGTTCCGAAGTTCGAAGGTCAGTTGTACATCTGTGTGGACATCTCCGGCAGCATGACCTTTACTCCGGTGACTGGAAGGCGTGACGGCCGGAAGGCTCAGGACGGTAGGGGCTACAGCCACGGCAATGACAGCACCATCATGTGCAACCATGCTGCGGCTCTGATTGCGTGTACGCTGATGCGCAAGAATGACAACTCGTGGTTGCTGCCGTATGACGACAGGTTGTACAAGCACAACCTAAATCCGCGTGACTCGATCATGACAAACGCTCAGGTGCTCGGCAACTTCGGTGGTGGTGGAACGGCGTGCTCGGTGCCACTGAGTTACCTCAACAGTCGCAAGAAGGAAGGCGACTTGGTGATCTACATCTCGGACAACGAGTCATGGGTTGACTGGAACCAGGGCGGACGCGGCACGGCCATGGCGGTCGAGTGGGAAGCTTTCAGGGTACGTAACAAGAACGCCAAGCTGGTGTGCATCGATCTGAACCCGAGAAGCACCTGCCAGGTTCCGATGCGGCCGGATGTCTTAAGCATTGGCGGGTTTAGTGATGCTTGCTTCAAGATCATCAGTGCATTTGTACGAGACGAACTACATGGCGACCAGGTGGTTGGCATCGTGAAAGACATCGAAGTTTGACTTTAGATCCATGATACCTTATGGTTTCTCTGATATCGTTTCATGGAGGTATCATGGTGTTTTCTCACGGTGAAGCTGGAAGAGCAAAAACACCTGAATGGATGGTCTGGAATGGCATGCTTGCCAGGTGTAGATTACCAACTCATTGTGCATATGAACGGTATGGAGGCAGGGGGATAGAAGTATGCCAACGATGGCAGGAAAAGAGGGGAAACGGTTTTTTGAATTTCTTGGAAGACATGGGAAGACGACCCTCATCAAAACACAGTTTAGATAGAACAGATAATGATGGTAACTATACTCCTGAAAATTGCAGATGGGCTACTAGGGAACAACAAGCAAGGAATCGTCGTAGTAATAGGATTTTGTCGATCCGAGGTGAGAAAAGGGCTGCCGTAGAGTGGGCGGAAAAGGTTGGATTGGAGTATACAGTTTTGAAGGATCGTTTAAGGGGTGGATGGACACCAGAGAGGGCTGTCTTTACTCCGAAGAGGGGAGATGCTAGCCTGAATGTTGGATCTGTTTTTGGGTTTTGGACCATAGTTGGAGATGGCAACAGATCGCGGCATGGGGTAAGGAGATATCTGTGTCGCTGCCGCTGTGGCAAGGAGAGAGAAGTGACCAGTTATGATTTGAGGTGTGGTAAATCGACACAGTGTAGGTCTTGTTCTCTTGCTGGTAATCAGAATAGTCGCAAGCAGCAAACAGAGGTGTAAAGACCGGACCGCGCACATGATTGCACGAGATGAATAGCGAGGCCCGGTCATGGAAACAATGGCCGGGTCTTTTTATTGTAACTAGTGACAGCCTAGTGCCTTATAAGCTGGTGAAATCATTTGGAAGAAGAAGAATCCCATGCCAGAAGGACGTTGCAGACGACCTCATAGGGGACATGAACCTATTTATCTTTTGTCCAAAGAGGAACGACATGCATTTAGAACGCGACCGCCCGTTAAGTCGGTTTGGGAATTTTCCAATGAAAAAATTGATGGCCCAGCGCATTATTCACGATTTCCTGAAGAACTACCAACTAGATGTATTGACGCTTATGGAACTCGCGGGCCAGAAGTAATTGTACTAGATCCTTTTTCCGGATCTGGCACAACCGGAATTGCTGCAAGAAAACTTAGCTGTTCTTATTTAGGGTTTGAAATCGATCCTGAACAAGTATCGGCATCAAATGCTAGACTCGGTGATATCACTAAGAGTGTGGCTACCGAATCTTCAAAACAGCAGGGTTGATTGCCCATGAAAAACATAATTAAACCATGTGGAGGTTGTACGGCTTGTTGCGCAGTTTTCGGAGTCAGGGAAATCGACAAGGAACCGTGGACGGTCTGCGAGCATCTTGTAGCAAAGAAGGGCTGCAAGATTTATGGTAAGCGGCCCCATATGTGCCGGGAGTTCTTCTGCCTCTGGCAATCGGTCGAGCATATGACAGAAGAGGAACGTCCGGATCGGCTAGGAGCGATTTTCGCTACGACCAACGGACCAACGGAGTTCACTGGTGCGGAAGAAATCCAGGCTTACGAGTTGCGGCCGGGGTCAATGGATGATAGTAAGGTAATGAGAGTTGCCAAGAGACTTTCGGCAGAAAGTGGTAAACTAATTGTCGCTCACTTGCATGGCGGAAAGGCGCTCCAGTTCTTCGGACCACAGGCCAAAATCGACGCAGCCATGGAGTGGGCTGCTCTGCCGGAAATAGACATGGCTGAATCAGTAAGGAAGGCTAGCAAACAATTACAGAATGGAACTCTACCCAAGTTGCGAGCAGTATGGACATCGTACAATAAAGATAAGGGGGTGTAGTCCAAATGGTTAGGACGCTTGGCTCTGGACCAGGAAACGAGGGTTCAAATCCTTCCACCCCTATTTCAAAAATGGAGGATCCGATGGTGGTAGAGCGGCACATGGTAATGTCTTTCAGCCTGGACGAGTGGCACATGATCATGTTGTGCATCAATGACGACATGGGCGAACCGGATCCCAAGGGTGCGGGGTGGGATGGTCCTATGCTGAAAGCAATCCGGGACAAGATCAAGCTCCGGCTAGAAAAAGAGGAAGCCAATGAACAACGTTAGCGAACCCGTCATGGAGGTGCGGCACGCGGACCTGGAGCGTGAGTCTAAGAACTCGGAATACAAATCGAAGTGTCCGAAGTGCGAGGGCGGAGTTCTTTTGGTACGGCGCGATCCTACGACCTTCAGGCTCCTGGAATACGACAATTGCATCAAGTGCGGGCAACCGGTATTATACCTGGATATCGTGGATCTCAGACGAATGGACGGCGAGTGAGATGGAACTTGAGTTCATTTTTAGCATTGCATGCGCTACTGTCGTTGCATGGGCTATTGAACTTTTTATGACGCGCAGACGCATTAGGCGTCTTGATCGTGAATTTCAGAAGCGAGTGGACTACTGGACGAAAAGAGACAGTAAGTGATGTGTAGTCTGAACGACACCGTACCGGTTGAGATAGATGGGATACGGAGAAATATCGACCGCTGCATCGCGCCGCTTGTTAGTGCGATCAATGCCGCTGGAATAAAAACTGTGGCGTCATGCTGTGGTCATGGCCGTCAACCAGGCAGTATAGCCTTACGTGATGGCCGAGAATTACTGATAATGCCAAACTACGAAACAGCCAGGATGATATGTGATCTGTTTCCGCCCATTTGTACCGATCATCCATTAGGAGATCGTGGCAAGGTGCCGATAAACAAGATGAAAGGACGGTAAGCAATGAACGAGTTCGAAAAGGAACTGGAGCAACTGATCAATCATCACAGCCAGGAGAACGGTAGCAACACGCCGGACTTCATCTTGGCTCAGTACATTAGGGCTTGTCTGGAAAACTTCAACCGGACAACCATAGCGCGAGACAAATGGTATAGTGTGCGCTTGGTGCCAGGGGATTCCCGCTTCGAGGAGCCGGTAGTAGATGGTGGACAATGAAGACCTACCGTGATCCCACGGTCTACAGTCGTAGTGTCTTGTCTGCGTACAGGGTGCTTTACGACAACCTGTAATACTATGCCAAGAGGCGTCAGAAGATGTTCTTCAGACTGGCAAATGGTGCATGACGTGATGTACCTGCGATATCTCGATTACGTGCTCAAGCACAAATGGTTCGTGTTCCTGGAGTATATTCGCCTGGGAATTCCGTTCCAGGGAATCGTGCACGATATGAGCAAGTTCCGGTGGTCGGAGTTCAGGGACTACGCCTTCAACTTCTACGCAAGCGAAAAGGCGAAGTCCGACGACAATTGGAATCTGTACGGTGATTACCATGTATGGGAGTTGATCCCGTGGGGTATGATGTACCAAGACAAGTTCAAGATCGCCTGGATGCACCACCAGCGTCGGAATCCGCACCACTGGGAGTATTGGGTGAACTGGGAGCGGAAGGGATATGAGTTCCCGGTGCCGATACCAAAGAAGTACCTGAAGGAAATGCTGGCCGATTGGCGAGCCATGTCCATAACTCAGGGTGGCAACACAGCAGAGTGGTATCTGAAGAACCAGAGCAAAATGTTGATCCGGGAAGAATCGCGGGAGTGGCTGGAGAAACAGCTTGGAGTCAGGGATGAAGCTGTTATATTGAGAAAGAAGGAAGCAATCGTCGAGATAGAAAAAATAAGGAGAAGATATGTCCAAGAAAAAATTCAGCGTGCTTGTTCCGATTGAAATACTTAAGGTCGGTGAACCGACCATCAACGGCCGCGTCTATCCCGAAGCGGCGATCCAGAAGCTTGTCGAGTCTGGCAGTAAGCGAGCCAAGGAAGGAAGGCTCCTGGTTGAAGATCGCCGGGACACGGATCGGAACGATGAACTGATGGACATCAGGAAGGTGGTTGGGGTTGCCAAGGACGTGCGCCTGGACGAAGACGAAATGGCTGTCATGGGCACCATTGATGTTCTGGCGGAGAGACCAGACTGCGTTGGTGAGGTGGTGAGGGCTCTGGCAGAGTCCGGGCAAGGTCGCTTCTTCCCGATTGGAAAGGGAACGGTGAGGGAAGTTGACGGCGTTCAGACTGTCCAGGCCGACTACGAGATGACCGGGATTGGCTTCGAGTTCAATCTCGACCGTCAGGGAGAGATAGCCCATCCACCGGAAGTAGAGTTGGACTTGGAAGGTAAAAAGTCTATCGAGAGAGCAGCCAGGCTGGCCGAAGGTATGGCTGAAATAGATGGAGAACGGGATGCTGCGGCACTGTCGGAACCGGATAGTGAGGATAAATAAGGCCCCGTGGTCGAGTGGTCAAGACGCCTGGCTTTGGACCAGGTAGCGCCAGTTCGAATCTGGCCGGGGCTGTTGCAAAAACGAGGTGCAAGTTATTCCTCAAAATATTTCAATGGAGGGCTCATGGACTTGGGAACATTCATAGTTCTGGAGGGCATTGACGGGTCGGGAACCACAACCCAAGCCAGGCAACTGACGGAATGGTTTGCAGCCAGGGACACGCAAGTCCTGATGACGTGTGAGCCCACCACCGGTCCCATTGGCCGGTTGATCCGGGAAGTGCTTTGCGGGAAGCATAAAGTTGATCAGGACACCCTAGCTATGCTGTTCGCAGCCGACCGGAAGGATCACGTCAACAAGGAAATCCAACCGGCCCTGGATCGCGGTGAAATCGTTATTTCGGATCGCTACTACCATTCGACTCTGGCCTACCAAGGATTCATGCGTGGCGAGGACCGGGTGAAGTTCGTGCGGGAGATACATCGGGCGGCCGAGATTCCGATCCCGGACCTGACCATTATCCTGTACGTGCCTCCGCTGATCGGTATAGAGCGCACTGATAGCAAGATCGCTGGCGGAGTGGTGCGGGAGATTTTCGAGAACTCTCCGTTCCAAGAAAAACTGGCAGGCTACTACCGTCAGATGCCACATCAACTCAGAGACCAGAAAATCGTCATAATAGACGGATCGCGATCCATCGAGGATGTTCATCACGTAGTTGTCAAGGAGGTAAAAAGGGTCTTGGCATTGCCCGCGTTCAGTGCTACTATTGGTTCAGCTTGAGCAGGGAGCGGACGGCCTTCCCCTTCCTGCTCGCTGTCTTCGTGTGGCACGCGGTTGCTACAATCCAGGCGACCGCGTGCTTTTTTTAGCCCACTCCAGTACGCTGCGTTGCACACAGGACACGCGCTGACAGAATAGGCCCCGACATACCCGGACCCCGGCCAGATGCGCTCAGAGGGCTCCTATTCAGACCTCCCCTAACAGGACGAAATCCCACAAGTGTCAACTACCTGATTTTATTAGAATTAGCCCAATGCAATTTTTTATTCATTCTGCTGGTGATCTTGGGCGAATTTCGTTGACAAACTATGCGCACCGTGTTACCATTAGTTATGAGCTTGGGGAAAAACTTGAACCACGGAGGAAAAGAAATGGGCCACAATGCTAACTCTACTGTCACTGCCGCTGCTCTGTCCACCGCCAAGCGGGGAACCTTCACCGGCCTGACGATTCGCAAGAAGGGAAGAACCAGGGGACGCGGCGACGCCAAGCTGACCTACGGCGACGACCGCGTGCACGTCTGCATCCTGACCGGCTTCCGCTACCGCGCTCTCTGCGAACGGTCGCTAGAAGAACTGGCCGAGATGGACATTGTGTCGCTGGCCGCGAACGCTGCCAAGCGCGGCGTCACCGGTTGGGAAGGCAAGGGCAGAGCCAAGGCCGAGCGCGTGCTGACTCAGGCCGACTTCGAGGCCGCCGCCAACGAACTGGTCGAGTCGCTGACCGACTCCAAGAACGGCGAGAACACTTCGACCACCGACCACGTTTACGACTCGCTGGTTGTGGACGGCGAGACGGTGCGCGGTGGCCGCGTTTACAAGTGCGCTGGCACCGACGCTTGCCGCTGCCGGAACTGCAACCCGGATGACCCCAAGGCTCCGCTGCCAGGCACCATCTACTTGCAGGGACTCAAGATCGGTGAGACCATTCTGGAGGCCGCTGCCAACGGCCCGGCACCCAAGAGCAAGTCCAGCCCCAAGGTCGTCGCCAAGAACATGATTCGCAAGTACCTACCGGTCGCCAAGTACGTGTCCTACTCGCTGGAGCCCGGCACCGAGTACCGCCTGAATGCGGGCGGAACCGCCGCCGTCGAAGCTGATGAACACGGAATCCGCTTCGATCTGGCAGGTATGGAGGCTGCGTGAACGCTGACTACAATGTCGAGCACCGCAACGGTTCCTACTACCTGACTTACAAGGGGATGCCTCTCGGATTCGCCAGCCAAAAGATCGGCGGGTGGTGGTGGGTAACTCAACTTCCGGGACGAAGGGGTGGACGCAAGGGATTTAACTCCGTGATGGACTGCATGGCGTCTGGCAGCCGGGTCCGTAAGAGCCTGGTGCGCGAACTGGTTCTGAAAGCGGTAGGTGCCGAGATGGATCGGATTGTGGCCGTGGCCGATAAGCGGCGAGACGCAGCCGATGATGCGATCCGCGCTCTGCGTCCGACTGGCGTTGACTGGATGAAGCCAGGCGAGTTGGAGAGGTTCGAGGCGTTGCGCCTGGAGCACATCCGACTGTCACCGACCACGAAGGAGACGCAGAAGCGAGTGGCCGCGAAGCGAGCGGTCCGGAGAGCAGCAGCGCGAACAAGGGAGGGCTGATATGCAGGACTGGCAATTCCTCTTCGGTGGTACGCTGATGGAGGCTGTCAGGGGGATCATGACCGATGCGCTCCACAAAGGAAATCCGGAAGCGATCAAGCACGGGATTTCCCAGCTTGACGGGATCGATTATTTCATCACATGCATGCAGTGCAAGGGCACGCTCGGGCCGGACGCAATCATTCGCATCGGCAACGAGAAGGCCAAGCTCGAACGGGTGCATGCGCACATGACTGCGAGGGATGGGACTAATGGCTGATACTCTTACTCTGTTGGCGGAAGCCCTGGATCACGAAGACTTCTCGCACTGCACGACCCGGCCGTGGTGTGGTAAGAACGTTCTGTACGTCTACCACCGAAATGCGAAGAGTCCATCCGGCGTGCTACTCGCACACGGTGCCGATGCAGATGACCCGGAAGTCCAGGCGGTACTCAAGGAGCGAGGTGAGCGCGTCCACGCCGGGCCGACACGTGGCGACATGACCTCGGGTCCGTATTGATGACTGCCTGGATAATCAAACGACACGGTGGCGCGTCCAGTCATGAGTGGCGCGTCCTGCTAGAAACCACCGATCAATCGAAGGCCGAGAGACGCTACCTGGAGGAGCGGGAACATCTGCGTCAGGGTGGTCTACGGTTGTACGCAGTTCATGAAGACGGAAACGAAAAGATGATCGAAGGGTGCTGGGCTCCACGATTGCGAACCAGGTGGTAACTGTTCCACGTGACACATTTACTCCGTCTGGAGGATCATTATGGATAAGACAAGCGGATCGAAGGATACACAGATTGCCACAGTGAAGTATTGTGTGGCGACGTACAGTGGAACGATCCAAGTGCACTGCGATGCGAACGATGATAATGAGATGATCGTAGCGAAGGCCAAACAGCAACTCCGTACCAAAGCTGGTTCACTCCCATTTGGCTATCAATCATTCAAGATCGTCAAGAGAGAGGAAATATGACAAAACGACGATTTACAAGTAACTGATTGATAACGCGAAATAAAGTTCTTGACAAACTGTTTTTAGTATGATAAGATTAGTATTGAGGGTTGGAGGTTTATGACAAATAGACAGCCAAGTTCACTGAGAAGTGGCGCACATGATTGCGCCGGAAAGGATCGGAGAGATGGAAGCTACTGCCACTTTCAAATGGTATCGGAGTAGACACACGGGTCGGTACTTCATTTTCGGTACGGCCTGGGTCGAGAAAGTGAACTCGTACCTATGGCGGGCCGGATTCTCGTCCGGTAAACGCAAGGGGAAGGTTCGGGAGGGATTCACTTCGATGTCCAAAGCACGCGGGTGGATCGAGTCCCAGCTTGTAAGGCGCTGGGCTGCCACTGGTACAACATGAAAATGATACACAGTTTTTCCTATCAAGTCAAGAAGGGAGATTGAGCTATGTCCATGATCGGAAAGATAGAGATTAAGGGATCCAGGAAGAAGGCGGCATCCACCGTATCGAAGGACGGGAAAGTCAGACATGTGGTTTGGCAACCAGGGAACGGAAGTCGGTACTTCCTTACATTCATGTACATTGAGCCTGATGCAAGGTTCGCGTTCGAGGGAGCGCCGAACGATTTCATCCTGGTTTTGTATGGCACGCCAGGGATGAAGATCCGGGCCTATCCCTTTACAACCGATACCAGGCAGACCGTCGCCTGGAACTATGTGCAACAGAAGTTGACACCAAGCAAGGTGGATGCCAGTGAGATTGCGAGGGTGATTGGAACAGTCCTGGATCGGCCCGTCATGCTGTGCACGCGGGATGAAGACGGGGAATACAGCAAGGAACGTATAGACCACGAGTAGAGAGGCTATGGAGGGATGAATGGCAACACTCAAGAGAAAGGCTACCCATAGGAAACGACACCCGTTCACGGTGGTCCGTAAGCCAGGGATCAGGGTTGACAACCAGACTCGATACCGAACTGCCGATCTGGTTAAATTCTTCAGGGCAATCCTGATTGAAGCCGGATGCAACGTGCGGGAGAACTGGTACATCACCGTGGTCTACGCCCGCGAGAGATACCACAAGGGGTACGTCCGGGGGTTGGCCTACCTGAACAGTCGAAGCTTCATAATGAAGATTCCTTTTGCATGGGACACTATCGAGGACGATCCCAAGAAGCTTGAACAGTTCGCACAGATCGCGCACCACGAAATCGATCATTGCCTTGGGCTGGAACATAAAGACATGTGCCACTCATCGCAGATCGCGACAACCGCCTGGCAGGGCTGCCGGATCGAGAAGCAGCCGGAGGCCAAGAAGCCAACGGTGGACGACAGGGTAGCGAAGCGCGAAGCCACAGCCAAGAAGAGAGTCGTGGAACTCGAACGGAAGATCAAGCGGAATGCCAAGCTGCTCAAGAAGTGGAAGGCCAAGGTTCGATATTATGAGAAGCGGGCCGAGACCGCAGACGAACGAAAGATGGTTGCAATGAACACGGCCAGGGCTCGCAAGCCACGGCCGGTAATTCCGCGCCTGGAAGACGGCAACGTGATCATCGGGATGGGTAGCAGTTTGTTCGATGAGATGTGGTGTCTGGAAGTTGATACCATGTCCGACCGCAATGATCCGCCTGGACGTGGGGAGTTCGTGGATGTAATGGAGGCAGCAGAGCGCAAGGGCCGTCGCTGTGTCCTGACTCTAAACAAGATAGCCAAGGATTACCTGGTGTACTCCATCGATAACTGGCGCGGAGATTTCTACGGTGACCGTGCTCCGCTGTTCCGCGCCGCTCAGAGAGTTATGGATCAGATTGGAGAAGTTGAACCAGATGAGAAAAACGAAGCCTGAGAAACCATTCTGCAACGTGTGCGGGACACCGGCAAGCAAGTTGCCCCGTCCGTTGAGCCTTCAACTGGCGCAAGTGATCTGGACAAACCCACTTCAGATCGAAACTGTGTGCGGTGATTGTTGCCGTTGGGCCAGTGACATCCAAGAGTACGGTACGACTCGGGTTAGGATGTTCTTTGTGCCGGGACGGCCACGCATAGTTCGGAGGCCATATGCCTCGTATCCAATCAACTAGCTGGTGTCCCGAGTGCGGGGACTACATGCAATTCGGACAGATGCCGTGCTCACCGCAGCCCGGCGAGGGAACCGGGGGCAACATCCAGAGCGGCACTTGGATACAGATCGGAAACTGTTCGACGTGCGGCCGACCGCTCTGGAAGTTCGAGCCAGTGAAAGTGATTGTGTGTTAAACGAAGGGAGTGAAAAATGTCAGGATACGTGTACTGCGCGTGCCGCGACTGCATGGAGATAGTCGTCGGTGAGCCGGGTGATTTCTGTTGTGAGTGCATCGAAGCCGGTTGCCCCGATTACCAGGGAGTCGAAGGCATGTCGCAAGAGTGCCAGAAGGAACCGGACTGCTCGGAGTGTTGTTGGAACGCTCCGTCCTGTGCGGATTGCAAGATGGAGGATTCAAATGCCTGAGATGGGATTCGCGCTCGACAAATTCACCCTGACGATATCCGACATCAAGAAGATCACGATCAGGGACGGAGATGGGAATATTCACTTCATGACTAAGTATGGGAAGGAGGACGACTGCATAACCATCGAAGTCCGGGCCGAGAGGTGGGAAACCATGTTTAAGGAACAGGAAGGGAAGCACGAAGGCGACGATCTGCGCCCGGCCCGTGATGTCTAAATGGCTGCTATCCAGGCCGTCCGTCCCAGCCCGCAAGGTGTTGGGTTGCCACTGTGTTACAGCATGAAGATGATACACCGTTTTCACATCAGGGCCAAGGCTACAGGATACGACCGACCTTGATGGGGATGGAACCTAGAGATTACAAGCACTTAGCTCCAGGCCCAAAATGTCGTTTTCTCACCCAACACCTACGATTTTATTTGACAAACGTTATACCACGTGTTACCATTAGTTATGAGCTTAAGGGAAACCAAAAACCACGGAGGCGAGATGGACGAAGAGTTGGCTGTTGACACGGGGTTGGACGAAGGCACCTGGGAGCCCAGCTACCTGGACGCAGACTCCTGTATCTGGATTCCAGAAGAAAACATGGGGAGCATGGATGACCGGTTCGACAAGATCAACCGGAAGGCCGTGAAGTTGGGTTGCGAGCCTGTCGCGTACAAAGTTGTCGGGGAAGAGTACCGCGACGACGAAGAGACTGACCGCGCCGCCAAGTGGCTGCGGGTGGAAGTTAGCGGCGAGCCCCCGGTAGTCGAAGGCGGTTGGAAGTTTCAGGCCAGTCTCGATCACCTGTACGGATCGGACGCTGGCAACATGATCCACACCGCTCCGGGCTGCACTAACATCCCCGAGCACTACAAGACCGCCGCCGCGAACTGCGATCACTGCAAGACCAACCGCCGCCGCAAGAAGACCGTCTTGCTGATCAACGAAGATGGTGAGTGGATCCAGGTTGGCCGGTCGTGCCTCAAGGATTTCTTCGGACTCGACCCGGCCCGCGCAGCCTTCATGGCAAGCTGGATCTACAGGGTTGAAGACGCGGTTCGGGAAGCGGCGTTTGGTGGCAACGGCATCCGAAGTTGGTACATGCCCCTCGACAGGTTCATGACCGAAACCGCAGCCGTCGTCAGAATGTACGGATGGGTGAGCCGTGGTGAGGCATCGAACTGGTATGCACGCAAGGTCGCAACTGCCGACATCGTGGTTGAGCGACTGGAATCCAAGCGGGTTGATGAGGATGTCAGAGCCACCGAAGCAGACCGCGCTGTTGCTCTGGAAGCAATCGAATGGGCTGCCGCGCTGAAGGACAACGGCGAGCCCCTGAATGACTACCTCTACAACCTGAGCGTGATTGCAGACGCCGGTTGGGTCGGTCGCAAGACCATCGGCCTCGCAGCCTCCATGCTGGTCGCCCAGCAGAATGCAGAGGCGAGAACACGCCGCGCAGTCGATCAAGCTGCATGGGAAGCTCGCAAGGCAACCTTCAGGCACTTCGGCACCGAGAAGAAACGCGAAGACTTTACCTTGAAGGTGACCCGGATCATTGACCACGACGGTGATTGGGGCACTACCTGGATTGTTGGCCTGGAGGATGCGGACGGTAACCCGGCAGTGTGGTTTTCTTCAAATCTTCCGCGAATCAAAATCAAGCGTGCGCCGGATGATTTTAGTCTTGCGCCTGAAGTAAGAGTTGGCGAAACCTACAAAGTGAAAGCGACGGTCAAGAACCACGGCGAATACCACGGAGGCAAACAGACCGTATTAACCCGCTGTGCTTTTCAAGGCAACTGAGCACAGCGCACATGATTGCGTAGGACGGGTTGGCGGCTTTGGCCGCCAGCCCCTTTCATGTATCTGGAGGTAGCTTGGACAGGCACGTGCACGCAACGCAGTTCGGACCCACCGGTCCACCAATATGGCAGAAAAACGGAAGTCATGTTCACGCCACGCCTATCGGACCAACGAAGAGGGAGCACGTTCTTCAAAATGGATCGCACGTCCATCAATACGACAGGCCGTACATGAACAGTAGCGATTTCACTGGACATGTGGTAGCCTGCACCGAGTCTGAAGGGAAGGCCGGTTGACACGTTGCAAACACGATAAGTGGACTAGATTCGATCTCCCCCCGCAATTATACCGAGGTCCATTGAAGGATCTGGTAGGGTGTTACGTGCGCCTTGGCCGCAAGGAAGATAGCATGATGTGGGTCAGGGTCGAGAGGGTTGATGACGAGAAGATATTCGCTCGGGTTGATCACGAACCAGTGGTAGTCGAGGGGATGGGTGTCGGTGACATGATTAGATTTGGTCGTCCAGAGATTGAGGAAGTATTATTGATTCACTGAGGCTTCGTGGAATTGGACCCTGAGTAGCCAGGAGGGACTCGTAATGCGAATTAGCGAGGTTGTGCCCCTTAATAAGGGAGAGCGCCAGAGCATAAAAGACTATCTTACCAAGCAAGTCGAAACCCTGTGGTCTGAACAATCCATTTCTCTCGTAGCAATATCCACCAGGATGTACGCCAGTATTGAGAGTTTGTTACGACAGTTGGAAACCAGGTCGCTAGATGTTCGCAGACTAGAAGGCAATTTGCGAATGATCAAAGGACTTAATTACACATGCCCGAACTGTGGAACAAAAACAGTAGAGGTAGTTATCGGGAATGACATGAAGGGTAAATGCGCCATATGCCTTATGGAGTTCTCACTGCCACTATTGGATGATCTGCGCCGGAGTGGAAAACTGGATCTCGGAATCACAGCACGGATGGAATCGCTCAGCGAAAAGAACCGTAGCTTGACAGAGCGCCTGACCAGGTTGCAACAACACATACACCGTCTGGGAGTCTTCGTGCCACCTGAAGTCATGTTCGGTGATCCGAGGCAATCGGAGGAATCTGGGAATGGATAGTGAGTTAATGAGTTTTGTGCTCAGTGTTATTAACAGTGGCCCGATGCGCGTGGTGATTAACCGTGAAGGTGAATCGTTGGGCATGAAACCAGCTTTTGACGCAGGTAGCGATTTCGAGATCGTCTTCATTCGACAAGACGGGTGGTCACTCGGGGCACCACTGGAATTGGCGACGGTTGTTGAGAAGATGTGGCCAGATGAGTGGATCGCGGTTATGGTCCCACCGTCCAGGGAACCAATCCGATACGAGACATGGAAGAAAGCCGGAGATAAGACGCTCAAGGCCCTGCTTGAAATCAAGCGGGCCGGTGTGGTCAAGAAGAAATTCGAACAGGTACTCGGGAGGCCATAGAAGATGGAACAAGTTCCTGAACAGGTGATCCGTGCTGGACATGAAGAGATCATCAAACAAGAGATGAACATGCAGATCGTTCGACTCGCCACAACATCCCTCAATGTGATCGTTCCAATTGTCGAGTTAAAGGATGGTCTGAAGTTCACTCGGTACAAATGCCCTCGGTGTGGGAGTGAGGCGTTCGCGCCGCTCGGATTCCGCAGGCATATCCTCTGTATGAACCTTGATCATCTGGATGAGGTCAAAACGGCAGACAAGGAAGGTATGCCTCGCATGAAGGCCGTCGAGCACGTGACGCTCCGGCTGGAGAGGGAAACCATCATCCCATGACTCTTGTGCCGTCACTTCAGAAATTCGAGTACGAGGATCGTTGGGCACCTATCCCGTACAGGATTATCACCACATGGTTTTTCAAGGACCCTGGCTACTTTCGTCTGGGGATGAACTTCAGAACAAAACTGAAACGACTGTTGCGTGTGGAGCGACTACAGTCTGTCGAATACCAGCACATAGAAAACAAGAACCGCAAAGAAAAGGGCTTCATCGAAATCGTCTACGGGGGAAATGGTAACGACCGGGTGTTCAGGTATTTCAAAAAGCTGACCCATGATTCCAGCGGTACGATGCTCGATCTCAAAGGTGAGATTGAAGGGGATGGGGTCAGGTACGAATTCACAATCGCGTGGCTTCACAGTATGTCGTGTAACCTGATTGATCCGATACGGTGGTGGCAGGGAAAAAAATATTGGTACACGATTCGCTTCTACATCCATGAGGAACTGAAACGAACATGACAGGTATTGATGAAACAATGGATTGCCCGGAACCTGGCTGCGACGGCCACATGGTTCTGAGGTACAGCAAGAAATACAACGGACCGTTCTACGGGTGTAGCAACTTCCCGGAATGCCGGGCAACGCATGGAGCGCACGCAGACGGACGGCCGCTCGGGAAGCCTGCCGACAAGTTCACGAAGCAGTGCCGTATCCAGGCACATGAAGCGTTCGATAAGCTATGGATGGAAGCTCCAAAGTTCTACGATCTGCCAAGCCTGAAGGTTCAGAACAAGAAGGCCCGTCGGATGTACAAGAGGATTCAACGAATAGCGCGGGGCCGGGCATATAAGTGGCTGGAGATCCAACTTGGACTGGAGGATGGGGAGTGCCATATCGGCATGTTCGACGCGGATACCTGTGCGCGTGTGATTAAAATCTGCGAGGGGATAACCCCACCCACCATCAGGCAGTGGGCTAAGGAAACTGGACATGGCAGATAAACCAGAAGTGGTCTTTGTGATTTCCCCCCTCCAGGGAGACATCGAAGGTAACATCGAAAAGGCATCGGAGTATTGCCGTCGAATCGCAATAGATGGAGATATTCCGATTGCACCGCACGTCTACACCACTCGGTTCCTGGACGATACGAATCCTTTTGAGCGCGAACTTGGGATCAAGATCGGACACTTTATGATGCGACTTTGTACCCAGGCCCGGACTTTCGAACACGCGCTTACCCCCGGAATGAGTGGGGATGTTCTGGAGGCGCGGGACGTGGTGGGTATTCCGGTCGTTACTCTCTCGGGCGAGAAGATGGAACCCACCTGTGAGCCGACTCAATTTGGGAACCAGTCCAGGGCTGAGTTGGAGCAGACCGCCGCAAACTTGATGACCGAACTTGCAACGCACATAAAAACGTCCACAACGAAACTGACCATGCTCGGGAAGCTGACCCGCGAGCTTGCGGAGAACGGTGGTGTCTGGGATCGCACCCTGACTGAAGTCGAACTCGATCTACTGCACGACTACGTGAAGTCACGCGGGGATTCCAGTTTGCTCAATTGGGGGGCGCATCTGATTCAAGAGCAAGAGAAGAACCAGGGAGGCAAAGATGAGTCTTGATTTCGACAAAGCGGTGGCAATGTTGCCGGACGGAGATCGGGTTCACACCTTTCGACAGGGAGGCATGGGTCTGATCGGAGCCGACTGGCCACGTGAGAAAATTGTGGAAGCCATAGAGAAATACCTGGACACGCTGAATGAAACCACAGGTGTTTCGAAGGGCATGGGGCACGGCCTGGTTCTCGTGGACGATACCGGACCGCTGTTCATCGAAACGAGGAAGGCCGATGCAGACTGAACCCAGGCCAACGTTGTTTGGGCAACCTGGCTGGGAAATCACACTCCAGAACGGCACCGTCCCGGTGGAAGCCAACGTCTTTCTACTGCCGAAATCTCTGGACAAGCTGGCGGAAGGCCACCCATGTATAGACGAGAACAACGGTCGTATCATCGGGGTTGATGGGAAGTACCGTCTGGTAGAAGAACACCACGGGAAGGAAATCTATCGAAGAATTTACGACGAAGCGAGCCAGAAGCTCGAAGCCGAGATGAAGTTGAAGGAAGCCGTTGTAACCGTGGATCGAGAGAAGTATCTGTTCACGGTCAAAGAGTGGTTGTTTCAGGTCGGTGAGGATGGTTTGGACAAGAGAGAAGAACGCGAAGTGGTCTTGAGAATGCGAGTAGTAGTTAAATTTCCGTGAGAAGGGAGGTCGTTATGATCGTGGACATGAAGACGATCATCATTCGAGTCGAGCTTGGGATGGATTACAATGACTACAACCAGAGAGAACTGGCGGAGGAAGCTGGAGTGTGCACCGGGACCGTCAGCCGGTTGTTGAACGGTCACTCCAAGAACCTGATGCTCAGTACGTTGCTCGGGTTGGCCAAGGCAATCGGTGTATCGCCTGGCTGGCTGTGCGGCATCCGCCGCGACCCGCGCCGGATCGAGCGCGAAGACTTGTTGATCGGTCAGCGCAAGCGCCTCCAGTTGGTCAAGACGAAGGCGGCGTAGGCCATGACAGGAAAAGAAGATTGGCGATCCGGGCAGATCGAAGAGATGCGAGCACAGGCCGCAACCCTTCGAAAAAAAGCCGAAGGATGTAACCAGGAAGCCAGCCAGGTTGAGGCTCGCATCAAGAAGTATGAGCGCGAGCAGGAAGAAGAGGAAGCCAGGGGCAATATAGCCCGGCTTGCAATCATGTGCGCCGATTGCCAGGCACAGTACGAAGACGCATTCCAGGAGTACATGTCCACCTTCAAGGCGTGCACCGACGATGAGTTGTGGCCCTTCGTTGGCAAGCTCGGAACCAGGATCGAATACTGGCGCGTTGATGGTGGTTGCGATCCTGTCAAGCGGGCTATCGACAACGTGTTCTGGGACATCCTGGATATGGCCAATTGGTCAATGGAGTCCTGGGAACAGTGTGCCAGACTCGCGGTGGGTTACGGCGACATCTCTGACAAGCTGCATCAGCATTGTCACGAAATGAAGGGCGTCGAGAAGAGTGACGACAGTTACGGCGACTGGACCGATTGTCTTCCATTAGCCGGTGAGCCAGTCGTCCAGGGAATCCTGTCCGACGATATCGCCACGTACAAACAGGTGGAAGCGGCGCTCAAGGAACACCGGCCAGCCGGACTGGTGGACTTCATCCAGAACGGCGAGAATTACATTCGCGGAGCACTGGATAAAGTCCTGAGAGAGTTCTTCGTGAACGCGGTTCGACACGCCGGTAAGAAAGACGACGAAGAGTAGAGAGTTCAAGGTTCCACCGGGATGGTCCCGGTGGGTTGAGACGCGGCCGGGTGTACCCGGCGTACATTGAACAGTTTCGTTAAAGGAGAGAAGTCATGCCAAAAGGAAAGAAAGGAACAGGAGCAGCCGCAACCAAGAAGGGCAAGACCCCCAAGACACCCAAGGCGGGTGGGAACGGCGGAGACGATTCCTTCGGGACCGCCAAGGTCATCATGATCCCCAAGATCGACAAGCGGGAGTTGACGGTGGTGATCGCGTCTGACTCCCCGATAGTCACTCACAAGCTGAGTGAGAAAGTCGAGAAGTACCTGGAGGATCGGGATCAGAACAAGGCCAAGCAGAAGCCGGGAGCCCGCGATCCGTGGGATGAGTACGTGAACTCGCTTCACTGGCTCACCCCCAAGCCCAGCAACGGCAACGGCAACAAGATCACCGAGGCCGATATCAAGAAGGCCAAGTTCGGATTCCCGGCCAGCGGCCTGAAGAAAGCCATGGTGTCGGCGGTCAGCGCGGTCGAGGGCGTGACCATGACCCTGGCTCGCCAGGCGTTCCACGTCAAGGGCGCGACCCAGAACGACTACCTGGAGATCCAGGCCACGCCGGAAATGCGCGACGACATCGTGCGGATCGGCGGCAAGGGTCCGGGCACCGGCACCCCCTCGCACCGCTACCGGGGCGCGTTCGACCCCTGGTCGGCAGTCGTGAAGATCGAATTCAACAACGGCGTGATCAGCGCGGAGCAGTTGGTCAACTTGCTGAACAACGCCGGATTCGGAGTAGGGCTCGGTGAGGATCGCCCCGGCAAGTCCGGTGGAAGCTGGGGCCGGTTCCATGTGGACCAGGAGACCCCGATCAAGGAAGTGAAACTGACGTGAAGTACCGCTGGAAAAAAGGAACCCGGCTCCGATCCGATCCCCAGAAGATCGGTGAGGAACTTGAACAGATTTACCAAACCAATCAGGCCGTGACTCCTGCGGCCGTGACGGAGTTCGCCAAGAACAACCCGGATAGTCTGCTGGGTCAGTGCTTCGAGTGGGACGTGCAGAAAGCCGCCGAAGCTCGCTGGCTGGACGAAGCCAGGTACGTTCTCCGGCACATCGTCATGTACGCGGAAGTGGACGGCCAAGAAAAGGAAGTCAGGGCGTTCTGGGTTGTGACCGTGCCCGACGAAGACGATGAGAAGCCTACCACGGTGTACAGGCTGATCACCGACATCATGGACGACGAAGAACAAAAGGCACAACTGATACGGAAGGCCAGGCGGGAACTCTCGCAGTGGCAGGAGCGGTATTCCAATCTACGGGAGTTCGCCGCTATTTTTTCAGCGATAGACTCGCTGGAAATCTGAGTTTGGTAAGTCGTGTTCGGATGTGGCTCGGCAGTCGTGGAACGGCTGGGCTTGATTAGGACAGCCAAAGAAAGATCAGTTTTGGTTGGCTTTGGCAGTTAGGGAATGGATTGTTTGGGCCTGGCAAGCGTAAGGTTCGGCCGGGTAGGGTTTGGAGGGCTTTGCTCCGGCAGTTCGGGATTGGAGGGGCTTGTACAGATGGGAAATGGTTCGCTAAGGTTTGGCACGACAGCTTAGGAATGCCGAGCTTAGATGGGTCAACGTGGGCCATGACAGGATACGACGTGGCAGATGAGAACTGGTGTCGCATGATCAGTTGGGCAAGGCAGAGTCGGGCAAAGGAATGGACGGGTGAGCCAAGGTGAGCCAGTCGTGGTTAGCATTGCTGGGGTATCGAACGGCTCGACCGGTTGAGGATTGTTCCGATGAGGCAGCTAAGGTGAGTAGTGGAACGCCGAGATGTGCCATGGAAACGTTCGTTGAGATCCGGCAGTTGTGGCTCGTTCAGGATTGCTATCGCGTGCAACGGTATGTCGCGGATCGGCAGTTGAGGTGAGCAGAGAAGTGGAGTTGTTTGCCGAGATCGGGACTGGACTGTTGAGCAATGGAACGGCAGATGAGGTGAGATGAGAAGTGACGCGGAATGCAGAGTCATGGACTGGACCGCCAGGGTGGGGCAGATGAGGTTTGGAATGTTCGGGCGTGACGCGGAGCGGCTTGTCAAGCAGCGGCGCGGAATGGTTAGGCAGTTCCGCTGTGTTCGGGAGTGTCAGGATGAGCAATGGAGTGGTGTTGTTCGTTCGGGTGCGAAATGGTCAGGCAGTTGTGGCTAGGCAAGGATGTCCAGGTATGTTACGGCAGATCCGACATGGTGAGTCGAGTAGAGTCCAGGCATGTAACGGTCAGCACAGGAGTGTTGAGGAATGTCAAGGTTCGGCAGTTAAGGTGGGCCACGATGCGATCTGATCGGACACGGTATGCCAAGATGAGTCCTGGCAGATGAGGACTGTAATGATGGGAACCGGTGTGTAATGTAGTGGAAGGATCGGGTGCGATAGGGTTGGGCAGATGGGGTGGCTTGTGTAGTGGAATGATCAGGAGCGGCTAGGAGCGTTACGGTGAGGTGAGTCCCGGCAGACTTGGAGAGGTGGGACGTGCAAAGACATGTTGGCGTAGGTCCGG
>Ga0315547_1000933_pt1 | contig 25234 bp, 23 predicted proteins | sample SalMarSW160240MG_2_FD_202542 | JGI IMG/M metagenome (GOLD analysis project Ga0315547, IMG submission 202542) | Salt marsh sediment microbial communities from the Plum Island Ecosystem LTER, Massachusetts, United States - Salt Marsh Sediment SW1601-240 ...
GGAACCATCTGTTATGAATAACAGGCCATCTTCATGCTTTAACCCCCTTGCTATTAAATCCTTTAATAAACCCTTTATACTTTTTGAATTTTCAGTAGTTGTCTGAATAACACCTAAGGGAAGCTTCCTTCCTGTTAAGGTAATACCTAAGGCAATTACCATTTGCTGCATGGCCAGGTATTTACCATCCAGGAAAATGGCTACAAATTCTTCTGATGTGAACTTCCTGGCTTCAAATTCTTCCAGGGCTTCTTTGCTCCGTTCAATGAAAGATCTGCTAATAGAAGAACTACTCAGTCCAAAACTATCCTGTAATTGATGAACAACGGATCTATAGTCCCTCATGCTTAATCCCTTTAATACTGAATTGATCACCTGATGATCTTGTTGAGGCAAATTTTTCAACTGCACATAATATTCCAATGAAATATTAGCGTTCTCCTCCTTGTCAAATACACGGGGAACATCGACGGGTATCTTCTGATCCCCGATTTTAACACTCCCCGGATTAAATCCCCATCGGGAATATCTGTTGTCATGTGGTTTTTTGTGACTATACCTTTCGCCGGTATAGTCACAAACCTCCTGCTCTATAATGGAGTTAATCATTAACCTGCATATCTCCATGTGGTGTGATATTATCTCCATTTGTGTTTCAATTGGTTGATTTATTAACCATTCAACCTTTTTTCGTTTAATTTCTGTACCTTTGTTTTCCATGAGGTTCCTGTTTTAATTAATATTTTTTGTTGCTGATAAAACAATATTAATAAAATCTTAAGGAACCTCTCTTTTTAAAATTTCAACTAACTTTTATACGATACCCATTTCTTTACTCGGGTAATTCTAATTTATCACTAGTTAAATGACAGTTATACGTTATTTTTTGTCCCTGATCCTTAAAACGTGTTGAATAATTCTCTTCAATTAAACCAGTCTCGTAAGCATGTAACATTTCTGAATAGAATGTGACATACATTTTACTCCAAATATTTGTATCCCATTTCTTAATCAAAAGGAATTTTTATTAATCATTCCAGCTGCCTTAAAAACTTATACGAACCTACACGTTTACAAAGGAGTTTTGGTAATGTTGCCGAGTTAGATTAAATTTATATATCCAAACTAATCCTAAAAATTCTAATCAAATGAAAAGACTAACAACTTTTTGTTTTTCCTTATTCCTATTGATTCAATTTTGTTTTGGACAAGAGTATATTCAAGTTACTGCTTCTAGTGTAAATATTAGATTTAGTCCTTCTACTTCATCAACGGTTATAACTCAGGCTAAAGAAGGGAATATTTTTGAACTTGTGGGAGAATCTGGCGATTGGTACAAAATACTCATGTTCGCTGGAGAACATAGGTGTATTTATAAAACTATGTGTGAAAAGGTTACCTATTCAATAGCAATACCCGGGAGTGAACAAACCAGGAAGGCTGTTTTTATGGAACTTGTTAAAACAGAAGATAGAGCTCAAGCAGAAGCTGATAGAAGGTACCCAACTGATATATATAAAAACATAGACTATTCAAGGCTCCTTAATGATAGATATAAATTAGCTGTTATGAATAAATACCATTTGCAACCTCCTGTTTATTATAAAATTATCGTTGAGGGTGTTGATAAAAAATGGCTTTACTAATCATTTTAAACATTTATATTAAGATTAACTCATTATTATTTTTTGTTCTAAAATTTTTAATTTGGAACGGAAGGAAAAAATCAAAAAATTAATAGCATTTCAGGATGGTATCGTTACAAAAGAAAAAAACTTACCATACCCTTACGTATTTTATCCTGGCCACTATGGTGCCTTTATAGGTTTTGCTAAAGGAAAAAACTCCACAATATTCTTTTGTAAGTGCTCCAAAAAAGCAATTGAGAATTATATTCGTTTCAAGATTGATTATGATGATAGAATGAATGTCGATCCACAGAGAAATTTCATATTATCCAAAGCACATTTCCCTCAAAAAATTGTTAAAAATCTTATTGAACAAGGTGTGATGGAAGATTATGAAATAATAAATCAATTAAATTTTAGAAACGAGATTTGCCATGAATGTAATAAACAAACACCTACTTACAATTATTGTCATTCTATGTACGGTGGAGTCTTTGAGCAAAACTATGGCTGGTATATTAATAAACAATCTTTTGAATTTGGTGTAAAACCTGTGAGTTACAAAATACTTGAGGATGTATGTCCTGATGAGGTTTTCAGTCTTCTTGATGTGGGAAAGTATGACTTTTTAATAAAATATAATCGGTTTAGTGAAACAGATTTGATTATTAGTCAAGCAAATGATAGTTCTTTCCAAAAAAACACTCGTAAAATCCGTAAAATTATTGAAAATGAAGTAAGAGTAAAATTTGGTTTTAGAAAAGTCGGTGAAGCATGGGCCAATGAAACACTCCTATATCAACTGGTTTGTGAAATTTACCCTAATGTTAAGATAATTCGTCATTATCGACCAGATTTCTTAGATTTTCTCGAATTAGATGTTTATATCCCTCATTTAAAAGTTGGAATAGAGTATCAAGGGATTCAACACTTTAAAGCCATTAAATATTGGGGAGGGAAAGCTTCACTTGAAAAAAATAAAGAAAGGGATAAGAAGAAGCAAGAATTGTGTTCTAAGAATAATGTTAAGTTACTATACTTCTATTATTATGAAGAACTGAATAAAGAAAGTGTGGAGAATAAACTGAAGAGCATGATCTGACATTTTTATCAACTTTGAAATGGATGAATGATCTAACAATAATTAGAAGTAAGAGAGTATTTAATAATAAAATAATAATTAATGTCTTTTTCTGAAGACCATGATGATTATATCACAGGGGAACGATTTCCATACAGTATGAAAGACTATAGATGTGAATATACATATAATGAAAAAAAAGATTGGATAAGTGCTGTTCTTACTCCGAATTTTCTAGATAGGTATTTAGTTATTCGAGAAATATTTTACTTTAAATAAAATATGGTGACTTCAGCCAATTGATAGTGTCACAAATTTGTCCTCCCCCACTATCAATAACTAAATAACTCCCTCATACAACTCCCCATCGATCCAGGATGTGATCTTCTTCCCGCAAATGAGGCCGGAGGGCAGGCAAAAGGCTGAAGGCAGCGGGCTGCAGGAATACCTCGACCTGGGGATTCCGGAGGAGTGGGTACTGGTGCTCCAGGTGCTGGGGTATGAGACGGTGGAGAAGCTTCAAGAAGTGGAGAAGCTGGGAAAGCTGGCTAATGATTTGAATGGCTACAATAAGAAGAATACGCTTGGTTTGAAAGGGATTAGTCCGGAGGAAGTGGCAGAGTGGCTGGAAAAAATAAGTGGTATGTGGTCCCGAAATAGAAAAAGGCCTCAATCATGAGACCTTTTGTCTACTAATTGTCACGTAATGATCATGTATTTACCAGCGTGTTATAATATCTTCACAAGCCAGTTCTATTTGCTTCTTAATTTTTATATGATTTTCTATAGCAGGAGTAATCCTTTCACCAAAAACATCAACCGATAAGCAATACTTTGGATTTACTATCTCCTCCTCAGTTGCTATTTGGTTAATTAAGAAAAGTTTTAGAGCAGTAGCTGCAAAAAGAGCTTCTTCTCTTGTAAACTGTTGACCTTTTGAAATATGAAATTTAATACCACCAATAAAAGGTCGACCATTTTTAACTCCCCTTAAGATTAAATCAGGTGCAACTCTTACACGAACCCCGTTAACAAGCATATGCTTGTTTCTCTTTGTAGAAAAACTGCATTTAAGATTTTGGAAATCATTTGGAAATTGGAGCTTCAAGAATTTTCTTAACGCTTCAATAGAATTTTTGCGATCGCTTTTTTGAAAATCAGTAACAGGCAATCTACCTTGTAATACGTCAATTCCTTTAGCTATCACCTCTTTTGAAAATCCTTCTTTAAAAAACTTTTTCATTCTTGCTCTTGCAGTAGTGTATCTTGCAACCATTATTTTTAGTGGCTTCTTCTGTCGCCTAATAATTGAATCTCTCTTCCTATCAGAAGCAAAAACAAATTCTGCTAAAGGATTTAATGAAATCTCAACACTTTTCATGAGTTACCCTTTTGGAGGGAAATAATCTTTCCCATATGAATTCTTCTCTCTTATTTTACCATCTCTACCTTGAATAATAAGTTCTGACTTATTATTAATGGCAATTTCACGACCTATTGTGATCGCTTCTTTCTGTGTATTAGTGACTCTGTATGGTTTTTGCGAGCCAGCTGATTGCACAGACCATTTATCCCCATTTGGAGACACAAAAATGTTTTTACCCATAACAATATATTTTAAACGGTTTTAATTACCCTCGTGAATGGAGTGGGCACTCCGGTAGGTAGGTGCTGAAGAGCATTTTTTTTAAAGGGAAAAGATACTACTTTTGAAACCTACAATTCTAATCAATGTGATTAGGATGACTAGTCCTAACAGGCTCAATGCTTCAACCATTGGGCCTTTTTTTTGGCCTAACTACCTTTTAGCCTGATTTAATGTTTAGTCCTTACAAATTTTCTAAAATCAGTCCAAATTGCATGCCATACAGTTTCATTAGATAATATTCTGTTATTCTGTCAGATAACTGGCATCTCACAACTTCCATTCTAATTAATTTCTGCATTATTGTCAGGCGATAACTATTTATCAGATTTCGTTGAAAATCCTCCGTTTTTTTGATTGACCAAACCCTTCCCGCTTGGGTTGATCGCTTGGTAAAATGGTTATTGTACTGTATCGTCTGGTTTGCCAAACAATTCATGCAAAGGAAACCACGAATTGTTCGGGATCAATATGTCATTCAGTAGTTTTTCTAACCCAGACAGGGTAACGAATTCAAGGTGTGAAACGGTCAAGCTAGTCCTTTGTATGAAGCCAACGGAATAATATTGCCCAACAAAGAAGCTGCAGCGATCTGTTTGAACTGGATCGTCAATCCTCGTGCCATTTGATTCATAATTAGTCTGCCACAGCGTTCCATCTGGAACGACCAAGATTGGTAGAATGAGCGACAGAAAAGTATCATTCTGTTGTTCACCTTCCTCGGTAGCGTCATCTGCGAGATCATCAGCAGAAGCAAGCGCTTGAGACCATTTGTCAAACACTTCAGCATCGTTCGCTACAATTGAATTATCGAGTGCCATGCCGACTTGCGCACAGCTTTTGCCGACAAAGGCGTCAACAGCATATGAGGAGTGTGGGGCTTTAACACGAATGGTTTCGCACTTCTTGTTGTACGCTGGAATTTGGGGATAAGACTGCTGCACCATGTCAGGATGATACGAATGAATCAATTCGTGAAAGCTTTCGTCCGCTGGTCGTGGAACGCACATAATCAATAATGGAAACGAGTAAGTTAAGCTCTTGCATTCGATGGCACAATAGACACGAAGTTTTTCATGTGACTTTTGTGCGCGAAGGTCGAATTGGCGTGTTTTCTTTGTAACGGGGTCCGTGTAGGAACCCCCGTGCTGGCATTGAAATCCAAGTCCGGTCAGGCGTTCGAGACAGCACAGTTCAAACGCGAAATCGGACGCGGTGTTGAGATATTCGATTAACTCGGCCTGACCGATATGGGCATCATTTAGCTTGGTCATGGGTCATTGCTCCAATAATCTGACATATATTCTACTGCCAATTTATTTATAATATGATTGTTTTGCAACAAAAAGCAGATACCATTTTAATACTTTTAAATGTAATAAATTAAGGAAAGTATCAGAATAATGTTACATGTTTTTAATATTATTCGGATTTTTTATATTTATTATATTTTCAAATAATCCTTCACCAAATAATTGTATTTTTAAACCTCCCATGTTCTGAACATAAAACAAACGGAGGATTGTCAATGAACCATCTCCAAACTTTATGTTTCAACAAGTCCGAGTATTGTTGACGATAAACATCTTACAAAATTTTAACAATTTAACAACTTTACGTACGTTAATATTTTCGTGCGAAAATTTTGTCGTGCGAAAATAATTATTATATTTGCAGAAAAGTCTAGAAAATGAGAAAAATTTTTCCGATTACTCCAAGTACAGGTGGAACTGTTGCACCAAAAGATGTTGTTGGTCGTGATAAAGAAATAGAATTGTTTTGGAACATACTAAAAAAACAAGGTATTGCCCTTTTTGCAGAAAGACGATTTGGTAAAAGTTCAATCCTGAGAAAGATGGCAGCTAATGGACTAAAAGGATTTATTGTCTTATATGCCCCAATTGAGGGTGTCTCCACTCCAGAAAATCTGGCATCAGAATTAATTGACAGAGTTAAAGAAATGAACCTGATTGACGAAGGAGTGTTAATGAGATTAGAAAACTTATATAATAAAGCAACAGATGTTGTTGAAGAAGTAGGAAGTGTAAAACTAAAAAAGTTAGAATACAATTGGCAAAAACAATTATACCTCCTCCTTAATAAACTTATTGAAAAAAATAAAGATAAACCTATTGTAATAATGTTGGATGAGTTCTCTATTTTCCTCAGTAAATTAAAAAACGATGTGGCATCAACAATAATTGGTTTTCTAAGAAATATCACCTTTGAAGACAAATTCAAAAAAATAAGGTTTGTTTATTGTGGATCAATCGGGATCGATTTAGTGTTAGATAAGATTAAACAAGAGGGGCAGAATATTGGTGATCCAATAAACCACATGTATAAACATGAACTTCAGCCATTTACATATGAGAATGCTATGTTTTTTGGAAATTGCTTGAACCTTGGATGCAATTTAAATTTACCTCAGAAATTAATAGAACAGATTTGTGAAAGATCAAATAACATCCCGTATTTCATAGATTACATCTTTGACAATATATGGAAGTCAAACAAATTGAACATGCTAAAAGCAGTTGAGGAGGCATTTGAGGAAATACTAAATGATACTAAAGGCAAAGCAAGCATAAAACATTTCTACAATAGGATTGACCAATTTTACCCGAATCCTAAAATATCAATTTATGTCTTGAATTTTGTAAGTAAAAGTGTTGGGGCAGTAACAGAGAGAGAAATTGCCAACAATGTACTTTCTAATACAACTAAAACTGACCGTATTGAAATAAATGAAGAGATCGAACGGCTAGTGAACGACGGTTATCTAATCCGAACTACAGAAAATAAAGAAAGAGCTTATGATTTTAAGTATTCTTTATTAAAGTCTTGGTGGAGAAGGAATAAAGCATATTAATAAATAGAGAAATGATAAATACACTATTAACATTTGGAGCAAAAAGTGTTGACCCTAAAATCCTCGAACAAACACTGACTGTAAGGGAAAATACTGTAAATGAAATTGAGAAAAACTGTGTGAGAAAGATTAAAAATTCAACAACATGGCAATCACTTATAATTGCTCCAAGAGGTTGCGGAAAAACTCATCTCATTAAAGTTTTATATCACCGTTTGAAAGAGAACAAAAGTATATCCAATAAGTCATTAATAGCTTTTATGTCGGAAGACGAAGTAGGGATTTCCAATTTTACGGACCTAATGGTTAGTATTATAAGGGCCTTTGTAAGGTATTATGAACCAGGGAGTGATGTTCTTGAACCTCAAATTTCTGAAGCATCCCTGATAAAAGATGCAAATAAGAGAAAAATATTCATTAAAGATTTACTTATAAAATTTGCCGGTGACCGCATAATTATTCTTCTTATTGAAAATTTTAATAATATTTTAGATGCCTTAGGATCTCAAGGTCAGGGAAATCTTCGTGATTTTATTCATCTCTACAATAACCTAAGTATAATTGCTACAAGCCAAAATTTAATAGCTAGTATCCAGGATGGCAAAAGCCCATTCTACAATTTCTTCAACATTTTTGTGCTTGAAAAGTTAAATTTTGAAGAATCTGTAAATTTTCTGGAGGTAATTGCTAAATCCGAGGGTTATAAAGAATTCGCAAATGAAATTAAAAAACCTGAATTTGAAAGTAAACTTAGGGCAATATTTAAACTTACTGAAGGTAACCATCGCTTACTTGTTACATTTTATTCTTTTCTTAAAGCAGACTTTAAGTCTCAACTCTCAGACATTTTTATTAAAGTTATGAATGACTTAAAACCATATTATGAACAGTTTATTAATGCTTTACCTCCACAGCAACAAAAAATTGTAAAGCATCTTAGTTTAAATCGCATGGCAATAAGTGGAAAAGAAATTGCTATAGCATGTTTTATCGAGCCCAATATAATTAGTAAGCAATTATCACTGCTCTTTGAAAAAGGTATGGTTGATAAGAATAAATCCGGTAAAGATGTCTTTTACGAATTACGAGAACCCTTAATGAGAATTTGTTTTGAAATAAGTGAAAATCCTGATGGGATATCGAGTTTGTTTGTTGATTTTTTAAATGCCTATTATGAAAGAAAGATACTTAAGGAAAAGTATTTAATGTTTAAATATGGAGCAAGGTTTCAAGACAAAGAAATTAAAAATAAATATGAGCAAGAAGCACATATGTACGGATTGGTTTTAAATGAGTTGGAAAAAGAGCAAATTTCGTTTGCCCACAAAGTTTTTAATAAGATCGAAAATTATAATGAGTTGTGTAGTATAATTCATTCACCAAAAGCTGGGGTACTTAAACATATTGACTTATCATATGAATGTTTTAAGAAAGGGAAAGTTTTAATTGAAGAAAAAAAATATATGGAAGCCATAAAGTATTATCACCAAGCTGCAAAACTATATCCTGATAACGGTAATATTTTTTACCATATAGGATTTGCTTATCAAAAACTTGGAAAACACAAATATGCTTTGAAAAATTTTCAAAAAGCTGTCGAACTTAATTTAGATGACGACAATGTATATTTGAATATTGGAATTTCATTTTCAAACCTTGAAAAATACAAAGAAGCTTTTGAAGCATTCCAAAAAGCTTTTGAACTTAATCCCAAAAATGTTAGGATTTTTATCGGGCAAGGATTTGCATTTTCGAAATTAAAGCAATACGAAAAAGCCATAGAATCATTCCAAAAGGCAGTTACACTCAATCCTGAAGATGTTCTGGGACTTGAGGCACTAGGGTTTACTTATTTTAAATTAGAAAAGTACAAAGAAGCCATAGAGGTTTTGGAAAAGGCAAAAACTCTCAATCCGGAAAATCATAAAGTGCTTGGAGCACTGGGTTTTTCATATAATATTCTCAAACAATTCAAGGAAGCCATAGAGGTTTTTGAAAAGGTAAGAGTGCTCAATCCGGAAAATCATTATTATCTTGAAACACTGGGATTTTCTTATTTTAATCTGAATGAGTACAAAAAAGCCATAGAGGTTTTTGAAAAGGTAAGAGTGCTCAATCCGGAAAATCATAAAGTGATTGAAGCACTGGGATTTTCTTTTATTATTCTGAATCAATACGAAAAAGCCATTGAGGTATTACAAAAAGCTGTTGGGCTAAAACCTGAACGTTTTTGGACTTTTATTGGGTTGGGAATATCATATTCAAGCCTGCACCAAGAAAGAGAAGCTATTGAAGCTTACCAAAAGGCAATTAGGCTCAATCCAAAGAATGAATTGTTTTTTAATCAACTTGGATTTTCTTATTTCAAACTGAATAAGTACGAAGAAGCTATAGAAACTTTCCGAAAATCGATTAGGCTTAATCCAAAAAATGATGACACTTTTTACGCACTGGGAAGAGCATTTACAAATCTAAAAAAATACAATGAAGCCGTTAAAGCTTACCAAGCAGCTATTGAACTTAATCCAGAACATGAAGAGGCATATAACAGTCTAGGCTTAATTTATTTAAAAGTAGATGATCTTGATAGAGCCATTGAGACTTTTAATAAGGGACTGGAGATAAATGCTGAAAATATGAACACGAATTCAAGTTTACTTGGTGCGTACATACAAATAAACGACCAAAATAAAAGTAAAGAGCTTATCACTAAACTCATTAAAAATGTTAATCGTGATTTACTAATTGCTTATTTATCTAACGATGTTCTTTATAACCTTTTCAGGTTTGGATCGGAGGCATTTATAAAATCATACTTTGCCTTCATATTGAAATTGTTGATAAAAGAGAAAAAAGAACAGGAGATGTGGGGATCTCTTATTTATTCCTTATTTGAGATTTTAATATTCATTGAGGATTATGAAAATGAGAGAATAAATAATATTGAGAAGACATTGACCGAAACTCTTGCAGAATATAAAGAAAGTATTATTCTATTAAAAATGTTCAAGATTGGTATTGGTTATTTGAAGAACAATGAAAAAAATGATATTTTCAAGCTAAGTAAAGAAGAACGAAAACTATTTAAAGAGGCAATTCTTGATAAAAGGGAATCAAAAAGTAAGGATCATTAAAGATTAGGCTGTGATATAACAAATTAAAATAGAAGAATTATTCTAAAATCTAAAAGTTGTGAATTGCAACCGTTAAAATAAAAGATACCTAATAAAATATACTTGATGAAATTCATTAGTTTATTCAATAAGTTGTCTTCCTGTACAAATGGGGCAGCTTCTATTTAACCTGTTTATTATAGTTGATTCCCATTCATGATCTGTACCTTTGTCACATTTCCACTATACTTTTAGATGACTTCTTGGTGTTACATCTTTTTAAGTTAAGTAACCATTTTTTGTAGTATGCTATTGCCTGGCAATTTGGGGATGGGAAACCGATAAAGGAGGATTAATCATTTATAAATCAGGGAAAGTAATAATCTCAGTTTGTTCTTAATATAAAATTACAGGATAAACTACTCAAAAAAAAATTTAATCCAACTTAATTGTATTTAAATAAACGTCCGTTTGTTTGTATTCCGTTTCAGGAGAGGTAGGTATTTTGAGTTGTTTGGGGGAGGATTTTTTGGTCATTTAAATAAACGGAGCTTTTTTTCGATAAAAAAATCATCACATGTTTTGGAAATCAATTACTTCAGATTAAAATTAGTTGGGAGATGAAACCGGGACAAGTGGTATCTCAGCTTAGGATATTTCTTTGAATCTAAACCAAATAGGATTTTACATGAAAGTCACATTCGGACTGCAATTATGTTCGTTGATTGTTACATCCAAAAATCAAGTAGAAAATGCCGCTATTATAGCTCTGCTCTATAATAACTCGCTTTTAAGACGGAAATTATTTCATTTCTTGAAGCGGATCAATTAATTCTATTTCAAATTCCTTCAGAATTATAGGCTAGCTCTATAATAGAGCGTGTTTTGGATGTAATTTTATTCGTACTCGAAAACTGTAGAAAAGAATTGAGGATAAGATTTCCTCTTTTATAGGCCAGGCTTAAAATAAAGCGTTTTCACTGAGGTATTTCATTGTGTTTTTGAAGATGGACTGGTGAAAAACATCAAACATATCCTGTATTTTATACCCTGCCTAAAATAAAGCGCTTTTTGGTAATAAAATCGATACATGTTATATGAAGGTCCAATAAAACAATATCAAATTCCTTCTCTATTTTAAGCCCAGCTTAAAATAGAGCGTTTTCACCTAAGTATTTCATGGTGTTTTTTTAAGATGGAGCTTTTTTGTAGTCACATTCCGACCGAAATTGCTTTGTTTCCTTTTTGTAACAAATTCCATATTAAAAATCCCTGTATTTGAGGCTACATCTCAAATACAGGGATTTTCTATGTACAGGATTGTGGCAATTTTAGGAGATTTCTAATGAAAAAATTGTAACAATTGTCTCCATTTGAGACCAGGTCTCAAATTCAGAGAACTTTATATCTGTTTCACTTACTTAATGGAAACTTATGTTATCCATTTAACTTGAAATATGAATAGGTATTACTCCGCTATTTTAGCTATAGCTATAATTCAGATGATTGATTTAAACCTGGATTGTTTTTTTGTAAAAAGCTTCCGATCAATCATCATATGCATTCAGTCGGCGAATTGAGTAATACCGTTCGTTCTTTCTTCGAAATATGAATTTACCTGTTGAATATTCATCCACTTCCCCAATAGTGGCCTTCAAGTTTCTTAAATACTCGAACCTCATTTCATCCAAACCATCTTTCAAATGTTCCTCAGCAAGGTAATTAAGGTATCTATTGACTGCCAACTTTGATTTAAGTGAATCGTTAATCCCTTCCTTTAATCCATGTTCAAGCCATAAATGTCCCCGATACCCTCTCTTTGGCATGATCTTCCCACAAATCTCACACTCAATAGTTCCTGCTGGTTTTCTCTTCTTTGGATAATTCATGATTTCTTTTATTTACTGCAAATTTACAATTACTCGTGTAATTTATCCAAGTTACTCGAGTAACATATCTTTACTAACAACAACTATTATTGTCCTTTGGATTTAATTTGTTATTGCAGTAAATTTATATGATAAACTTCATCTCCAAAAGCTCCTGGAAAAAGTTAGTTAAACAAAGTGATCCATGTCAGGTTTCCAGGAGCTTTTTTCGTGCAGTTGGCTCGCAACTGCAATTGTCTCGCTCCCCCATCACTGGTAAATAAATGAAGGTTACTACATATCGTTTTGGATATACCTTATTTAGGAAATAAGAGATATATTCCATAAGTGGATTCTTATTTACAGAATAGAATTATTCAAAGCGGATGTCTGTTATATACAAATATTTGGAGGTTTTCAATATATACATAGAAATTTCTATGGTCATTTCTATATTATTCTCACTATTATTAAAGCAAAATTTCAAAATCATATAGTCCAGAGGAAATTGTATAATAATACGATTCGTAGTAATTTTGTTGTTACGGATCGTAATAAAATATATCTTACGAAACGTAATAAAATTTATATTACGGTTCGTAATAGTTTTTCTACCCCGCTAGATTTAATTTAGTTTATCACTACATACCATGAAGCGACTTACGAGAGTTGATTATACAATACTAGGTTCTCTATCCGAAGCCCGTAAATCAGGATATGGAATCCAAAAGGAATTTGAACAATCTGCTTTGTTTAGTTATAGTAGTAGCAGCCCTGGTACTATATATCCAGCAATAAAGAGGTTAATAAAACTAGAATTGATTGGAACCTGGATCCCTCCTAGATTCGATAAAAAGTCAGGACAAGAATTAAACATATCATCTAAGGGTCTTGCGAGGCTAAATGAATGGTTGGTCCAACCAGTTCATATTAATGATGTACGGAGTAATATGCCTGAATTGATACTCCGTTACGCCTTAATGGATAAACTAGTAAATGATGAAAAAAAGATCGAATTTCTACAATCCTTGTTAACAGAGCTGGAAGGATATATGGAGATATTAAAACAAGAACATAAAATGTGTCATGACTTACTCTCAGTAACTAAAAGACAGGCTATGGAGAGTATAATCATCATTTTTCAAGGCTATATTGATTGGACAAAAAAAACTTTAAGATCATTCGCCTAGGGAATCGCATTTTCATCACTGAAATACACGATATCATTGGCCCTTATTGGTGCTCGGTTTGGGCACTAAATTATCTGATTGGTAAGTAATAACTCTCCCCCAAATAATTGATAGCTATGATGAACACTGAAAAGTTTGATTAAACCTCCCCTGCATACAAAATTAAATAAATGGACGTTTTTTACACCCAAACCATTATATCCAATCAGACTTCAGGAATGGTTTGATACAATTAATAAAATCGGAAACTATACAAAACTTCAGTATCTTGCCTTCTAGTTTATCAAAAATCATGTTAGGTTTTTTATTAATACCCTTAATATCTGAAGGCTTCTGGATGTTCGTAATCGAAAGTATTGTTATTAGTATTACAGCCTCCATAATATTTTTGCTCCTTCTATTCCTTCTCAGGCCATGGATAAAAATATCCAAAAAAATTGCATTTTATGATGGTAAATATTGGATTAAAACAATCAACCGTTCTTACTTTAGACTATTTGATGTTAAATTCCAATTAACTATTAAACATCCTCATGGAAGTCCAGGTGGTATGAATGTAAAATATACGAGACTAGAACTTAGAAAGGACACCAAACTTACTTATCCTAGGAGGTTACTCTTTGAAAGACGGAGTGAATTCTTTGAGCATGCCGTACTTGTAGCCATTGATGATGATATTAGAGCAAAATGGAGTAATGAAAGTGACACACTTGAATTCATTGTGATTGCTAAACATGGTTTGAGTAGCTTTTCTAAAATATTTAAGGTTGAGTATAAACATTTAGGTACAGATATTGCAGAAGGAAAGTTTAAATACGGTAACAATATGGACATAATTGCCGTATAAGTTAAAAAAACAGTATATTTGTTACGTAAATAATTTACACTTAAAACTAGAATAATGAATAAAGATACAACAGAATGGTAAAATCTTTGATTGTAGACTTTTAAATGGCTCTCTGCTACAGGGAGCCATTTTTTTAAATATTAAGAATAGATATAGGAAGTCAGGAATAGTTTATTCCGTATTCAAAAATTGATATACTCTCTCTTATTACTTCTTTTTGACTATAGAAGTCCATTGTATAGTAAATTATTTGTCAAATAGAAAAGCGACCCAAAGCATAAAGATTTGTAAGTCGCACATCTCCACAAGTAAGCGATACTGGATTCGAACCAGTGACCCCCTGCTTGCATGTGCTAAAAGATAGCAGATCTTAATGCTAAAAAACGTCCGTTTGTTTGAATATCCGATAGAACAATCTAACAGGCCTATCTCTCTTAGAGTTTTGTCCAAACAAAAGGACGGTTATTTAATTGAATTTATGTAAAAATTGTTAAGGAATCCTTAGTGGTCAACCGAACATTGGATCTTCCCGTAATCTTTACACATGATCAACGTTTCTGATGTCTATACTTGCTGTAGTTAAAACAGAAAAATGTAATTACATCAAATGCCAGATTTTCATTGTTTCATTCAGGATATTCATTGGAATGCGGTCCTTACAATTCATCGAAAGACGAACACTTGTTATTCATGATTACAATTTAAAATAGACTAAAAAAATCGGATAATTATCCCTGAATTTCCCCTACTCCAAACAATGATAAACTTTTCCGGATTTATATAAATATTTCTGGAATATTCCGGCATATTCCAGATCTATTACATGCAGGGACTAAAATTCGTAGAATCCTAGGAATTATATTATACAACTTTCTCAAACGTTATCGGGCCCGAAACTTTCACAAAATAATAAACAGTTACACCAGCTAATAGCAGGCCGATTACAAATGCCAAACCAGTCGAAAAGCGGTTTCTAGATCGCACTTGTTTAGCCTGCTGATCCAGATGGTCCTGCAAAGGGTTTATAAAATTGCTATAATTCGCGTTCATGATAAATAAAGATTAGTGTTATGTTATTAATTGTTTTGATTGAGTAGCCGTATTGGTCAAACATAAAAATCTCCTCCTTTGTTTCTGGATGTATATATCTTCTGCATGGGCAATCAACATTTAGTCCTTCCTGTATAGCTCTATAAACTGGTATCCCATTTTTGCCAGGATCCATATCATAAAGTATCTCTAGAGCACTTTCACACTTTTGAAATTGTAATTTCTCACTGTTCCCTACCTGGTATTTTTTCCTTTGTCTTTCCTTTTTCTCCTCATAATAACATTGCGGATGATAATCACGGTTCCCATGTGCATTTTCATCCAATGGTTTCTTACACCGCTTACATTTACGAGCATCAGGGTCAGGCGGCAATCGAAAATCTTCGGTATTCATGATTTCAATTTTTATGGATATGATGTTTATTTTTTTACTAGATCAAATTTCTTAATTATAGCATACCTGTGCAAATTCCGGTGTTAGTGAGCACCCTATTCCGGTTTAACGTGAGCAGTCTGTTTGTAATTAAATTTTATAATCGTTTTGCATTGATATTGTAATGTTTACGTTCCGGTTTCAGGTGCTCAGCCATTTCCGGAATCATATGCTCAGTTTGCTCCGATATTAGGTGCTCACTTTCAACGGTTTTTCCATTTGCGACATCAAAAGGTTTTTCAATGCATTTTGGCTCGATAAATTACTTCCTTTGTTTTTCTGAAATCAGGTCCGTATCAAATGTCATAGAACTAATTTTTGGGCGTCCTGCTTCAATCCATAATTCCAAACTTTTTCTGGAAAACAGCAGAGGTTTACCTCTTGTCAGAACGGGTATTTGATTCAATGATACCTTGGAATATACCGTCGCTTTAGAATAACCTATAAGCTGGCTTGCTGCGTCAATATTGATAATATCTCTCGGCTCACCATTTGACTTTTCTGTCCTATTTATTTCGGGATTGTTCAGCTCCCTTAATACACTCCTGACACACCCTTCTATGACCTCTTCGAATTCTCTGTTTATCTCTGTTATGAATATTTTGTTTCTCATAGCACTTTCATTAATATCCTCCCACACAAAGGATTGAATAAAATTACTCCATTATGATCTGGTATAATAGAATAAAAAGAAGAAGTGTTTGTAAATAAAAGATAATCAATCAGAAAGGGGAGAAGGATACGATTTTACGATTTACGATTCGTAAAAAAGTTGTTATTATCGTTTACAATTCTACTGGTTTTATATCTCTGTAAGCAAGGAAGGTTTTGTAATTTTTAAGTCGGTCCATTTGTTTTTGAATTCTGGCTTTTTCAAATGATTGACCAAGTAATATGTTATATCTTTCTTCAATTGCTCTCTTGCATTGGGTACGATATTTTTCAATTTTTTTCCCATTTATATAACCATTCTCAAGAAGGATATATATAAATGCAATCAAACTAAATTTTGGCTTCTTAATCCAGTGTAAGGATCCATCCACTTTTTTAGAAATATACTTTGCTTCAACGAAGGTTTTTTCTATTTTGTAAAATTCATTCACATGATCTGGAATAATGATATCTTCAAGGGACTGAATAGATATTTCTACCTCTGGATTTTGTTCCCCTTTATTGATTTTCTCAGGTTTATAAATGTCAGTCAACACTTCTAACCTACTATTAAGAATATCTATTAAATGATTTGTGAACATGTCAGAGGAAAACTTTGAAAATAGGTATTCAAAGGTGTAACATTCTCTGTCCGTTTTACCAATCCTTCCACCACATGGTGGATCATAGTCATATATTGGGAATAATTTCTTCTTTCCCAAATGACAATACAGGTTCGGAACAAGTTGAACTTCCTTCCCATTAATAATTCCTTCTAAATCTTTGATTATTTTTGGGATGATTAATATTTCTCCTGCATGGCTCTCTACCCCAATTACCTTAGGGATATTCAAACATTCTGAAGCAGTTTCCAGAAATTCGATGATATTTTTCTCGATTAGTTTAAGAAGGAAAAATATAAATTTATACTGACCTGAAACATTAGTTATTTGATTACTCCATTTCTTTGTAAAAGCACTAAGTAACAACTCATCCTGTGAATCAATTTTTAAAATTGGAGAAAATTCAATTTTTCGAATTATGTTCGAAAAATCTGTTGGACGCCAAAGCATATCTTCCACGCGATGATATACAATTACAATATCATTCCTATTAGTATTTGCCTTGATCTTTTCCTTGTAAAGCCACTTAATTACACAATCGATAAAGTATGATTCATCTTCCTGTTGAATTGATGGAAAAGGAATTGAGATTGGAATTTCTTTTTTGCGTTTCAATTTCAAAGAATATTTAGATTTTAATCTTGACAATACTCCTTAATTTTTTATATTCCTAATTTACGAATAAACTTTGTTTTGCATTTATCGTAAAGCAAATTTTGGACGTGGATTTGAGATTCCTTGATGAACCTTAAAACTTAATAGTGCTAATGGAACATAGTCCTTCTCAAAACCTGGAGGTAAATAATAAAACAAGATTGAAAAGTCGTAACCTACATCCTGAGAATATGAGTAATAAAGAGCAGAATTGGTAAATTATGCCTACTTTTAAATTCCGATGACATAATTTCTTTAGTGTAATACTTTTAATAGATAGAAATCTGTATCCAATTACGTATCCAAATAAAAGATTAAATTCTGTATTATTCTGTTATGCAGATGATTGATAATAGATAAAAAAGTTCCGGAGGAGTTGAAAGACAATAGCCCCGGACTTGAGTCCGGGGTTAATGCACCAAGATAAAAACGGGCCAACTGTTATGTTATAAAATGGGAAATTGTTACATGGACAGAAGATATACCATACCTTAACAAAAGTAATTTTGTTCACAAACACCGTCAGGTTTGCCAAACCCTGACGGGTCTTTTTAACCGTTAGTCGGTAACGTTGTGAAAATAGAACGAATGATGATAAACGATTAACGATACTGGGTTCGTAACCCTGCCTGCCATGCCTACGGCAGGCGACTGGCAGGCAGGCGTAAGCCGACCAACGAAAATTTTCCTTCCCCTATCCTGACATTCACCAACTGTCTGATCGTCAGGATTTTCCCCTTGTGCGGATGCTGGTGTTAAATGATTGTCCTCCAATGGAACTGAAAGGGATTATAACACTTTTGGGGATAAATTTGCAAGATTTTTACATTTTTATGGAGTAATATTAATATCAATTTGCACTTTTGGGGAGATAAATTTGTATATTTGTTACACTTTTTAGGAGATAAATGATGAAACGAGCCCTATATAAAGATCTGTTATTGTGGAAAAACAGTCGGAATCGTAAGCCGCTGTTGTTGCAGGGAGCGCGTCAAGTGGGTAAGACTTTCCTGGTCAACGAATTTGGGAACAATGAATATCCCGATTTCGTTTATCTGAACTTTGAACAGGACCCAGACTTAAAATCTCTCTTCCAGGGAAGTTTGAATCCTCAACATATAATCAACAATATCAGTCTGTACATTGGTAAAAAAGTTGTACCCGACAATACACTCATTTTTTTCGATGAAATTCAGGCTGTGCAGGAAGTGCTCACCTCCCTGAAATACTTTTGTGAGCAAACCCCGGAATACCATATTATTGCTGCCGGATCACTGCTCGGAATCAGTGTGGGAAAACAGCGCAGTTTCCCGGTGGGTAAGGTTAATTTTATGACCATGTTCCCGATGAACTTCACCGAGTACCTGGTAGCTTTTGGAGAAGAGCTTCTAGCTGACAAACTGATAACCACAAATTCGGTTGAGGCATTCCCAAACATATTGCATGACAAATTACTGAATCATCTGAAAATGTACCTGTTTCTGGGAGGTATGCCTGAGGTGTTACAGGATTATCTGGATCATGAAGATATTTCCTCCGTAAGGAAAATCCAGGTCGAAGTCCTTGAAGCATTCAAAAGAGATTTTTCAAAGTATACCGGTGCAGTGCAAGCAATAAAAACCTCTGAACTATGGCAATCCATTCCTTACCAGCTGGCAAAAGAAAATAAAAAATTCAAGTACAGTGACGTGCGTAAAAAAGCACGGGCAGCTAATTATGAGCAGACCTTTGAATGGCTCAAAAAAGCCGGATTGATTCACATAGCTTATCAGGTAAACACTCCCAAAATGCCACTCTCCGGCTTTGCTGATTATTCAAAGTTTAAAGTATATGTACTCGACACAGGATTATTGGGAGCCATGTTATATCTTACCCCGGATATAATTCTTAAACCAACTGACCTATTTAAAGAATATAAGGGTGCTTTTATCGAAAATTTTGTGGCAACCGAACTGATTGCATCAGGCAATAAGGATTTGTTTTACTGGAAATCGAAAAGTGATGCTGAGGTTGATTTCATCATCCAATCGGATAATGAAATCTTTCCGGTTGAAGTCAAAAGCGGTTTGAGCAGAAACCTGAAAAGTCTCAGAAGTTATGCACAGAAATACCAGCCAACATTTGTCATTCGGATATCACCCAGAAATTTCATTGAGAAGAATGATTTCATCAATCTCCCGCTTTATGCTGCTTTCCTGATGATTAAATCAGATGCGATAATAAGTACAATTGGATGAGGAGCGTCATGGTCGGAGACCCTGACTGAGCATAGCGAACGTCAGGGGACCGAGCACCCAGGACCCTGAACTACCAATACTCGTACTATGAACTGCCACCCGCATAGCTTTCACACAGTCATAGCACGAGGGTACTTTTTATTAGCCTTCGCCTCAGCCTGTTGATTCAAAAAAATTAATGGGTTTCTGTTTGAATATGGTTTACAGCAAATGATTTCTGCCTTCATAGGTTTTATCGATATTTTAATTTAACTTGCATGTATATATCTCCTCTGCCATGCATAAGATCGTTTTCAAGAACCCGGATGGGAAACCCAAACCAGCACTGGCGAATACCTATGCCTCCATCATCTCTTCCAGTATATCCGAAATTAAATGTCCGGTACATGATAAACCGGGAGAGTTTGAATTGAAATTTACACCCCCCGACACGTATTTTATCCACGTCACCGCATGCTGCGATGAATTCAAAATAACCATTGAGAAGAAAATCGGATTGATGCTGAGTTAGCTTTCAAACCATAAGCAATAGATACCATGAATCAGCAAACGATTAAAGGAGCAGGTTTTATGTATAAGTTGATATTCTTAAGTCTGGTGATCCTGTTCGCCACAGAAACAACTTTTTCCTGTATGTCAGTACCCGTGGAAGAGACCCTGCAGGGGAAAAAAGTGTTGATGGTGTGGGGTGGATGGGACGGCCACGAACCAAAACAGTGTGTGGATATTTTCCAACCCTGGCTTGAGGAGATGGGGGCTGAAGTGACCGTATCCAATACACTGGATGCTTACCTGGATAAGGAGTTAATGGATGGAGTGGATCTGATCATTCAGGTCTATACCATGGGCACCATTACCGGTGAACAGGAAAGGGCATTGCTGAATGCTGTAAAAGGAGGGGTTGGCCTGGCAGGATGGCATGGTGGATTGGGGGATTCCTTTCGCCAGAACACCGAGTACCAGTTTATGGTCGGTGGTCAATGGGTTGCACATCCGGGAGGGGTAATTGATTACAGGGTAAATATTACCAATCATGAAGATCCGGTAACCAAGGGTCTTCCCGATTTTGATATGCACTCCGAGCAGTACTATATGCACATAGATCCTAACGTGAAAGTCCTGGCAACCACTACTTTCAGTGATAAACATGCTTTCTGGATCGAGGGATGCGTGATGCCGGTTGTATGGAAAAAGATGTACGGCAAGGGCCGTGTCTTCTATTCATCACTCGGGCATGTCTCCAGCGATTTTTCTGTACCGGAAGCCCTGGAGATCATGAAGCGCGGGATCACCTGGGCCAGCCAGAGCAAATATGCTCCCGCAGAAGAGTGGGTCGAACCGATCTACCCAAACAAGTAAACTGTTTAAACCGGTTGGTGCTTCTCGAATATTAACTCGTAATATCCCGGATTACCATAACAAAAAGTGCCGGGTGCAAAGATTTGTACAAAACGCCATCCGTTCCTGGCATGCTCTTCTATCAACTTGTGGTAGTCTTCTTTTGGTTTGCGTTTAAATGAAGTTGCCTTGATGGTAATGAACTTGTAATCAAACATATTTCCTGAAATTCTTATTCCTAAGAACTAAGATACACAAGAATCTGATATCTCAACACAATAATACTCTACTTATTCTTTAGACTATTAATCCTATTTAAAAAAAATAACCCTGAAGTTATATAAACTCCAGGGCTCTTTTTATATAGACCTTCTAAACAGAAGGATCAGAGCACCTTGCTGGCCAGATTAAAATAGGGAGGCATCAGGTTATTATCGATAATCCCATCTTTTTTCAACTCCAGAATGTACTTCAACCCTGCAGAGTAAGATATGGATAGCCTCTTAATGATCTGACCCAATGAACAAAGATCATTTTCCTGCAGTATTTTAATAATTTCCTGCTTGGTAGGATTATTGATCTCATCCAGTCTTATTTGTTTCTTTTCTTCCATAAAAATATCCTCCTTTTCTAATAAAAAATTGCGATCAAATTTGCAAGCCGGAGAAATGCTCACATTCCGGCTTGCAAATTTTGCTCATTTCAACACTAACCCCTCAGTTCAATGATGTATAATTCACCAAAAAGGTTGCTCCTTACTATGAAAAAATCGTTACTATTTTCTTGAAATTGCAATATCATTGACGAATTCATTGAATTTGTAGATGAGTTCACCCTTCTTTGATATGAATTCATGAAGATATAGTGTACATTTAAACACTGCGATTGGTTATTGGATATTTTTTTAACCAGATCTATATTTTTGTTAACAAATCATTATCATGTCAGGAAACCCATTCGAACTAACAGGAAAGCTGGCCTTGGTTACCGGTGGAGGAACCGGAATTGGATTTGGTATCTCGAAATGCCTGGTTAATGCCGGGGCATCGGTGGTCATTACCGGCAGAAGAGAAGAGGTGCTTAAAAATGCAACTATAGAGCTGGGTGAACGGTCCAGCTATGTCATTCATGACATCACGGAATTAGATGCTATCCCCGATTTCGTCCGCTTCATAGAATCAAGACACGGATCGATCGATATTCTGGTGAACAACGCAGGCATCAACGATGTAAAATCCCCTTTTGAGGTATCAGACACTGATTTCCAGTCTATTATGAACACAAATCTGTCCGGTGTTTTTTCGTTAACCCGTGAGGTTGCAACGTTCATGGTTCAGCGAAACAGGGGGTCAATCATCATGATCACCTCCCTGGCTGCCATTTATGGATTACAGGACGTGGCGCCCTATGCTGCATCAAAATCAGGACTTCTTGGCTTGACCCGTTCCCTGGCAACTGATCTTTCCCCTTCAGGCGTCAGGGTTAACGCCATTGCACCCGGTTTCATCGTCACGCCCATGCATGAAGAGGCGATCAAACGATTTCCGGAAAAAGAAAAAAAGATCCTGGAGCGTACACCCCTGAGACGGTTTGGCACACCGGAAGAGATCGGTTATGCGGTTGTATTTCTTGCTTCTGATGCTTCGGCATTTATAACCGGTGTTCAATTGCCGGTAGATGGTGGGAATGCCATTGGATTTTAATCCTTAGAAAATCGAGGATTTCAGAAATTGTTTTTAAGACGTCAGTTTCGGTGTAACCGATAATCCTGTATCAATCCTTCGGTAAGCCAGTTTGCCAGTGCCTGCCGGTTGTTTTCTTTTAAAAACCTCACCTGGTCCCGGTAATTTCTTATGTTTCCCAGCTCAATGAACGTAGTAACGGGTGTCGTCTTTTTTAACATGTATAAGCTCCTTGTTCCGACGGTTCCGGTATATCCCCTGGATGGCTGATGGATCTGGTATTTCTTTTTCAGTGTTTTTTGAAGCGTTTCAGAGAGTTGTTTTCCGGCTTTGCTATTGGGATGGTGGTAAAAATAGACATCGATATTACTGCTTTTGCTTTGCGAATCGAGATGAATAACGATTGCACGCTGGTATGATCTGGATCTATTTTTGCGATATAGCTGGTTTATGGCGGATGCTCTCTGCCTCAATCTTGTCGTCTGTTTTGCCGGAATTTTATGATTCGGGTAACAGGTCTCATCCCGATCCGGTTTCAGGTATTCTTCATTTCGTATACCGTCATCGTTATCCCGGGTGATCATGTACACAAGTGCTCCGTGTTCAATTAATCTCCTGGCGAGCCGTAGCGTAATATCATACGCATATTCATCTTCACAAACCGTTCTGCTCCCAATCTTCACATTGGCTCCCCAATCCGGCCCTCCGTGTCCGCTAACAAGATAAAAAACCGCACCTGCCAGCTGGTTATCTTTCCGCTCTACCAATTCATGCTCTTTCCCGAAGATAGGATACCGGCCAACTTCACTCACCACCGGGATCTTATAATTCTTCCCTTCAATCAGGGTATTGTTTTTGCCCAGTGATGCGGCGTTGAGCTCAACAAACTCATCAAAGTATTTTGCAGGCGCAAGATTATTCCGGGCTAATAGGGAATAAATCCCTTCTCCCTTTTTGGCTTTCACCACAGGATAACTATCCTGAGCTCCTAAAGAGAAAGTGAAGCAGGTAAAAAAAATGATCCCTAACAATCCGTTTAACAGCTGTTTTTTCTCCTCCATGTTATCTTTTTCCTTCCCGTCCGCGGATTCCCAAACATCCCATCGTAAAATTATGAAAATTCATCATGTGTATTTTCAGCCTAAATGAAAAGTAATCAACAGGATAATTAACAAAGGAATTGGTTAATTTGAGGCATTTACAAATTTAAGGCAATCGAGGCATTTATTATACGAACTTCTCCCTGGCTTGCAGGTTATAGAGGCCATACAGGTTGGCAAGGATAATTCCTGTCAGCAGGTAAAGGCGGTTTTTCATGGATACTTCAGCCCATATGACCTGATTCATATCCCCAGGCAGATCGAAGGGATTGAGAAAGATATTCCATGCACTATCTTCCAGGGGTTCGGCAGCAATGAGAAATCCAACTCCGATCACGACCATGACTACCGCAGTACCATTTCCATTTTTTATCAATGTTGAAAGCATAAAGGCAAGGCTTCCGATAAAGAATATCGGAAACATCAGCTGGAATGACATTTCGAAAACCGGGATCCTGACCAGTGCAAATGAGCTGAGTAATCCCAGTGCAAGCAACAGCAAAAAAACGATGAGATAGATTAGTGCCAGGCGCACCAGCCATACTTTGTACCGGTAATTTGGAATACCAAAAATTATTTCAAGCATTCTGGCATCTTCATCATTCTGTATGCCAAAGGCTGTGGGATAGAAGATCAGCAATATTCCCGGGAACAGCAATAAATAATAGACCCCCTCAATGGTAGCACCGGTTCCGGAAAAGAGATCAATAACTGTAACCAGAACAAAAAATGCGAATGCGGCGAGTAGAAAATAGAGGAATTTATTGGCAAAAACGATCTTCAGGTTATACCGGATCATTTTTACCAGCAGGATGACACCATTCGCTACTTTTTTACTCCAATTCATCGATATCGTATTTAGGCTTCAGTGTTTCCTTTCAACAGGTAAAGGTATGAATCCTCCAGCAGGGCTTTCACCGGTTTCGCATCCGTTACCGGTGCTTTCTCGGCCACACATCTGACCCTGATCTGATCACCATCCTGCATGTGATGAACGATCAGCAGTTCTTGTTGCAATTGGTGAAATGCTTCTGCTGAAACCTGGAATTGCCAGACGTGTCCTTCTGCAATCTTTGCCATTTTTGATGGTTCACCAAGGTATTTCAGCTTCCCGTGGTCCAGAACGGCGACCATATTGCATGAACTGGCAATATCTTCAATGATATGGGTTGAAAAAACGACTACCCTTTCCCGGCTAAGTTCCACCAGCAGGTTTCGGAAC
>Ga0315547_1000934_pt1 | contig 25233 bp, 23 predicted proteins | sample SalMarSW160240MG_2_FD_202542 | JGI IMG/M metagenome (GOLD analysis project Ga0315547, IMG submission 202542) | Salt marsh sediment microbial communities from the Plum Island Ecosystem LTER, Massachusetts, United States - Salt Marsh Sediment SW1601-240 ...
TTGGCCCTGAATTCGACCTCGTCCTTGCCGAAGGATTCAGGAAAAGCAAAACTCCTAAAATCGAAGTGCATAGAAAAGAACTCGGAGATGACTTATTGTGTTCTCCCGAGGAACTTTCAGCCATTGTTACTGACGGGTCATTGGATACTGATAGAGCTCAGCTTCCATGGGGTGATACAGTGGCGGTAGCTGACTTCATAGAAAAGAATTTTGTGTTGAAAGCCAGAACGGTGCCTTCTACTCCACGAGGGAAGAGGGTTAGGTAAAGAAAATGTTTACCGTAGGGATATTGACCATCAGTGACAAAGGGTCAAGAGGGGAGCGTCAGGATAAAAGCGGAGAGGTTATTCGCGAAATCCTCTCCAGTATGGATGTTCGCATTGCAAATTACGACATCGTCCCTGATGAAAAGGAGCTTATTGCTCAAGAGTTAATTAGCTGGGCTGACGAAAATAATTTAGACGTGATTCTTACCACGGGTGGAACTGGGCTCACTCCCAGAGACGTTACCCCAGAAGCAACTCTTGCCGTGGTGGATAGAATTGTCCCCGGTTTTGCCGAGGCGATGAGAGCTGAGAGCCTGAAGAAAACTCCCATGGCCATGCTCAGTCGAGCAGTTGTGGGCGCTCGTGGGAAATGCTTAATTATCAACCTGCCGGGAAGCCCCAAGGCAGTACGCGAATGCCTTGAAGTGATATTACCGGCTCTGCCTCATGCTGTGGAAACGCTTAAAGGCCAAGCAGGCGAGTGTGGCACAGCTGAAGCTTAAGTTCAAGATAGCCTATCCAGTCCTGAGGTTCCTGAGAACTTCCCCGAAGCTAGGCCTTTTGCCATACATGAGCAAGTAGGTCCTGAAAACCCTGGTGGTTAATAACAAGATTCCAATTATAGAGAGCACCAGTACTGCTATACTGGCAACCAGTTGCCAGGCCGGTATTACGCTCACACCGAGCCTCATTATTACCTCCACAGGAGCTGAGAGAGGGAAAATGGTAAAGAAGACCCAGACTGGGTTGCCCGGGAAAAACATCATCAAAGATGTGAACCAGAGGGGTATAAGCAAGGGAATTGTAAAAACCCCGATCAGTTGTTGCCCTTCCCGGGAATTGGAACTGATGGCGCCGATACTTGCTGAAATTACGGAGAACAACAAGTAGCCGAGGATGAAATATACTACGGCCAGAACAATGAAGTTAGCTGGTAATTGTATTGTGCTGATAAAGCCGCCTATGGATGAGGAAGCCAGGTTCAACAGGAGCGGCGCTGAGATCGCCCAGACGGCCACCTGCACCAGCCCGGCGGCACCAATCCCTAAGACCTTGCCGGTCAGCAATTGGCGGGCGGAAACAGACGACAACAATATCTCTATAAGGCGATTCTCTTTCTCGTCACCCAGCCCTTGGAGCAGATAAGTAGAGGAGAAAATGATAGAGAGCGCCAATAGAATGCTAAAGACAAATGGAATAATTAAGGCCCCATATCCGCCTTGCTCTGGAGCCACGGCACCAGTTTCGGTAAGCCTGGTGGTAACCAGATTTAAGGGTGCTTCAATCCTGGCTACAGTGGCCTCGGGTACCTTACCTGCCAGTAGATTACTTGTGAGGAAATTATTAATCACCGTGGTTACAGCAGGAGATGCCGCAAGCTGTTTTTCCAGGGTATAACGGTTAATCACCCCCGTAGATATATAATCAGGCGGAATAACGAAATACTCGTTAATATCGCCCCTGATCAGCGCATCGGTCGCGTCACCCGGTGTGTCGAAGCGAACCAGAGTTATGCTTCCTTGGCTGGTATACTGCTGGAACCCACCAAGCTCATCCACATATCCAATGGTTGCTATTTCCACTGTGGGCATGGCGATTCCTGATACAAGCTGGGAAACTACTATTAGCAGGAGGGCTATGATTGGCACGATAAGGGTCATGACGATAAACCCTCTCCTCGTTGCCGTGTGCCGGAATTCATGCCTCAATATCAGAAGCGTCTTATTCATGGGCTTTACCCACCACCCTCAGAAATATTTCGTTAAGTGGAGGAGTAGCTACTTCAAAGCGATTGATTACCATTCCACGACTTACCAATCGTTCCAGGATTTGCTGGGGAGTTGTATTTCCATCGAGGACCAGCTCGAGGTAACCTTTGTGGGTGCGTTTCTCGGTAACTCCCGGCACTTCTCCCATCTCTCCCTTAAACTCCAGCAGGACCGAATTGCTTCTATACTTGGACTTGATTTCAGCCAGATTCCCGTAAAGAACCGAGCGCCCATGGTTTATCATCAATATGCGGTCGCATAGTTCTTCAATTTCATTCATCTGGTGTGTGCTCAGGATTAAAGCTTTACCTTGATTCTTCAAGTCAAAGAGCATCCCTTTCAATAAGTCGGTGTTGACCGGGTCTAGTCCGGCAAAGGGTTCGTCCAGAACAACCAGTTCTGGGTCGTGGATGACACTAACGATGAACTGGATAATCTGTCCCATGCCCCGGCTCAACTCTTCAATCCTTTTTCCTTTGTGGGGCAGCATACCTGTTTGGCTGAGCAGTTCATTGGCTTTTTCTTCGGCTGAGTGCCTGTCCATGCCCTTGAGGGAGGCAAGATAGATGATAGAATCTATGACTTTCAGCTTTTTATACAGTCCTCTTTCCTCAGGCAGGTAGCCAAGCTTATTCTTGGTAGATTCACTCAACTTTTCGCCGAGGATAGTCACATCGCCCGAGTCCGGCTTGATGATATCCATCATCATCCTGATGGTGGTAGTCTTGCCGGCACCATTAGGACCAATAAGACCAAATATCTCGCCTTGAGCGACAGAGAAAGACAGGTCGTTGACCACGACCTTATCTACAAAGGACTTGACTATGTGGCTGACTTCAACGGCAAGCATATTAGCAACTTCTTACTAAATTCGCATTATATCAAATCGTCGATAGTGTTAGCCACGTTATAACAAATCGTATTTTATTCAATGACTCAAGCCACTGAGATCAGCTCGCTTGGTGGATACGACGTATATTGTAGTCTTGACAATTAGATTGGATATGCTTAAGATAGCTTCGCTAGTAGATTTTCGAAATTCGGGGACGAGGATTAGGTCATGGAGCAGCAGATTGGCTTTTGCACCAGCCCTGACGGTGCTCGCATTGCCTATGCAACGGTAGGTGAGGGGCCAGCACTTGTTATACCTGCAACATGGCTTAGCCACTTGCAGCTGATTTGGCGAGACCCGGCAGCACGCCACTTTTTTGAAACATTGGCACTTCATCATACTTTAGTGCGCTACGACCAGCGCGGCAGCGGTCTATCCGACCGAAACCGGACTGACTTTACGTTGGAGGCAGAACTTAATGACCTAGAAACGATTATTGATAATCTCAAACTAAAACGCTTGGCACTAATAGGCATTTCTCTAGGTGGTCTGATTTCTGTAGCTTATATTGCCAAGCATCCCCGGCGTGTCAGCCACCTAATCCTCTACGGTACCTGTGCCCGTGGCAAAGCAGGCTCCACAGAGGAATTCAGAACCGCGCTGAGTTCTCTAGTCCGCGCTCACTGGGGGCTCGGTTCAGAGACCCTTACTAATCTGTTCCTCCCTGGTGCTAGCCCCAAAGTTGCTGAATCATTCTCGTACTACCAGCGTGAGTGTGCCACCCCGGAGATGGCTGCCGAACTAGCGGATATCCTATACGAAGCTGATGTGGTGCACCTCCTTCCCAGTATCCGGGTTCCAACACTGGTGCTCCATCGCCAGCTGGATAGGGTTATCCCCTTCGCATTGGGTAGAGACCTAGCATCTTTGATCCCAAATGCCCGCTTCGTCCCCTTGGAAGGAAGAGACCACATTCCCTGGTACGGCGATTCTGACTCAGTGTTGCACGCCATTGCCGAGTTCCTCGGCGACCCGGTCACTGTTGGTCAAGTGGTAGAGGCCAAGCGACCAGCTGCGCCGGATCTCACTGTAGCTGTGGATGACCCTGTGGCACGCGAGGCACGGTCATTCATCATCTCTCTGGATTGGGTTGCTCTATCGCGATATCGTGTTGTCGGTGACTATACCAGGTACGAAGAAACCGTGCGAAATACAGTTAAGGATGTGAGGCACAAGATTGCGGCTGGATTTGACCGCCCCAGCCGAAAGCGAGAAAACTATCTTGTCTGGGCAGCACCCGGCAGCGGCAAAACCTACCTCGTCCAACAAATAGCAGCCTCACTGTCGCAGACAATACATTACCAAGAGTGCAACTTAGCCAAGTGCAGCCGCAAGGAGTTCCTCTCGGGCCTGGCTCAACTTGATGCCGAGAACAAACCGTGCCTTTGCTTGATTGATGAGGTCGATGCCAAACCCGATGAAGCTTGGCCATACGGAGTGCTCTTACCTTACCTAGATGCCAGCGCTGACAGAGGCGCACAATTTGTCTTCGCGTTGGCAGGAAGTTCCGGCTCCAGCCTCGTCGAGATGAAAAAACAGATTGCTTCGCGGCCCAAAGGTGCCGACCTCCTAACCCGCATTCCAGCCGGGAATGAGTATGAGATTCTGCCAATGAACCTTGGAGACCGGGTGCTTGTCGTCCTCAGCCAGTTCAGGCAGGCAGGACGGGAGGTGGGCCGAGAAGTCCAGGCAGTGGAAAAGCTCGGCCTGTATTATATCGCGCTTAACTCTCGTCTGGCGAATGCCCGCCAACTGCGCGAGTTGGCTGTGCGTGCTATCGAGCGTCTACCAACGAGTGAAGATAGGGTGAAGTACGATCACCTGTTTGGTGCCGGAGACCCTGAGAACAAGGCGTTTTGGATGCAGTCGCTTCCAGCGGCAGCAGACCTTGCTAACAGATTTGTCACGTTGGAAGAATGACCCATTTCCCTCAGCATTAGTTATAATAACCTGGCAAAACAAAGGACAATAACACCATACTAAAATGACAGCCCTCTCGACATCATTTAAGGCTTTATGAGCAGGCTTCAATACGAGCCTGCAGGCGCTCTTAATCGGTCACCGCTGGAGGGATGCAACCTGCTTTTACTAAGGCATCGTGAGTTGCCCTGGCAATATTTATCATGGACTCAACTTTCTTGCGCAATTCCTCACGGCTGATTTTTACCGAGGCAATTCCTTCCTTCTGAGCTTCCATTCCTACATCCACTGCTTCTCGAACGTAAGCTTCCGTCTCCCCCATTGTCGGTACGATGCTATCTTCACTCATGCCGCGCTCTTCAGCATATTTTGCCAATGACCGGGCAGCGACAACGCACATATCATCAGTAATAGTCTTTGCCCCGACATCGAGAACGCCACGAAATATAGCGGGAAAGCCTACGGAATTATTTACTTGGTTGGGGAAATCGGACCTGCCAGTGGCGACGATTTTAGCTCCTGCTTCTTTAGCTTCCCAAGGCCAGATTTCAGGTATAGGATTGGCACAAATGAAACATATAGCATTCTTGGCCATTACCTTGACTTGCTCAGGCGAAATTACTCCAGGCCCTGACTTGGAATAGGAGATAAGTACATCGGCACCTTTCAATGCCTCAGTTAAGCCGCCAGTCCTTTTCTCACCATTAGTAGTCTGGCAAAACTGCCACTTATTGGCATATTCTCCTTTCTTTTCCGCTATATCTTTCCGTCCGGGATGAAGGATGCCTTTGCTATCAACCACTATAGTGGTCTCAGGCCTGGCCCCGCAGGCGAAAAGAAGTCTGGCAGAAGCCACGTTAGCTGCCCCCGAACCATTGAGGACAATCCTCACCTCGCTTATTTTCTTGCCCACAATCTTCAAAGCGTTTATCAACCCGGCAAGCATTACTGTAGCTGTTCCTTGCTGGTCATCATGCCATACAGGAATCTCAGCTTCGGCCCTTAGGCGATCAAGAATATAGAAGCACTTAGGATTGGCAATATCTTCCAGGTTAATGCCGGCGAAAGATGGCTGCAGCCATTTGACTGCCTGGATGATTTCATCAGGGTCTTTAGTATCTATACAAATAGGCACAGCATCTACACCACCAAGGTATTTGAACAATAAGCACTTTCCTTCCATTACGGGATAGCCCGCCTTAGGACCAATATCCCCGAGTCCCAGCACCCTGGTGCAATCCGAAACAACAGCTATAGTGTTCCATCTGTTAGTTAACTCTGCAAATTTCGACACATCTGCCTTTATCGCCCGGCAGACCTCAGCAACACCGGGGGTATAATAGATGGCAAAATCATTAAAATCACGAACCTGGCATTTGGGCACTGTCTGCATCTTACCCCGATAGAATGCATGCAATTTCATAGCATCTTCCGCTGGCTTCTTTGCTTTGGCCAAAAGTTCTTCCTTAGTTACTTTTTGTGACATAACTTCCTCCTTTTAATCGACTCCGGTAGGTACATTAGCTACACGAGCTGGGCTTCTCTCTTTGGCTTCTTTAGCACACGTAGCAGGTCACACTTCTGGCACCGACCGGTAACTGCCCGAAACAGTGCCCAAGATAAACAGCAAACGCTGTCTATGCCCTAATTTTCCTTTTTATCCACTCCCAATCAGGCACACCATGCTCGAAGAAAGACTTGAAATTATCCTTCAGCCACTCGTAATAATCATCCTCGACATACTGACAAAAAGCTTCAACCAAGGCTTCCTTCTCAATGTCCCTGGGGATTTTCATCTTTAGTTCTTTAAGCTTGCAATCGAGGAATTCCTCGACAACCGCCCTATCCAGCATCTTTCGTATTCTTCGGCAAATTTATTTCTTCCAAGAAACACTATATGCCCAGTTCCTTTTCAAAGTCTAAATAAGCCTTTTTGCGTTTATAAAGCTCCTCTACCTTGCGCAATTCAATAAATTTAATCCGACTACTAATTTCATGGAAAGTCCCAGATAGCAAATTCTCAACTCTATTGCGGTCTGCTTGAGGTGCAACGATAAAAATGTGGCTATTCCATAAATCGAAGGCATGCTTTAGCTTTCCCAGAGCGTGGTATACATCTCCGCCGACTTGGACTTCAAACGCATAGGTTGGCACGGAGCGCTCCACTCTTCTCCACACAACGTCGAGCCTCCCAGTATCAAAGACATACTCCTCATCGGCAAGATAGCCTTGAAGTTGCCCAATTTCTACCAGTCTATGTTTAAGCTCATCGTGCGAAGGTGAAGCTTGTTCTGCTTGCAGGAGTTCGGGGGGATAGATAGGAGGAGTCTCTTTTGCTGAGATTGGCGTTGGAGTCTCCACATAGTATTCTTTAGGCAAGGATGTGAACTTGGAAACAAGTTGCCGCGCTATGTCATGGTCTAACGCTTGAAACCCTCCTCGGGGAAACAGTTCCCTAGAAGCTATTTTGGATGTCTGCCATTTATCAGGAGGAAGGCAACGTTCTACATCAAATTCGAAGCGCAATGGCCATATAACTTTGTTTTCCTTGATCTCCTGAGGCCATAAAGGCTGATCCTGAGGGAATTTTGTACGAACAGTGCCATAGCCAATTATGCCACTTACAGGGCTTGTGACATAGAAAAACAATTTATCTGTTTCACTCAGGCTCTCCCAAAGGTGTCTCTGTGTTTGTTTAAGGCCCCAAATGTTTTTGTGCTCAAAAGCAGCTCTCCAATTGTGGAGAGAACCTACCACTAACCAACAATTACTCAACGTCACTCCTTATCTTCCATCTTGTCTTGAATCTTCCTCTCATGCTAATAATCCACCTCTACGCCATCCCAGCAGTCAAGGTGACAAGCATATCTTACCTCAGGCTCTGGAACCTCCAGTTCACAATTTTCTCTAGCAACATTACTTAGCCCTATAATAACAATGTTTTGTCCCACTTTCATAGGCTCTCCACACTTATCGCAGGTGGTTACTCCCAATGTCATTTCCATTCCTTACCTCCCGCAGCAATGTTGATAGTTTTCCCTCATTCCCAGACTTCGTCTTCGGTGAAGTCTTCCTCCAGCCCTAATTCGTCAGCCTCGTCCTCCATATAATTGAAGGGGCCTTCATGGCTGAAGGATTCTTTTCGGCCCAGGAAGGGGCGAGAAAAGAGCCTCCTTATCTCGGCGCCGCATTCGGGGCATCTTTTCAGCGGTTCATCATTTATCCCCTGCCTGACCTCGAACCTTCCTTTACACAGCTTGCAGTGAGCACCGTTTTTTGATTTATATTCATAAATTGGCATCGCACCCTCCTTTTTCGATAAATTCAAGATATGCTCTTAATCATTTCCCGCAGCAATGCTTATATTTCTTGCCTGAGCCGCACGGGCAGGGGTCATTACGTCCAACTTTCTTGCCCACCGGAACCGCCTCCTTCTTTTTGGGAGCTTCCTTGGCAATACCGACGCGGTAAATGCTATGAGCAACGTCATGCTGAATGCCAGCTAAGAGAGCTTCAAAAGAGGCATGACCTTCCCTCTTATACACTATCAGCGGCTGTTCCTGGCCGACAGCCCGCAGACCTATTCCCTGACGCAGGTGCTCCATGTCAGTAAGGTGGTCCATCCATAACCGGTCAATAACTCGCAACATTACCAGTCGCTCCGCTATTCGCATGTTATCAGGACCTAGTTCCTGCTCTCGCTGGTTGTAAAGCTCGATGGCATAATCAGTCAATTTTTCTGCCATTTGCTTGTCACTGAGTTCAGAAAGCCCATCGCTTCTGAAGTGCGGAGGCAAGGGGAAGATGGTGGATACATCCTCAAGTAAGCCGGATAAATTAGATTGCTCCTCTTCCTGCTCGTAGCTAACGCTGCTGAGACGCCTGGCTACCAGGCTTTGGATTTCATCCTGGACCATGGATATTATATTTGCCTTAAGGTCGGCGCCACTGAGGATTTTTCTTCTTTCGGCGTAAATCACCTCGCGGTGTTTGTTGATGACATCATCATATTCCACAAGGTGTTTACGAATATTGAAATGATAGCCTTCGGTCTGGACCTGGGAATTGGTCATAGCCTTAGTGGCAAAGGGATGCTCAATGGGGCTATTTTCATCCATACCTGCCCACTGCATAATTCCCTTAACACGGTCGCCACCAAAGCGGCTAACAATCTCATCTTCCAGGGAAGCATAAAAACGGGAACTGCCCGGGTCTCCCTGCCTTCCTGCTCTTCCCCGGAGCTGATTATCAACACGTCTAGCTTCGTGGTGCTCAGTACCTACAATGTGAAGTCCGCCAAGCTCAACCACCTTATTATGCTCCTCCTGCCATCCTGCTTCATCACGCCCCTCAGGATTGCCACCAAGTATAATATCCACACCCCGGCCAGCCATATTCGTGGCTACAGTTACCGCTCCGATACGCCCGGCTTGAGCGATTATAGTCGCCTCCTTTTCATGATTTTTGGCGTTTAACACTTGATGGGGGATGCCATTCCTCTTCAGGAGGTCAGCTAAATACTCTGATTTCTCAATAGAGGTCGTGCCAATGAGAACTGGCCTTCTCTCGTCATTTAACTCCTTGATTTCCCTGGCTACGGCGGCAAATTTAGTTTTCTCGTCTTTATAAATCTGGTCAGGGTATTCAGTGCGAATCAAGGGCTTGTTTGTGGGTACGATTACCACTTCCAGCTCATAAATCTTGTGGAACTCTTCAGCTTCCGTGGCCGCGGTACCAGTCATGCCCGCCAGTTTTTGATACATGCGGAAGTAGTTCTGAAAGGTGATGGTAGCCAGGGTAACTGATTCTCGCTGAATCTTTACCCTCTCTTTGGCTTCGATGGCTTGATGCAATCCCTCAGAATACCTCCTGCCGAACATCAATCTGCCAGTAAATTCATCCACGATGATGACCTGTCCATCCTTAACCACGTAGTCCTTGTCCTTCTTGAACAAGACACGAGCCTTAAGGGCACTCTCCAGATATTGAGTGAGAAAGTAATTAGAGGGGTCATAAAGCTCAGGTGCTTTGAGCAAGCCCTCCTTCTTCAGCATCTTCTCCATCTTGGTCATGCCAATCTCGGTAAGGTTGGTAGTACGCGTACGCTCGTCAATGGTATAGTCTGCATCTTTGTTAAGGCGGGAAACTAGCTGGGCGAAGGTGTAATACCTTTTGGTTGCTTCCTCGGCAGCACCGCTAATAATGAGTGGTGTACGGGCTTCGTCGATAAGGATGTTATCAACCTCATCGACGATGGCATAGTTCAAGGGATGCTGCACGCATTGAGACAAATCCCAGACCATATTATCTCTGAGATAATCAAACCCAAATTCGTTATTGGTGCCATAGGTTATATCTGCCTCATAAGCCTGGCGGCGGGTGACGGGGCGGAGAAAATTCCACTTCTGGTCTTCCGACTCATAGCTGGGGTCATAGATATAGGAAGGGGCAGTTTGACCAATTGTTTGCTGGGCATTAATGCTGGCAACGCTTATACCCAGGGCATGGTAAATAGGACCCATCCAGTGGCAATCCCGCTTGGCAAGATAATCATTAACGGTAATCAGATGGCTGCCTTGTCCGGTGAGGGCATTGAGGTAGAGAGGCAAGGTAGCTACCAGGGTTTTCCCCTCACCAGTTTTCATCTCGGCTATCTTCCCCTGGTGAAGGACGATTCCTCCCATTAACTGGACATCAAAATGCCGCTGTCTTATGGTTCGCTTGGCCGCTTCTCTAACAGCAGCGTAAGCCTCCGGTAAAATCTCATCCAGGCTTTCACCATCGGCTAGCCGAGCCTTAAATTCATCGGTTTTCGCTCGAAGTTCAGCGTCGGTGAGCTTTTCAAACTCAGGCTCCAACGAGTTTATGTGGTCAACCAAAGGCTGAAGGCGTTTCAGTTCTTTCTCGTTGGAATCAATCAGATTGCTAAGCCACTTAAACATTTTCTCGAAATCCTAAACTCTAATTTCTAAGCTCTAAACGAATCTCTTTGAAAATCAAAAGGCAAAAATAAAAACGCAAAATTACAGAGCAAAAGTGAAAAGTTTACATTTTGAGTTGTCATTTTGATTTTTGACCTTTGATTTTTAATTTTCTACAGTGCTTGGGATTTTGGATTTCCTAACCACTCTTTGTCTTCGGCAAGTTGCTACTCAAACATCGCCCCCACTGATAAGCCGGTGTGAATGCGGTGGATGGCTTCGCCAATAAGCGAGTCTATGGGCAAGACGGTGATCTTGTCCAGTTTCTTATCATCATTGACAGGTATGGTATCGGTAACCACTACCTCTTTCACCGGGCTCGTGGCTATTCTCTGGATAGCGGGACCAGAGAAAACGGGGTGAGTACAGCAAGCATAAACCTCAGTAACGCCCTGTTTTATAAGAGCATTCACCACCCCGACCAGAGACCCAGCGGTATCAATCTCATCATCAACCGTCAGGGCACGCATTCCCTCAACCTCACCAATTACGTTGAGGGTTTCGGTGTCATCAACATTTCCCAAGCGCCTCTTTTCAATGATAGCCAGAGGGGCTCCAAGTTTAGCAGCCATATCACGGGCCACCTTGGAAATACCAATATCAGTGGCAACCACTACCAGGTTATCCAGAGCCTTTTCCTTGAAATATTGAGCCAGGATGGGCCGAGCGGTGAGCTCATCCACAGGTATGGTGAAGAATCCTTGAATTTGAGGGGCGTGGAGGTCTACGGTGAGCAACCTATTAGCTCCAGCGGTAGTAATCAGGTCGGCAATCAAGCGAGCAGTGATAGGAACCCTGGGTTGATCTTTTTTATCAGTGCGGCTATAGCCATAATAGGAAACGACAGCAGTAATTCGCCCCGCTGAAGCTCGCCTGAAGGCATCGAGCATGATAAGTAACTCGACCAGGCTTTTGTTAACTGGAGAGCAGATAGGTTGAATGACGAAAATGTCCCGTTCCCGAACATTCTCTAGGATACGCACAAAAATGTTCTCATTGCTAAACTCGAAGACCTCAACCTCCCCCAAGGGTATACCTAAGTAATCACACACAGATCCTGCTAAGGCAGGGTGAGCGGTGCCGCTGAACACTTTTAATTCGTCCATCATCACCTCTTAGCTATCTGTAGATTAACTTGATTATAGCATGAAATCATCGCCGTTTCTTGGGAAAGATTAGTAAAAGCAAGTAAAGAAATTAATCCATACCTCCTGAAAACGAAGCCTTTAGGGGTAACTAATTAAGGGAAGAGATGTCTCATGCCAGCCCAGGAATGGGGAACCGTCGGCACAGCTCGCGTACTTCCTGGCGGACTTGTTCTTGGGCACGCTTATCCCCCGAAGGAGAAAGCACTTTGGCAATGAGAGAGGCAATGCGCTTTATCTCTTCCATGTCAAAACCTCTCGTGGTCACCGCCGGGGTGCCCAGCCTGATACCGCTTGTAATCATTGGTGGCTTGGGGTCAAAAGGAATGGCATTTCTATTTACCGAGATGCCCGCTGCCCCTAAGGCTTCCTCAGCATCCTTGCCGCTTATCCCCTGAGGGGAAAGGTCAACAAGGACAATGTGGTTATCTGTGCCCCCAGAAACAATACGCATCCCATATCTCTGGAGTTCGGAAGCCAAAACGCGGGCATTCTCCAGCACTGACTTCTGGTAATCGACAAACTCGGGTTGCATAGCTTCAAAGAAGCACACGGCTTTAGCGGCGATAATATGCATGGAAGGACCACCCTGCATCCCGGGGAAAACTGCAGCATCAATAGTTGAAGCCATCTCTTTATCACATAAAACAAAGCCACCCCGGGGTCCCCGCAAGGTCTTTTGCGTGGTGGCAGTAGTAACTTGAGCACAAGATACAGGGGAGGGATGAAGTCCAGCAGCTATTATCCCCGCTATGTGAGCCATGTCAACCAATAACTTGGCACCCACCTTATCAGCTGTATAGCGAAGCTTCTCAAAATCAATAATACGAGAATAACTACTCGCCCCAGCTATTATCAACTTAGGTTTATGCTCCAGGGCTAACCTTTCGATTTCATCGTAGTCGAGCATCTCGGTTTTAGGATCGACTCCGTAAGGGACAAAGTTATACCACTTCCCTGAGAAATTGACCTCAGAGCCATGGGTGAGATGCCCGCCATGGCTGAGGCTCATCCCCATAACAGTATCTCCGTGTTCCAATAGAATTGAATAGGCTGCCATGTTGGCTTGACTGCCACTATGAGCTTGGACATTGGCATGGTCGGCTTTAAAGAGCTTTTGAGCCCTTTCAATAGCTAAATTTTCAATTTCGTCTATGTAGGCACAACCGCCATAATAACGATAGCCGGGGTATCCTTCAGCATATTTGTCAGTTAGCACCGAGCTTTGGGCCTCAAGCACTGCCCGACTGGCATGGTTTTCAGAGGCAATAAGATTTATGGTGCTTGCTTGCCTCGCTGCCTCCGAGCTTAGAATTTGAGCTACTTTGCTATCACGCTGCGCCAAGGAAAATGTCTTCGCGGTTTTCACATTTGTGTTATAATAGTACTCGATATTTCATTCTCGGTCAATAAGAAAAAAACCCATCCAAGTGGGTTTCCGCAACACAATTGACAGAACGTTTTTATAGTGATAAATTAATTTATTTAGCAATTAAAAGGGAAGAGTGCTAAATGGCTTTAAAGGAAAGAAGAGAAACTGTTCTCAAGGTGATAATTGAAGATTATATCACCAGAGCAGTTCCAGTAGCTTCAAATGCTATCGTGGAAAAGTACGGCTTGAAGGTAAGCCCGGCTACCATCCGCAATGATACAGCATACTTAGAAGGAGAAGGATATGTTATCCACCCTCACCGTTCAGCCGGAAGCGTACCTACTGATAAGGCTTACCGCTACTATGTGGAATTGATAGGGGAAGAGATTGAACTTCCCCGTGTTGAGCAGTATCTAATTCATCAGATATCTCAGGAAGCAAAAGAGGAGCTAGAGCAATGGCTAAAAACGGTGGCAGCGCTTTTAGCGCGCCTTGTTCACAACCTGGTAGTAATAACCACTCCCAAAGCGGTTCGCTGCCGCTTCAAGCATCTCGATTTGGTAGCCTTGCAGGATGTCATGGCTTTGCTGATCGTGGTTTTGTATGAAACAAAAGTTAGACGGCAGGTCTTATCTTTCAGTAGAAAGGTTAGCCAAGATGAGCTAACAAAGCTAGCTAATAAGCTTACTTCTATTTATGCCGGGATGACCAGCAGCGAGATCTTTGCTAAAAAAGAGGGCCTTTCTTCTGAAGAAAGGCAGCTGTCTGAATCTTTAGCAGAAATTATGGCTGCTGAAGACAAGTTAGAATATGGTGAGCCTTACCTTGAAGGACTGCGTTTGCTGCTGAGTCAACCAGAGTTTACCAACAGCCCTAGAATACTGGGAATTTTAGAGGTGCTGGAAGGGGAGGATTGGCTTAGAAATATATTTTGCCAGGAATCTAGCAAGGGAGGGGTAAAGATAGTCATTGGTGAAGAAAACCCAGAACCAGCATTACAGGACTTGAGCTTAATAGCTAGCCAGTATGGATTACTTGATAAGGCCAGTGGCATTGTGGGAGTGATTGGCCCCAAACGGATGGACTACGCCAAGGCTATCTCTTCGCTTAACTGCCTCTCAGCATTGCTAAGCAACTCAGTGGCTGAATATATCTAAAGGAGGTCTAACATTGGCTGAGGATGACGACGTAGTTGAAGCAGGAATTGAGCAAGCCGAGGATATAGAAACGTTACAGCAAGCTCTAGCTGAGGAGCAGGAAAAGGCAGAAAACTATTTAGCCAATTGGCAAAGATGCCAGGCGGATTTTGTTAATTATAAACAACGTGCTGAGCAAGAAAAAGGGGAGATTATTGAGTTTGCCAATAGCATGCTTATCTGTAACCTGCTGCCTGTCATAGATGACTTGGAGAGAGCCTTCGCTTCAGTTCCTGCTGAGCTCGATGAATCAAATTGGACTGAAGGTATCAAGCTCATTTATAATAAATTTAAGGCAACCCTGGAGGCACAAGGGCTGACCGAGATTAAAGCTAAGGGAGAGCCCTTTGATCCTCGCTTGCACGAAGCTGTGATGCAGCAGGAAGGGGAGGAAGGAATGGTTATTGAGGAAACACAAAAAGGCTATGAATTTAGAGGAAAGATAATTCGTCCTAGCTTGGTTATAGTTGGTAAGGGAGAAGAAAAAGGGAAAGCAAGGCAAACAACTCGGAAGGAGAAATAGAAATGGGAAGAGCGATAGGAATTGATTTAGGTACTACATTAAGTGTAGCGGCGGTGATGGAGGGAGGTGACCCTAAGATCATACCCAGTGCTGAAGGCGGCAATCTCGTTCCTTCAATTGTAGCGGTAGGTAAAAGTGGGGAAAGATTGGTAGGAGAGTTAGCCAAGCGCCAGGCAATAGTCAATCCCGAGAATACTATATTCAGCATAAAGCGCCTTATCGGGCGTAAATTTAAGGACTCCACTGTTCAGGCCGATATGAAGCGCCTGCCATATAAGATTACCGAGGCTTCCAATGGCGATTGCCGGGTGGTAATGGGGAACAAGGAATATGGTCCCCAGGAAATATCAGCCATGATATTGCAAAAGTTGAAGGTTGATGCTGAGGCTTATCTTGGGCAGAAGGTCGACGAAGCTGTAATCACTGTGCCAGCCTATTTCAACGATAGCCAGCGAAATGCCACTAAAGATGCCGGCGCCATAGCCGGGCTTAACGTTTTGCGCATTATTAACGAACCTACAGCATCATCACTGGCTTACGGAATGGACAAGAAACAAGATCAAACCATTGCTGTTTATGACCTTGGTGGTGGAACTTTCGATATTTCTATCCTTGATATAGGGGAGGGTACCTTCCAGGTTAAGTCAACCAATGGTGATACCCACCTCGGTGGCGATGACATCGACCAGAGGATTATGGACTGGGTATGTACTGAATTTAAGAAGGAGCAAGGCATCGATTTGAAGCAGGACAAGATGGCATTACAGCGGTTGAAAGACACTGCTGAAAAGGCCAAGAAAGAACTATCTACAGTGGCTCAAACAGAGATCAGCCTCCCCTTTGTTACTGCCGATGCCAGCGGTCCCAAGCATCTCAGCATGACATTAACTCGAGCCAAGCTGGAGCAACTATCCGCTGATCTGATAGAAAAGAGCATCGAGCCTTGTCGCCAGGCCCTAAGCGATGCCAAGCTCACGGCAAGCCAAATCGATAATGTAATTCTTGTCGGTGGTCAGACAAGGATGCCCAAAGTTCAGGATACCCTGAAGCAATTCTTTGGCCGGGAGCCTGTCAAGGGAGTCAATCCCGATGAGGCAGTAGCCTTAGGTGCTGCCATTCAGGCTGGGGTGCTTAAGGGTGAAGTCGGAGAAATCCTTCTTCTCGATGTCACCCCACTCACTCTGGGGATAGAAACGCTGGGAGGGGTAGCGACACCGCTTATTTCTCGCAACACCACAATACCCACCTCAAAAAGCCAGATTTTCAGCACTGCTGCCGATAACCAGGCAGCAGTGGACATACATGTAATTCAGGGTGAACGTCCCATGGCTGCCGACAACCGAACATTGGGACGCTTTATGCTCGATGGCATCCTGCCGGCGCTACGGGGTATGCCCCAGATTGAAGTAACTTTCGATATAAATGCCGATGGCATCCTTAATGTTAGCGCTCTTGATAAGGGCACGGGTAAAGAACAAAAAATTACTATTACCGCCTCTAGCGGATTGAGCAAAGAGGAAGTGGAGAAGATGAGCCGAGAGGCTGAGCAACATGCTGCTGAGGATGCTAAACGTAAAGAGGAAATAGAGGTGCGCAATTCTGCTGACAGCTTGGCTTACACCGCAGAAAAAACTCTCCGTGACCACGGAGATAAAATTTCCGCCGATGAAAAACAGGAAATAGATGCTAAGCTAGCCAGTGTAAAGTCAGCTCTTCAAGGGCAGGACATAAACGCCATTCGTAATGCGATGCAAGAGCTATCGCAGGCTATGCAGAAGGTTGGAGCATCGGCTTACCAGCAACCAGGGCAGCCCCCGCCTGGTGGAGAGGAACCCAGTGGAGAGGAACCCGGCGGAGAGGAACCCGGTGGAGGAGGAGAAGAAGGCACGGTGGAAGGGGAGTTCCGCGAGGTCTAAGCAATAAATATAAACACCTAATTCCTAGAAATTAGGAACATGAAATCGCATTTCTCCCAAGGAGCATGATGGTAACGTTTGAGCTAGAACAATTCGTCATAACTGCCGACAGAATCTGGCAAAAGGCACGAGAAGAAAAGCGGTTGACTCATAATCCCTCTGATGAGGAACTAAGAGGGCTTGTGGGAAAACAGCCGGGGGTTAGAAAAACAATATATGGAAACTTTGTCGCCCGAAGTGAGCCTACTTCCAGGTCAGCAATGTTCACCAAAAACAGTGTTGACCACCCCTTTGGCGAGGATGAACTAAAGCTATTAGCTCAGTGTGAAAAGGCTTTGGGCAAGGAAAGATTGATTTCCATAGACAGAATTGTAGGCAATGAGAATAGTAACACCACAGTCAGGTTAATTGTTCCTGAGCGGTTTGCCCATGTCGCCTACGGAGGCAAGAACCTTTTTATACCCTCAAAGGGAGAAGTCAAAAAACCAACCTATTACATCTTATTCTTCGCTGATGAGGCTTTTGAAACTAACCAGTTAAAGCCGCTCCCCGATAAAGATATCACCATCAGGTTGGCTATGCTGGATGACGGAAGGTTTGTCAAGATAATTAGGAATGGTAACTACATAGGTGAACATAAGAAGGGAGTTTTCGCCGCCGAGGATTGGGTAGCTAAGACGAAAAAGAGAGGCATCTTCCTACATACTGGTTGTAGAGAGGATTACCTTCAATCAGCACACGGTGACTATCGGATGGCGAGGACGTTACTTGTGGCATTAAGTGCCAACGGGAAAACAACTACAACCTGTAGAATGCTGGCCAGAAAAGGTAAGGAAAAATCCTGGCTTATTCAGGACGACGGGGGGACTCTTACGCCCGATGGTTCTTTTCATGGCTTTGAAGCCGGGGGAATATTTGTAAAAACAGAGGGTGTGAACCCCGGTGAGCAAACCGAAATATTTTACGGACTGTTGAAACCGGAAACTGTCTGCGAAAATGTTTACGTAACCGAAGACGGAGATTTTGACTTTTACAATTTCGAAAGAACATCCAATGGCAGAGCAGTGGTATTAAGAAGAGATTTTATGCATGCCAGTTCCTATATCGATGTGGATAGGATTGACAATCTGATTATTATCACCAGGGGGCCACTGATTCCGGCAATATCAAAGCTAACCCGGGAACAAGCAGCAGCCTTGATGGTGCTGGGTCAGGCAATGGAATCCTCGGCTGGTGATCCAACCCAGGCAGGGAAAATTAGAAGCGAGTTTTTCTACGACCCCTTTGTTGCCGGAGACCCAGCTGAGCACGCTAATATATTTTATGAGATAATAAAAGGTATTCCTCATCTAAATTACTATTTGATAAATACTGGAGGAATAGGGGAAGGGGAACGTTACAAAGATATAAGATTGGAATTTACCATGGCAATACTCGATTCTCTACTAAGGGGAGGTTTAGAAGATTGGCTAGATTCCCCAACAGGCTTTAAGGTGCCTAGGGCGATAAGATATGTAGATGATATTTACTTGCATCCTGATAAACTTTACTCCACAATTGAATTTGAAGAAAAGCAGAGGGAACTTAACAAAATTAGATACGAATCAGTGAAAGAACTTGGAGACTCCTTACATCCTGATATAAGAAAAGTTTTTAGCAAGCCCAACGTCGCATAGTAGAACTGCAAGTCTCACGCGGTCCATGTGGAATTTTGGTCTAGAATAGCTGTAAATCATAGGGAGGGCAAGAAGTGATAGAGTTCGTTGAACTTTATGAAAGATTAAAGAAGGAGAAAGCAGAGCTGTTAGAAAAGCTGGAACAGTTGAGAGCTCTCGGTCAACCCTCGGCAGAGAGAAAGGAAGGCAGTCCATTCGGCAAAAGGGAGGAAGAAGCCGATGAAGCCTCCGAACTAGAGAAAAGACTGGTCTTGGTAAAAAGGCTGGAAGAGTCTCTTAATGAGGTTGAGCATGCCCTACAAAAATATGAAGCCGGCACTTATGGATTGTGTGATTCCTGTGGGCAACCTATAGAGCGAGCCCGCCTTGAAGCCATACCTCAAGCAAGCTTATGTCTGAGCTGTAAGGCTCAGCAGGCAAAGGATGCAAAAGGCGCAAGATAATGGGCCTCCAAGTAAATTGGCGACCAGCAAAATAACGGATTCCGTGGGTGAAGATAAATCAGAAGTCCCCCCAAACAAGTATAGAGGCAGATTAAGGTTACTTCTGATTGTCGCTGCTCTGGTGGTTACCCTTGACCAACTGAGCAAGCTATGGGCCTATGCCAATCGACCTCCAACTCATCTAGAGGTGACATGGTTTCTTGATTTAGTTTACTTTGAAAATACTGGTGCCATTTTTGGTTTGTTCCACGGCCACACCGAGCTTTTCATCGCTCTCGGCATAGCTGGTGTAATCGTTATCTTAGTGTTTCTTCGCTACCTCCCCCCAGCTACCACCGTGGGCATGGTGTCCTTCGCTCTGATTCTGGGCGGGGCTGTGGGCAATCTCATAGACCGTATCCGCCTTGGCTACGTAATTGATTTTATCAGACTCCACTTGCAAGAGATATTCTTCTGGCCGGCCTTCAACATAGCTGACGCAGCTTTGACAGTGGGGATCTTTGCCCTCATTTATTATTTTTATAAGTCGGGGGTATTTAGAAAAGCATATGAACACAACCACAGACCCCAAAATTAAGACATTGCAATTCATCTCACCTATTCCTAACATCCGCCTTGATAAGTATTTAACCCAAATTCTTCCACAATTCTCGCGCGCTTATTTACAGAAATTAATTGGGCAAGGTTATATTCTGGTCAACGGGCAAAGGACAAAGGCGAACCAGAGATTAAACAAGGTCGATAGGATAACGGTCGAGCTTCCTCTCCTACCAGTCCGTCCTTTAGCTGAACCAATCCCTTTAGCCATAATTTATGAAGATGAGGACATATTGGTCATAGATAAACCCGCCGGATTGACAGTTCACCCTGCCCCGGGGCATCCCAGCCATACTTTAGTCAATGCTGTCCTAGCTCATTGCCCCGGCCTGGCCATGAGCAACGAGCTGATGCGCCCAGGCATAGTTCACAGACTAGATAAAGATACATCGGGGCTCATAGTCATTGCCAAAAACGACTTTGCCCGGGAATATTTAGCCGCACAGTTTAAAAGCCGCACTGTAACCAAAGGGTATCTTGTCCTTGTCAAAGGAAGGTTATCCCCGGAACATGGGATAATCGAAGCACCTATCGGGCGAGACCCTCATAGTAGACGAAGAATGGCGATAGTAGAGGCAGGAAAAGAGGCTACTACCCAATATCAAGTCCGAAAATACCTGGATACCTACACTTTAGTCGAAGTCACCCCCCTAACGGGGCGCACACATCAAATCAGGATACACCTGTCAGCTATCGGCTGTCCGGTTATCGGTGACCCCACTTATGGAATAAAATCGGCTCATCTTAACAGACAATTTATTCATGCCTATCGCCTTGGCTTTCGCCTACCATCAACTAAGCAATACCAGGAATTCACGTCGCCCTTACCTATGGACTTAGAGCAAGTTTTGGAGTACTTAGCCCGAAACGCCTAAAAGGCTTGGGGAAACATGATAGAAAATCCTGTCATTGCCATAACTTCTTTATGCCGCTTCCCTGCCATGTAGGTACAGGTCATAATTGCCCTCTCGAAGCACAGGTTCGAATCACTAGTCATATGAACGAAGACAGAGGCTTGATTTTTGGCTTGTATCACAGCATAATTAAGTGGGCCGAAATGAGGTCAGCAAGAAGAAGAGACTTGAAATTAAGTTTGGAGCGGAGAGCAGTATGAACAGACCCTTTGATCAAAGCCAAATATCTAGCCCAGTTCGCTATCAGATAACCGTTACGGCAGAAGAGGCGAGGCTGGGAACTAAAAAGATATTATCGAGGAAGGATACAAGGCTAGAGGTGAGCATTCCAGCAGAGGCGAGGACAGGCAGTACGATAAAGCTAGCCAATGTCCTCCAGATAACCGACGGCCATCCTGGAGATATCCTAATTGAAATTAAAGTCAAAGAAGAAATGGCGGCGGGAATTATTGAAATTAACGATGGAAACTTTGAAGATGAGGTTCTGAAATGTAGCTCGCCTGTCATTGTGGATTTTTGGGGATTCGGATGCGCCCCATGCGACATTATTGCCCGCATCACAGAGAAACTGGCCCGAGAGTATGCAGGTCAGCTCAAATTCTGCAAACTAAACGTAGATCTGAACCCCCGAACGGCTTCAAAGTACCAAATCATGAGCATCCCACAGATATTGTACTTCAAAGGTGGCAAAGTAATTGAACAAAGCGTTGGCGCCGTTCCTGAGTCTGTGCTCCGTTCAAAATCGGAGTCGGTGTTAGGACAGCAATAAGCTCACAAATTAAGAAGTCTTTCCATAGAAAAACGCTGGGATTTAAGGGATGATACGAGGGCACTTTTGCTGGTGCTTGGCGACTGCTGCGTGCTTTGTCACTTAATTCATCACCCTCACTCTAGTCTCTTCCTGTCAAGGGAGAGGAAATTCAGACTCTCAGTGGTGAGGGAACAAACCGTACATCACTACTGGCGTGAACGCGCGTAGTTTCCTTGCGGTAGGCAATCTTATTTGCTATGATTGCGGCAGGGCCAGGCAACTTCAGTGCTTGGCTCCAAGCTGAGACGGAGGTCCCCAGAATGATCTCAAGAATGTGGTGTTTCCGTCCCTTTAACAATTTGCCAAACTGAGGAAGGCTAGATTACAAGCTGGTACGTTGTGATATTATGGATATTTCAACTTCGAAGGAGAATTGGAATGGATAAAATAGAGCTAAAGGTTACCAACCGGGAGATTCTCGGTAAAAAAGTCAAGCATTTGCGCCGCCAGGGAATTACTCCGGTGCATCTTTTTGGGCACGGCATCAAGTCTTTAGCACTACAGTGCGGCACTGGTGAACTTGAGCGAGTGTTAGGTCAAGCTGGGCAGACAAGGCTTATTAGCCTAAAGCTCGATAAGGAAAAGAAGCCAAGGAGCGTTGTGGTTCGCGAATTTGATAGAGATTGGCGGAAGGGACAATTAGTCCATGTAGACTTTTATCAGGTAAAAATGGAGGAAAAGATAAAGTTAGAGGTTCCTGTTGTCTTAATCGGAGAAGCGCCAGCCCTGAAGTCTAAAGCCTATATGCTGGAGCATGAGCTTGGGACTTTGACCGTAGAGTGTTTGCCGGCAAAAATCCCCGCTAACCTGGAAGTGGACATCAGTTCCCTCACTGAGACAGAGCAAGCGATACGCGTCAAAGATGTCGTCCTAGATAAAGATATTACCGTTCTTAACGACCCAGAGTTGGTTGTGGCGAAGATTAGTTCGCGACCTGTGGAAAAGATAGAAGAAGAGGTGGTAGAAGTGGTAGAGGAGGCGGAGGAAGCGGTTGAAGAGGGTGGAGCTCCCGAAGAGGCTCCATCAGGTGAGGAGACAGGAGAGGCATGATCTTTTCACTTACCCGGCTGTCGCTTCTGTATCTATACCTATATGCTGCGCTTGTTTGCTTAGCGAGTCCCTGATACAATATCCAAGACCGATTATTAGCTCTCTCCGAGCTGTCTTGCCTAAAGAATAACCATGGCAAGCAGCCGGTAGGTTAAAAAGCCTCGAGGGTATAGATAGAAATATCTATGCCTCCCATGTTTGGAAAGGAGAGAAGATGGATTTCAGTCATTATATTACGGTGCCTTTCTTAAGAAGGCACTGTTTTTCGTCAGCTTTATCCGTTCTCTCATTACATTGCCATTCTGCCTGCTGTGCCCATTCGTTTGTGACGGAGGCTCAAAGCATCTTAGGGAAGCTTGTAGGCCTTAGCATATAAAAAGAGGTTAAAAACAAATTATTCATATTTATTTTGCAGCTTTGCCGCTGGAAGGAGGAAGAATATGACTAAAATGAGTGGTTGGAAGAAGCCAGATAGTATGAGCATAGTTTTTATCCTGCTTGGCGCACTTATGCTGCTCTTCATTTTTGCTCCTCCGCTTAAGACAGTGTTTTCTTCCTCCCCTACGACTTTATGGAACACTCTACTCGAAGAGGACGTATACTCCTCTGTTCTGCTCACCATCTTTGCGGCATTGACAGCTACCCTGATAGGGCTTCTTTTTGGCGTTCCTTTAGCTTATCTTCTGGCACGGCATCAATTTCGGGGGAAGAGGTTTGTAGAAGCAATTATCGATGTGCCCATAGTGATCCCTCATTCCGCTGCTGGTGTTGCCCTCTTGTTTGTCTTCGGCAGCAATTTTCTCTTCGGCAAGATCTTGAACGGCATAGGCATTGGCTTCTTTAGATCTTTTACCGGAGTGGTCATCGCTATGATGTTTGTCAGCGTTCCCTTTCTTATTGACGCGGCTAAGGAGGGCTTCAAAGCCGTAGATGTCAGATTAGAGAAGGTAGCCAGAACCTTAGGTGCCTCTGCCTGGAAGTCGTTCTTTCGGATTTCATTACCTCTGGCCTGGAGAAGCATCTTCTCTGGTTCAGTGCTCATGTGGGCTCGGGGCCTATCTGAGTTTGGCGCCATAATCATCATAGCGTATAGTGCCTCCTTTCTAGGATGGAGCCCTAAGGTTCTCCCTGTCCTAGTTGCTAATCGCTTCGATTTTGGCTTAGATTACGCCAGGCCAGTAGCAGCTATAGCAATCCTTATCTCTATTATCGCCTTCATTGTGCTCAGGTCAATAGCCTATAGAGGTGAAAAGGCATGATTTCCATAAAGAACCTGAAGGTTAATTTAGGTGATTTTCTCCTCCAGAACATCAACCTCGATATTGAGCCGGGGGAATACTTTATCGTCCTTGGACCTACTGGGGCAGGGAAGACTGTGCTACTTGAGTCCATTGCCGGCCTCTATCCAGTCCTTGAAGGGGAGGTCTGGATTGGCGACAAGGAAATCACTGACCTAAGTCCGGAGAAAAGGGAAATTGGGATTGTTTATCAAGACCAGGTGCTGTTTCCCCATCTTTCCGTGGAGAAGAACATCGCCTTCGGATTGAAGATGAGAAAGTGCCCTAAGAATGAGGCAAAAGCAAAGATAGATGCTATTGTTGAGGTAGTGGGAATTTCGCATCTGCTTAGGAGGAGTCCTGCTACTTTGAGTGGGGGGGAGAAGCAGAAGGTGGCTCTAGCACGGGCACTGGTCACTGAACCTAAGGTGCTCTTGCTGGACGAACCCTTAAGTGCGCTTGATCCCGAGACCAGAGAAAAGATGCAAGGGGAGTTAAGGGAGATGCATCGCAAGGTTGTGGTGACCATCATCCATGTCACCCACGACTTTGAAGAAGCCATAGCTCTGGGGCATAGAGTTGCTGTGCTGAACGATGGCTGCATAGCCCAGATGGGGACCCCTGAGGAATTTCTACGCCGGCCGAGTTCAGAATTCGTTGCCCGGTTTGCACTCTCGAGAAATATCTTCTCGGGTAGGGTTATGGGAATAGAAAATGGCTGCGCTCTCATTGATATCGGTGGCACAAAACTCAGGGCGACAACGGAGGCAAATGGTGAGGTGCGCCTTTCTCTCCGCCCTGAAGATATCCTCCTTTCCAAAGAACCGCTCCAGTCTACCGCGAGAAATTGCTTCCTGGGTGTGGTTAGTGACATTGCTGACAGAGGCTCAGTCATCTACATCACCGTGACTCTGCCGCCGGATTTCGTCTGCATCATTACCCGCCAGGCTTTTGATGAACTTAAATTGAGAAAAGGGGCGGAAATATGGATCACATTTAAGGCTTCGGCAATTCACGTCTTTTAAAAAATTTCTAGAGATAAAGGGAGGGTTCTAATGAAAGGAATTTTGCCCAAGATAGCTTTAGCTGTTTTGGTTGTAGCAGTGCTCGTAACGGTGCTCGTACTGGTTCTTGGCCGTGGCGCGCCAGGAGAAACGCTGACAATTTTTCACGCGGGAAGCCTGGCTGTGCCGTTTGCGGACTTGGGAGCCGAGTTTGAGGGATCACATACCGATGTTGATGTCGATCGTCAATCGGGAGGAAGTGCTACGATGATAAGCAACGCGATAGCACAAGAAGACGCCGGTGAAAGCCCACCCGACATAATCGCCTCCGCCGATTACAAGCTTATTCCTGAGAGGATGTATGAAGGTGGCTACGCTGATTGGAATATCCTCTTCGCCAGAAACACGATGGTGCTTTGCTATCGCGACAATGCACCCGGTTCTGATGAAATAGTAAGTGGCAACCGCACCTGGTATGATG
>Ga0315547_1000935_pt1 | contig 25213 bp, 21 predicted proteins | sample SalMarSW160240MG_2_FD_202542 | JGI IMG/M metagenome (GOLD analysis project Ga0315547, IMG submission 202542) | Salt marsh sediment microbial communities from the Plum Island Ecosystem LTER, Massachusetts, United States - Salt Marsh Sediment SW1601-240 ...
TTTTAATGCACTTGAAAAAACATTAAGTGTTATACCTAATGTTTTGTATAGATGGTACACATCTACTGCATGGTGCGTTCCCATCTTTGGATCTTTGTGGGTGCCTACTTCCGGAGATGGTACAAAGCTTTTTACCTGGCTTATGTCGTTAGCTCTTCTCATGCACAGGAATTTCCCTTCGGTAAGGTGGTTCTTCTTATTTTCTATGGCGAGTGTATCAATAATAACTGCCATATTGTGGGTGTTACAACTGACAATATGAATAAATTGGTCCTTTGGAGTAATGGCCTCATCATTGATGCCAACTGCATACATCTTCCCAAATCCAAATTCAGAACCCTGAGCCATGAATCCTTTGATTCTATCCTTGTATTTATTGTAGTATTTCTCCTTGTTCATCAGTCCAGTGCCCTTAGGCGTACAGTCAACGATAACGGAAGCTCGTTTTATCGCTTCTTCTGCATTATATGCAGGGTCAATTCCAAGTTCCTGAAAATCGTTTACTTTGCCTTCAGATACACAAAGATTGGCCCCCTTCTTGATTAAACCCTTGATTTTTGGCCTATCCTCTAGCTTAGGGCTGTGTTTGTAAAAAGTCACTTCATCGATGCCAAGATCTTCTTTTGCATCACAAAGCAATCCAATCAATGGCTCCCCTATTGTTCCGGTACCTACCACATGAACGACATTTCCATCTGCCATAGGTTTATACCTCCCCTGCGGGCAATCTGTAATCAACATATACCATATAATTGTTGTTATTTTCTACAAGAAATACTCTGGGGAATAATTTAAAAAGGTGAAGGTGTTTTACCCTGCCCATGGCATTACCATTGGACGTACTTGAAAAATCGATAAATCAGAAGTTATCTCTTCTTTTAAAAGACGGAAGACTTATTGACGGAAAGCTTTCAGGATATGATGAATATATGAACATGGTATTGACGGATGTTGAGGAAACAAACGGCGAAAACAAGAGACGACTTGGTACAATTATCCTTAGAGGCAATAACGTAGTTAGCATATCATTGATTTGAGCGAAAAGCATATATATGTATTAGTTATATGTCACTAGTGGAAGGAATCGGGCTGGTAGTTTTGTTAGAGTGCATCCCATCCCCTCCTAGTGAGGCCAGCCAATCCTTCCTTTTTGTCAAAGTTGGTTATAAAAAGAATTAAGTATCAATCTTCGTTATTAGAAATCGATTTTTATGGGGAGAAACATTAAGGCTGCTTTGGGCGATAATCTGAGGTGCAAGGGTTGGAAACAGGAAGCTATTTTACGCATGTTGGAAAACAACCTGGAGAACGCAGAATTGCCTGAAGAATTGATTATTTATGGCGGTACTGGTAAAGCAGCACGTAATTGGGAATGTTATGATGCAATTGTTGAAACTTTGAAGGATCTTGAAAACGATGAAACCATGGTTATTCAATCGGGAAAACCAGTTGCTGTATTCAAAACATGGGAAAACTCCCCGAGAGTTGTCATGGCTAATTCAAATATAGTGCCAAAATGGAGCAACTGGGAAGAATTCCGTAAGTTCGATCAACTTGGTTTAATGATGTATGGTCAAATGACAGCAGGGTCTTGGTGCTATATCGGAACACAAGGCATTATCCAAGGTACCTATGAGACCTTTGCTGCTCTTGCACAAAAGCATTTTGGTAACAATTTAGCAGGTAAATTGGTGCTTACTGGAGGACTTGGAGGTATGGGGGGAGCCCAACCACTTGCTGTGACCATGAATCACGGAGTTTGCTTGGCTGTTGAATGTGATGAGGCTCGTATTGATAGAAGAATAAAGGCAGGATTTTGTGATAAAAAAGTTAAAGATTATTGTGAAGCAGTTGAGCTGGCTAACAAGGCAAAAAAAGAGAAGTTTCCCCTCTCGATAGGCATTCTTGGCAATTGTGCAGATGTCATGCCACAGCTTGTTTTGGATGGGTTTACACCTGATGTCGTCACTGATCAAACCTCTGCCCATGATGAATTAAATGGTTATGTTCCTGCTGGTTACTATGGCGAGTCACTTGAGGATGCAGAAAAACTACGAAAAGAAAATTCAGATGAATATATTAAGCAATCCATGGAGAGTATGAAAAATCACTGTAACGCACTTCTTAATTTCCAGAAAAACGGATCTATCGTGTTTGACTACGGCAACAATCTGCGCGGTCAAGCTGAGAAAGGAGGATTGAAAAATGCATTTGATTATCCTGGTTTTGTTCCTGCGTATGTTCGCCCTCTCTTTTGTATTGGACGAGGTCCTTTTCGATGGCTTGCATTAACAGGAAACCCAGATGATATTTTAAAAACGGACAAGGTGGTTATCGAGATGTTTCCTGACGATGAAATTCTGATAAATTGGATTACATTGGCGGAAAAACATCTGCCCCGGGAGGGACTTCCAGCTCGTGTTTGCTGGCTTGGCTATGGTGAAAGAGCAAAATTTGCCTTAGAAATAAACAAAATGGTAAGAGATGGCGAAATAGGCCCCATTGCTATTACAAGAGATCATTTGGACAGCGGGAGTGTTGCTTCGCCATATAGGGAAACGGAAAATATGAGGGATGGAAGTGATGCTATTGCAGATTGGCCTTTACTCAACGCATTGTTAAATTGTGCTGCTGGTGCAGATAGCATACAAATTCATAATGGCGGAGGCGTTGGTATAGGGCTTTCAACCCATGCAGGAATGGTTGTAGTCTGTGATGGAACTGAAGAGACCGACGAACGGATAAAACGAGTATTTACAACAGATCCAGGTATGGGCATTGCACGGCATGCTGATGCAGGTTATGACGAATCAATTGATTTGGTGAAAAAGACCGACCTCAAGATCCCAATGATAAAATAATGGAAGAGCGGATTACTCCAAACTTCCCACACTCTTCTCTACTTCTTTTAATACTTCACAAGATTCCACCAGTTCTTTCATCTTAGTATGATCTGGATATAATGGTCTATCTTCATCTAAAAATTTGACATGTTTTCTTATAACTTCTTTGGCCTTGGTCACACCTTTTCCGAATTTATAATCACGGAAATCCAGTGCTTGAGCGGCAGCCATGAATTCGATACCTAAAATGCCGTATGCGTTATCAAGAATCTGGAAATTTTTAATCGCCGTATTCATTCCCATTGACACAAAATCCTCTTGGTCAGCAGCTGCAGGAATTGACTGAATGGATGCAGGGGCAGAAAGAATACGCTGTTCAACAATAAGACTATCGGCAGTATATTGACTTAACATTAAACCAGAAAACATCCCTGCGCCTTTTGTTAAGAAAGCAGGAAGCCCTACACTTAATGCAGGATTATTGAGTCTATTCATTCTTCGCTCAGACATTACACTTACCATAGTAATAGCAGCACCTGCCATATCCATGGGGAGAGAAACCGGACTTCCCTGGAAGTTAGCGCCCGATAATTGTAGGTTTTCTTTTGGGAAGAAAACTGGATTGTCTCCAACACCATTCAACTCGATTTCAACCTGTGAACGTGCGAAGTCAAGTGCATCATGAGCAGCGCCAATCACCTGTGGAGTAGAACGCATTGAATAAGCATCTTGAATCTTACATTTGATATTTCCTTTCTGCAGATCACCATCTTCAATCAATTTACAAATGGCTTTTGCACTTTTCACAGCGCCTTTAAACCCACGTGCTTCATGTAATTTAGTAGTATACGGCTTCATATTGGCTTTTAGCGCTTCGAGACTCATAGCTGCAGCAATTTCTGCTTGTTTAAGCCAGTTATTTGCATCATAAAGAAAAATCGCACTCATAGCTGTAAGCAAGTTAGAACCGTTAATAATAGCAAGTCCATCTCTAGCTTTCAAACCAGGGATGTGGATACCTGCTTTATCCATGGCGTCTTTACCGCTAAGAAGTTCACCCTCATAATATGCCTTGCCCTCACCCATCATAAGTAAAGCAATCTGAGACATAGGCGCCAAATCACCACATGCACCAACTGAACCTTTCTGACAGACAAAAGGAGTCACACCTTTATTCAGCATCTCCACCAAGGTCTGAGTTATCTCAGGGCGACAACCAGATTGCCCATGTGCATGAACATTAACTCTACCCAGCATTGCACCCCTTACATATTCTATAGGAGCGGGATCGCCAATACCTGCAGCATGGTTATAAATTAGATATTTCTGAAACTTTTTCACCTGTTCATCAGTTAAAACAACCTCTGATAATTCACCAATTCCAGTGTTAACGCCATACATTATTTCTCCAGATTTGATTTTCTTCTCTAGCATAGCTCTACATTCTTTAATTCGTTTCAAAGCATCTGGATGAAGCTTAACTTTTTTATTATGTCTAGCTACATCAACCACTTTTTCAATCGTCAATCCTGAGCCTGTTACGACAATGGTCATAATAATCCCCTAATTGTTAAATTATCGATTTCCGTATCAAATAATTATGTATTAAGTTTCCCAATAATTTAATGAAACGCATCAAACTAAAACTTAAAGTACGAGTTGTTTTTTAACCAGTGGTTGATTCACATGAGTTTAGAAGCAAATTTAGCATCATTAAGCGATTGGTTTACTTCAACACTTAGCCTTTCTGACCCAATATTTGGCCAAGCTGTTGTTTCAATTGGATTATTTATTGGTTTCTTGATTTTAGGATGGGTTATATATTACATATTTCAACGATATTTCTCTCGATGGGCCGAAAAAACAAAAACGAAGCTAGATGATGAAATACTCAAAAATATTAAAAAACCAATCTATTTTTTCGTTATACTTGTTGGTACGTATTCCGCTCTAAATAATTTTACTTTTATTAAGACGTATTCTACAGAATTAACATTTATTTTTTCAATAGTTCAGATACTCTTGGTTACATTTGTCATAACGCGAGTTGTTAACGTTGTCATTGCGTGGTATGCCGAGAGAAGATCCAAACAAAAAATGAGCGAACACATTCTTTTTGTTTTTAAGAAGATTATTAATTTTACTATCTATATGTTTGCATTTTTAATAATTTTATATGTGCTAAAAATCGATCTTTCCGGTGTAGTTGTAGGTCTTGGAGTGGGAGGTATTGCTATAGCCTTTGCACTACAAAACGTTCTCAGTGATGCATTTAGCGCATTTTCTATTTACTTTGACAAACCATTTGAGATAGGGGATTTTATTATTGTGGGCGAATATTCTGGAACCGTTAAAAAAATTGGTATGAAATCCACCAGGGTAATACTCCTCCAAGGCGAAGAACTTGTTTTAGCCAACTCGGAATTAACAAAAACCAGCGTAAGAAATTTCAAAAAAATGAAGAAACGAAGGATCTCTTTCTCTTTTGGCGTAACCTATGGTACCTCCACCAAGAAACTGAAAAAAATTCCAGATATTGTCAGAAACATCATTAATTCTAATAAATTGGAGTATGTCGATAGCCTTGATAGAGTTCACTTCTCAGAATTTGGAGATTTCAGCCTTAATTTTGATATAGTTTACTATATGAAAACACAGGATTATGTAAAGTATAAAGACACCCAGCAACAGATAAACTTTGCCATAAAAGAAGCCTTTGAAAAAGAAGGCATAGAGATGGCCTTCCCGACGCAGACCATTTTCTTGGAAAAATAATTCATACCTCACAAGTGCATCAGTTCATTTGCGCCAATAAAATAATTCATCGATGCTAAAAAACTGGAAAAAAATTAACGCTTTTAGCATAAACATAGCTATATGTTTACAGCAAAATTCATAAGAAATATTCTTATTTTTAATCAAGCATTTTTACAGTAATCGTTTTGTTTATCTCTATGAGTGCTCCCTCTCCACGTTTTCCCATACTACAATTTACCACAACGGTCCTGCCTATTTTCATATATCCTGGATCCTCATGTATATGTCCACAGAGTACAAGTCGCGGTTTGTATTTATCAACGATTTCCCGTAATTCTTTACTCCCCCCACGCATTCCAAGAAAGATTTTATCTTGTGTATTATGTGGGGGAACGTGTGTCACCAATACACTTTTCTCATCTAACACGTTTTTATTAATTGTAAAAAATTGGACAACATCATTTGGACTTACTCCGTTGATTCCTACAAAATGAATGCCTTTTTTTTCAACTTGTTTCATATCGATGTTTGTTGCTTTGCTATTAGTGATGCCCTCATTTACTTCAGCGGTATCTATATTTCCTGGTATAGCCAACGTTTCAACAGGAATCTGATCAAGAAAGTTTTTTGCAACATCGCTTGGACCAAATTGAGTGATGTCGCCACATATGATAACAAGCTCTGGAGCATATTGCTCTATATTTTTTAGAACTATGTTGAGTCGATATTGTGAGCCGTGAATATCTGCAACAGCGAATATTTTCATGGGATGCACCTTTTGGTAATGGGCATTTATTTTTAAAAGATTCTCTTGCATAAACTATATACCAGTTTTTTTGATTAACGATTATAGATCTATATGCCAAGAGAGGGGTTCCAGGGCATTAGCTTTGGTGTAATGGATGCAGTTGTTACAGTTCTTGGTGTAATGATAGGGCTGTCTGTAACTAATAATAAACTTGTTCTATTGATTGGTATTCTAACCGCGGGTGTGGCTGATTCATTTGCAAATGCCGCTGGTATGCATGTTTCACAGGAAACAGAAGTACATCACGGGAAAAGAGAAGTGTTTAAATCAACGATTTATTGTTTTTTTGCAACGCTGATAACGGTATCAATACTTTCTATGCCTGTTGTTTTGTTTCCTCTTACGTATTCTATATATATTTCCATAGGAATTGGACTGTTGTTGCTTGTTGGTCTGGGTTACTTTGTAAGTAAAGTCAACAACAAATTTAAACCCTATAAACTAGCAGTAGAATATTTGATCATTGGGATCTCAGTGGGTGCTGTCTGCTACATCATTGGTAGACTGGCAGAAACAATTCTAACGGCTACTTGAGAAAAACGGGCAAGGATGCTGAATTATGAAAAAGACTAAGATATTGTACATCACCCCATTGCGAGGGGGCATTGGCCATTGGAGTAGATGTTTGATAGAGGAGTTAGATATCTTAGCTGATGTAACCATAGTCACATTCAAAAGGAAACGAAAAGAAGATGATACAAACCCGTTTACAAGGATTACTGATGATTTTGTTTTAGAGGCAATAAACCCTGAAAGGCCACATCATATTATAGAATATAGCAATAAAAAATCCTTAGAAGAGCTTGTTGAGCTCACAGATGAAATAAAACCTGATTGTGTTTATTTTGTTATGTGGGCAGGACGGCAAATACTCTGGTTTTTAAAAGAATATTCAAAAATATTGAGCAAGAAAAATATCCCTATTGTGTACACCTTGCATGATCCATATCCTCAGATACTCCTAGAAGGCGACATCCAACGTTTTACTGACGCGTATAAATATGCAGATCATTTGGTCGTCTTAACAGAGGATGCCTTATCTGATCTAAGAAAAGCAGGCATCGCCATTCCAATTAGTGTTATTCCTCATGGGAACTACCATGCAATGAATGGAAATATGGTTGACGATAGAGAAGCACGAGTGGTTGTAAATAAACAGCTTTCTATCCAAATAACGGACACAACACGCATAGTCTTATTTTTTGGTTTTATACGGGATTATAAAGGATTGATGTATCTTATTCGAGCCGCTCCTTATGTATTGGAGAAATGTCCTGAGACATTGTTTATAGCAGCTGGTTCTCTCGAATTATCAGAAAACTCGTCTAAGTACAAGGATGAGATACAAAAGCTGGGTTTAGAAAACAAATTTTATTTGTACGGTGAGTTTGTAAAAGACTATATTCTTGTTGAATCTCTCTATAAAGCTGCCGATATAGTTGCTTACCCATATGTGGGAATAAGTCAGAGTGGAGCAATGTTTACAGCATTGGGAATGAAACGACCGGTTATTATCAGCAGACTTGGTTCTTTTATACAAAGGTTGGAAGAACAAGGCGTAATATTAACATCTGAGCCAAAAGATCCAAAGTCCATAGCAGAAAAGATACTGTATCTTTTAACCCATGAAGAAGAGCGGAAGGAATTGGCAGAGAGAGCATATCGCGTTCTAGAAAAAGAATACAACTGGAAAAAAATTGCAAACGATTATATTACAATATTTGAGAAAGTAAAAACACAGCCATAATGGGTTTTCAACCTCTTATTTATTTCAGACGTCGTTATCTGCAATTACAATATCTAATAATTGCTCTCTGATTTTTTTACGTGCAGAAATCGTCCGTAACCAATCAGGGATTCTTGCTCCAACTGGTTTCCGCATATAGCTAATCCCAGCGTTCATAATCTGCCGGCTAAATTTCTCTGCCATAGTCTCTTCTGCATGTCTGTCATATTTTAGATTGTTAAAATGTGTATCAGCGTGATATTTCCTAATACAATCCTGGGCGTTCATTTGATACAATACCCTAATCGATATAAGACGTTCCCTGGAAACCTGTATTTGGTCCTCTTCAATTAAAACCCTAAGCAAGGTTTTTAAAATATCGTTCGTCATTTTCGTAAGACCGCTTCCGTCACTACCAATTCTCTGATGTTTATGGTCATAAAAACCTAAATCGGTTTGACATATCCTCTTTCGGGCTACATTTCTATACATCTCAGCCATGATGCCAATTTCAATACCCCAGTCACCAGGAATATCAACATCACGAGCTAGATCGCTGGTCATGGCAAACTCCCCAGAAATTGGATACCGGAAAGAACGTAAAAATCTAACAAAATTCGGTTCGAACCCTATTTCGTCAACAAGCGATTTCAGAAGAGGATGGAGAAAAAGCCTGAAGACACGACCATACATGATATTCTTTTCAAGATTTACACGAGCATAGTAGCCTTTATTAAATTTAAAATCGAGTTCAGGTTCAACGAGCGGATAGAGTAGTTTGGTGGGAATCATTTCAGTATAGCCCTGAATATCTGCATCATGAAGTGCAATTGCATATGATCTAATGCTTGCTATGCCAAGAGCCAACCAGACATCTCTTCCTTTTCCTCTATACCTTGAGAGGTTCAGTCCTTCGGATTTCAATTCATTCAACAGTTTTTCTATCTTTGGCCCGTTACACCACATAATCAATTTGGGTATTTTTAAATCCGAAAAAAATCGTTTAACATGTTTAAACTCCTGCTCGTCTTTTGCAGCTAAGGGAACAACGACCTCTTTTAGATACTCACATTTGTTTAAATGTTTAATTATGTTGCCCAATGCATTACTCTTAATTTCCCTGTACAACATTGGCATAACAATAGAAACCGGTCTTTCGGTAGTAGCATCATGCACGCTTTTCATGAGCTTTTTATCATCTACACATAAGCCATGCAGCGTAGTTATTTCATCCTGCTTTATGTCCATACTATCACACCTAAATATAGTTCAATATGTTACTCATGTCACTGGTAATTACATCTGCATGTTGTTGAACTTTCTCTGATGCATTAAATGCTACCCCCAAACCAGCTCTTTTCAACATGCAGTTATCGATCTCACCATCTCCAACGGCGATAACTTCTTCTTCAGTTATTCCAAGTTTTTTGCAGAGAGACTCCAATACTTGTTCTTTACAAATTGAATGAATCTTACACCCATCACAGTGTTTGGTGAGATTCTTATTATTTATTTCTAGCTCTCCGGTTACAATGTCGTTATCTATTATAAGATTATTGGCAAACGCATAGTCAAAGCCCAATCTGTCTTTAAGATCGTCGGCTACGAATTGATAACTATTGGTGGCAATAGCAGTTGTAATGCCTTTGTTCTTTAGTTCTTTAATGACAGTTTCAACATGTCCTTGTAAAGGTATGCCTCTATAGATCTTCAAGAGTTCTCTACCGCTCATCCCTTTCAATAATTTTGCAATTTTGATGCTTTTCTCGTAAGATATCCTGTCGCTATTAATTATATTCAATAATCCGTCCATAAATCCTTTTTTATGCGCAAAAACAAAGATAGTCCTGCCCTTCAGCAGTGTTCCGTCCATGTCAAACATGGCAAGTTTGAAGTTAGTCATCAGATATCCACGTTCTATTAGGTTAACTAAGAGTTTTTTAATAACTTTTTTCATTGAGCGCTATTTCACCAAAATCAAATATACCAAAAACATATTTCACCTTCTATATGCCAGTTGTAACATTTGATTATAATGACTTCATTAATCTTCTTGGATACAAGATCCCAAAGAAGGAATTGATAGAACGACTACCGATGATCGGTGCTGATTTTGATAAAGTCGATGGTAATGAGATAAGCATCGAGTTTTTTCCTAATAGGCCTGATTTGGCATCCGTTGAAGGAATTGCCCGTGCTTCAAGGGCATTTTTTGGATTTGAAACGGGATTAAAGACATATCCTGTTAAGAAATCTGATATTGTACTAACGGTTGACCCTTCTGTTAAAAAAGTTAGACCTTACGTTACAACAGCTCTTGTAAAAAATGTGACCATGGCTGATGAACTCATTTCATCTTTGATGGAGCTACAGGAAAAACTACACATGGGGCTCGGTAGAAATAGAAAGAAGGTTGCTATCGGCGTTCATAACTTTGAACCTGTAGAACCCCCATTTACGTACAAAGCAGTTGACCCAAATTCTGTTGAGTTTGTACCATTAAACAAAGTTGAATCTATGACACTAAGTGAAATACTTAAAAAACATGAAAAAGGCGTAGATTATGCACATTTACTTGAAGATTTTGACAAGCATCCTTTGATAGTTGATAAACATAATAATGTGCTTTCTTATCCTCCAATTATTAATGGTAGTTTAACTGAAGTTACGCCATTTACTACAAATCTTTTTATTGATGTTACTGGCACTGATCGAAAAACGATCAACTATGCGCTAAACATTGTTGTTACTGCTCTTGCAGAGCGCGGGGGGCAGATATTCAGCACTGTGGTTAAAGATGGTGGAAAGTTGTATGTTTCACCTAATTTGGCTCCTGCTAAAAGAAAATTGTCTGTAGACTATATAAATCGAATTCTTGGAATGAGCCTGAATGAAAAAGAAGTCATCGGTTGTCTAGCAAAAATGGGGTATGATGCAAATAGAGATGACAAGGGCAAGGTGGCTGTTGAGATCCCGGCATGGCGGGCAGATATTTTGCATGATGTAGATCTTGTTGAAGATGTAGCTGTTGGCTATGGTTTTGATCGTTTTGAAACTGATTTTCCAAAGGCATTGACATTTGGTAGAGTGTTGCCAAAACAGCTTCTTTATGATGGCTTAAGAAACATCATGATTGGTTTAGGTTTTCATGAGGTTACTACATTCACTATCTCAAATGAGCGGGATGAATTTAACAAGATGGGTTTGAAAGAAAGTGATAGGGTCCGGATAGAAAACCCGATTGGTGAAGAATATTCTTGTTTGCGCGTAAGTCTTCTTTCGTCATTGATGAAAATTCTGAACGAAAATCGACATCATCCACTACCGCAACAGATTTTTGAGGTGGGTGTTGTGGTAGACAAAAACGCAAAAAACCAGCATCATCTTGCTGCCATTAAGATTGATGCAAAGGCGAATTTTACTGAATGTAAATCATTAATTGATGCAGTGATGAGAGATAGTGGAATGAAGTATGCTATCGAAGATAAGGATCACCCTGGTTTTGTTAAAGGAAGATGTGCATCAGTTGTTTGTAACAATAAAGAGATTGGATTTTTTGGTGAACTTCATCCTAAAACAATCATCGGGTTTGACTTAGAGCATCCGGTGATTGCATTTGAAATACAAACCGACGCGTTCAATCAATAACTATTTTATTTAGAAGATATTGTCGACTCTTAATGACTAAGGCTTGTAGCAAATGTAAGAAACCAGCGATAACGTTTATACGTTACAATGGTACACATCTCTGCAAAGATCATTTTATTCAGTATGTTGAACGGAGAATCAAAAAGGATATTAAGAAACAAGGGAAGACAGAGAACAACTGCAGGATTGGCATTGCTATTTCTGGTGGTAAGGATAGTACGGTTGCGCTTTATGTTACCCATGATATTTTTTCGAAACGGCCAAATGTTGACCTTATTGCCATAACAGTCGATGAGGGAATACAGGGTTACCGGGATGAAAGTATCGAAATCGCCCGTAGGAACTGTAAAAAACTAGGGATAGAACATCATACTGTATCCTTCAAAGACATGGTCGGAAAAACCATGGATGATATAGCTGCTAAACACGACGAGCTCGGTGAATGCAGCTACTGTGGTGTTTTTAGACGTCTATGTTTGAACAAAAAGTCAAAGGAACTTGGAATTCACAAACTTGTTACTGGTCATAATTTGGATGATATGGCACAATCGATCTTGATGAATTTTGTTAATGGTGATGCACAGAAACTTGCACGATTAGGACCCCATAAAAAAACTCAATCCGGATTGGTACCTCGCATGCTTCCACTTCGTGTTATCCCTGAAAAGGAAGTTGCATTATATGTTATTGCAAAAAATATAGAATATCATGATGCTGAATGTCCATATTCTACTCGTGCATTGCGTGGAGTTTTTAGAGACATTATTGATGATTTGGAGTATAAAAATCCTGGAACGCGCCATAGTATCTTGAACAGCTACGATGGTATCAAGAATCCTCTATTGGATAAGTATCCTCTTGCTGAGCTGAATAAATGTTCAAGATGTGGCGAGCCTACGTCTCAAGATATTTGCAAGGCCTGCATGTTGAAAGAGAAAATTCACGGTTTTTAAAACAGAATTAAAAACATTTTTATCCTGCATGATACTGACTGGTTCTGAGATGAAGCGCCTACAACTCAAATGCAAACCTCTAGATGACTTGTTGGAGGGAGGAATTGAAAGTAATACTCTTACTGAAATCTACGGTGAGGCAGGTAGTGGAAAGACAAATTTATGCTTACAAGCCTCCAGAGAATGTGCTGTTTATGGTAACAAAGTAGCATATATTGATGCTGAAGGTGTATCAGTTGAACGTTTGGGACAAATGTGTGAAGATTACGATTATAAAAAAATCCTGTCTAATATTCTATTCTTTAATCCCTCTTCTTTTGAAGAACAGGAAAAGATGATAAACAATGCAATCAAAATAGATGGTGTTGGATTGATTGTAGTTGATACATTCAATATGTTTTATCGTATCAAGCTGGAGAATGACGAAGAAGGTGCTGGACGATCCTTAAATAGACAGATAACAAATTTACAATTGGCTGCAAGAAAAAACAATCTTTTTGTTATTTTATCTGGTCAAGTTTATTCCACTGAAAATGACGATGTTAAACCCTTTGCTGGGCGAGGTGTTGAGCATATGATTAAAACCATTATCAAACTTGAAAAAGTTGGTAGAGGGAGACGACAGGCGACCATTATCAAACATCAATCTCAACCTGAAGGAAAAAAAGCTAACTTTACTATAGCTGCTAATGGTTTGGAATAAAAGATGAATAATGTTACTCCTTGGCTTAAAGAAAGCCAGTATATGCCCCCCTTATCACCAGCCTGCAAAATGTGTGCAAAGGGCACAAAAATGGTAGTTTTGGTAACTGGGCTTTGTAATACTGGTTGTTTTTATTGTCCGTTAAGTAAAAGAAAACTAGGAAAAGATAGGATTTTTGCTGATGAATGGGAGCTAGAAAATGAAAATGATATCGATAAGCTAATCAAAGAGGCTGAATATATTGAAGCCACGGGTGCCGGTATTACTGGCGGAGATCCGCTCCTCGTCTGGAAAAGAACTGAAAAATATATCACTCTTTTAAAAGATACATTTGGATCAGATTTTCATATTCACTTATATACCCCTGGAACTAAAAATGGTGAGCACATCAATGATCTTGTTTCTGAAGGCCTTGATGAAATAAGATTTCACCCTTTACATAGATTTTGGAATAATATGATTGTAAGTCCTTCTTACTCATCAATAAAAAAAGCTTTGAATACTGAGGCAGATGTTGCAATTGAAATACCTGCTATTCCCGGTCTGGAAAAAGAAATGTTTTTTTTGGTTAAATGGGCAAACGATGTTGGAGTAAAATGGGTTAATCTAAATGAACTTGAATTTTCAGAAACAAATGCTGATGAGTTAAATGAGATGGGCTATACAGTCAAAGATGAAATTTCAGCTGCAGTAAAAGGAAGTCAAGAAACAGCATATGCTGTTATTTACAGATCATTAAATGAGAATTTTGAGATCGGGGTTCATTACTGTTCATCCTCTTTTAAGGATGGGATACAACTAAGAAATAGAATTAAGCGAAGGGCAAAGAACGTCGCAAAAGATTTTGACATTATCACCGATGAAGGAACTTTGTTGAAAGGTGTAATTTACCCAAAAAAAATGTCATTAAAAGAACTTCAAAACTTATTGAAAAAGGAATACAGAATTTCAAATAAAAAAGTATTTCTTAACGAAGAAAAAAACAGAATAGAGATCCCTATTTGGAAACTTGAAAATTTTGCTCCAAATCTAAAAAAACAAGGATTTGAATGCTATTTGGTAGAAGAATATCCAACTGCTGATGCGTTGGAAGTTGAAAGAATCCCACTTCCTATAAAATAACTCCAGTAATCCCAAATGTAAAAAATGAGAAAGAAACAACATAGATTCTCCACGTCGTCTATTGTCTAAACTATAATCTTTTCTCTATAAGATTAATAAGTGGCTTAAGTAAGAATGTTGAAATGATGATATTGCCACAGGAGTGAGTAGTATTATAAAGTACTTGCTAGCTTACCCAATAAATTGCTAGCAGTACTTATCTGGAAGTGATACTGTATGATAGAAATAAAAGTGGAAAATATTGTAGCATCTACCACATTCGCAGAAAAGTTAGACTTAGATATGATAGCACAATCATTAGACGAAGCAGAGTATGAACCAGAACAGTTCCCGGGGCTCGTCTATAGGTTAGCTGAGCCAAAAACCGCTACTCTTCTTTTTAGAAGTGGTAAGGCCAACTGTACCGGTGCAAAGAACATTGAAGATGTTCGTAAAACAGTTGATATTATTGCTGAGAAATTGAGGAAGTTAGGTGTGAATGTCTATAAAGATCTGGAGATAGTCATTCAGAATATGGTGGCTATGGCTGACCTTAAAGCCGAGCTTAATCTTAATGAAGTAGCCGTAGGTTTAGGTTTGGAAAATGTTGAATATGAGCCTGAGCAGTTCCCAGGACTTGTTTACCGGATAAAAGAACCTAAGGTAGCTATGTTGCTCTTTGCCTCTGGAAAAATAGTTTGTGCTGGTGCAAAAAATACAGAAGATGCATCAAAAGCAGTGGAGAAGTTAGCAGAAGATCTTTCTTCTTTGGGGCTGCTTCACTAGAGTATCTTCTTTTCTTTACCGTAGATGGTGACAAGAATGGGAAATATAAGACCAACTTACATAAAACGTATAGCCAAAGAGCCTATCAATAAGTAAGAGGAAGCATTACAATGAAACATGATGCAAGAAAGAAACAAAAATCTTGGTTAAGAAAATTCTCTCGTTCTACCAGGTCTCCAGTTAAAAAAGAAGACAATACTAGAATTAATCTTTTGGTCCTTAAAAAACTGGCTATGACAAAAGAACAAAAGGATATATTAAAGCTGATTGAAAATGAGACGATACCAAGTGTTAGAAAGGCATGGATAGATTATTTCCTTGAAAAAACAAAGCATTCCAAATACAAGAAAAGCGGCTAAACAAAATCGTTTATTCAAAACCTACTTTTGGACCTACTGTTCTCCAGTAGTCCCGAATGTAAAAAAATGAGAAAGAAACACAATTTATATGGAGAAAAACTGCTCTAAGAACTATCACTTTTCGACTTGTTTTTATCTTTGTTTCTGAGAAAGAACACTCTTTCTTTCATTTTTACTAAGTTTTACATCAAAAACACGTGACATGCTACTAAGCTCTTGATAACTAAAAATCTTCGACTTCTTACTTTGTACTATCGACCGTAAGGTAACCTTGTTCTTATCAGATAAATAATAGACCGAACGTCTATCAACCTCCGCCCTTTCGATCATAGGAAGATACTTTTTAAGTCTACGAAGTCGTGCATAGTTTTCATCTGTTGAATTGACATATCCTTTTTCCATTAACTCCTTTAATAATTCCAGGGATTTACCTTGTATGCCTCTCTCCGGATACTGATGATTAGGCAGATCTTTTGTATAATAATACACGAGTTGGAAACTTAATCCCTTTTCTTTAGATACCTGGTATTTTGATTTTCCCTTGATTACTTCTCCCCTGATCTGTTGTATGGTTTCTTTTGAAAACCGTCTAGGCCATTTCCCACTAGGAATATCTTTGGTATGGTTATACACTGTAGATATACCGATTCCCATTTCCTTTGCCACACTATGTTTAGATTTACCGCAAAGAACAAGTTTACGTATTTTTTGAATAATTTCTTTGGACAGTGGTTCTACCATCACTTTCTATGTCAAAAACTTATATAAAAAAGTATGTAAAAACAGCTTTTTTAATGCATTAAAAAAGAGAAAGAAGGTTATTGTTTATTATTTAGTTATAACCCCCGACGAGATTGTTGTCAGCCCAATATCCACATGCTTCACCGCTAAGTGGTTGAATTACTAAGTCATAAATTTTAATAATGGCTGGGTTGAGTGGTGTTTCTACTTTTGAAGAAATAGAAACCTGATTTATCTCTGGTGTACCAGGTGGATTTTCAAGCATGTAATAACCTATTTGCGCATCGTCAGCTTCCGTCCATTCTCTTCCATCTATGTATAAAGTATGGCGTGGTGTAACCTCCAAGTTATCATTGAAAATCAGATAGTACTCAGGTAGATCTGCAGTAAATTCATACACCTCGATAACCTCTGCAGTTGTTACCACTTGATTTATTGGATCATACGATGCGATGTAGTCTCCGACTCTAATATCTTCAATGTTTTTTGTCTCCGGTGTACCAGTAGAAAACATGGTGATCTGGGTTCCCTGAAGGCAACCTTCACCAACATAAACAGGCATAGTCACTTCAAGTTCTGACCAGTCACTTTCTTCATCAAATATGTCTCTGGTTTTAGCTTTGACTGTATATTCTCCTTTTTTAGACCATGTATGACTAACAACAACCGTTTCACCTGAGGGATATAGACCAATCCAACTGGTATTTGTTCCGTCACCCCAGTCGACATAGTAATACAATGAATCATCATTTGGATCTGTTGACATAACGAAATAGTTATATTCTTCTCCTGCTTTTCCATTGGGTGGTCCATATAACGCTGGATTGTTTGGTGGTTTATTCCAATCCCATTCAATTATCCATGGGTATGTATCTTGACTGCCACTTGTACCCTGAATAGTATATGGGTTCAAACCACCGACAGGAGGACCTTTATCAACTGTAAAATCTAATCCCTCAATATCTTGGTATTCTCCCTGATAATCATCATATGCCCCTTCGCTTTCTTCATCAAAGACATTCCAGTAATTCCCACGTTTATAGTCTGGGTATAACCCATAACCCATATCCCAATTGTTATTGTAACCGTTATCTCTTACAACATAATTGCCATCGGTGTAGAAAAAATTGTTGTTATAAAAAGTAAGATTACCACTGACAGGTGCTATATAAACACTGGTATAATCCCAATCATAAAAATTGCAGTTAAAAACATCATAGTCTACTGAACCTGGTGCGTCGGCAAACCTAATGCATTGATCAAGTCCGATGAATTTGCAATTGTGAATTTGACAGTTGTTCGATCCGCCATCAGCTAAACCCGTATGGTCTTGTGTATCAAAAACACAACCATAGACTTCAGTGTTGGTGCAATACCATAATCTCAAACCCGTATGCCCGAAATTTGAAAACTTATTTCCACTGATGGTGCTATTGGACAGAAAATTAACATGTAGGTCAAGAAAATTATTTGAGAATATATTAGTACAAACGTGCTGGTTATTCGCTGGCCCCATCAATATACCTAGGCTCGGGTTATTTCTAATAACATTCTTAGAGATGGTTATATCATCAACATAATCAGTAATAATTCCTGCATCATAATTAGGCCACCATCCGTCTCCAGCATTTTGAATAATGAATCCAGATAGAGTGCACTCACGAGCTGCTATATCAACAACATTACCCTGACCACCGCCATCGATGATTGGCTTACCTGTATCATCACCATCCAAATATTCTTTATCAATTCCTATGATGTCAAGTGGTATATCTACTATTACATTCTCGTTATATGTTCCACTATACACCAAAATCATATCGTAAAGGTTAGCACCGTTTACAGCACTCTGAATACTGGTATAGTCTCCATTTCCTTCATCATCAACAATCCAAGTTTTAGGGTCAGCAGTAGCCTTGGATCCATTAGGAAATACAATTGTAACCAGCAGCATACAAACAAAAATTACTAAGATTTCTTTTTTCATACGTTTTCTACCTCTCCCCAAATATTAAAACTTGTTAAAAATTACTGGAGTTTTGCATTTTGCTAAACATTAGTATTTTTGATCATTGTTGATGTGTACGGGCAAAGAATGCCCTCCATGATTTTTTTCACCTCCACATTTTCAATTTTACTTACAGATGAGATGAGTTGACCAACCATCTCAGTAAGAATCCATCGATGTTTCACCTCAGGTGTATAACCCTGGTTTTTTAGCATGGCATACACCGGTGAAAGCATAGATGCAATTTCGAGTAGAGTGTCCGCTAAAGCGCTCAGAGTCAGGTATCTGCTGACCCCTTCATCACACCGTAGCCGGCAATCTTTTAACCCGTAATTACCCTTGCCTTCCCTGTGCCATACCTCGATGTCCCACCTTCTGGAATACCGAGTGGCAATAGCCAACTCATCCCACTCAAGATTATTCGAAACATAGAAATTAATGTTTCCATGCCTATTCATTGAAACAAGCAGCCTTACTTTCCCTGCTTTTTTCATCGTAACCGTGAACACTTTCATCAAATACTTCTGATCACCAAGTTCAACAACCCTAAAACCACTGTTATTCAACATCTTCCTCCCAAATTTTTTTAGGGATATCCATTTCCCCTTGGACTTCACCAGCCTGTTCGATTTCGACTGGGCAATCCAATCTTTCTCAAGAGACTTAATATGATCCGTCAGATTTTTACTGAAATACCAAATATCCATCACCACACAAGAAAAATTAAGTCCCAGATTTACTAACTGGGAAACATGTTCCTTCTGAATTTCTATCTTACTTCTGAACTCATTGTTTTTGAGCCATCTACTCTTCTCCCTCAGATACATACTGGAGAGAAGCGGATAGATACCTTTACCTGACAGGACACAATCTGCTATTTGCCAACCCCAAACATTCCGATTGCTCGCATGATCACGATGCCAATCAGTACCAAAGATCTCTTCACCATATTTTTCATTGATATAATCATCGAGTACCACAACACCATCAGATTCAACTTGGTTGATCATGTTGATTTTAACTGAATTCATCTCATATTCATTCCATTGAGCACTAGTGATAAAACGATTAAGGTTCGACTGGTTAGTATGAAAGGTGAACAAACCATTCATATGAGCAATGGTCTTCTTTTCAGCAGCCACATACCCAGTCATCAGACGTTTAAAATGAATCAACTGCCTTTTCTGATCAAAAAGATGAGTAAAATCTTTGCTCATCTCCTCTATATATGAAGGAAATTCAACGATTGGTAGTTCCAAATAGCATCCCAAAAAGAGTAATGAAAAGTATCTTTCTAAACATTATACCTTAAAACGCAAAACTCTAGTTTATTAAGATAAAGGATATATGCAGTAATCGTATACCGTGAGGAGATAGATGCAACTCAACATTACTTCAAAACTTAAAGAACTGTCAAAAAACTGGATTTTCTGGCTAATTGTGATTACAGGTATCGCTATATTTTTACGATCGCTCCCTGCTTGGACCAATGCTGCATGGGGATGTGATTTTGGAATATATTACGGACTCACAAACTCTTTTGTAGAAAGCGGTGAATTGTTTAATCAGTATTCCGGCTGGGGTAGCTCGTATCAATATTTCCCGGTTTTATATGCTATAACCGGTACTGCTCATTGGATTACTGGAATTGATGTAATTACCCTCATGCCAAAGATTGCGCCCATATTTGGTGGTTTGTCAATTTTGATTTTTTACTTTATTGTTCGGGAGCTTGTGGGCAATAAAAAAATAGCACTTCTTTCTAGCTTGATTCTTGCGGTCTTACCGTTCCATGTGTATCAAACCAGCCATGCATCACCATTAACAATGGGGCATTTTTTTATGATGTTGTCGATGTATTTCTTCATAAAGTACCGACAGAATGTCAAATTCCTCATTCCTCTGTTAATATCGACGATGCTACTAATTATGTCACATCATCTAACAACCTACTTCTATCTCGTTTCGTTGATATTCATTGTATTTGTAGAAAATGCGAGTAAACGAGAATGGACGCCTTCAGTAAAAAAAGAGGTTATCTATATTTTAACTACAAGCGGCCTCACCTTTTCATATTGGGCATTTATCGCCACACCGGTCTATGAAGGCTTTATGAACATAGGGGTAAAGATTGGGGCAATAACCATAGGATCAAACATAATTATCTCTATGTTTTATGTACTATTCTTTTCTGCATTTGGAATTATTTGGCTTAAAAGACGATACAACATATTTACTACAAAAGGGAGACAACCTGCAAAATCTGCTCTTGTAAAGTTTCTATTGACCTTGACGATTTGTTTTACTGCAATGGGTATTTTTTCCATCATTAAGTTGCCGTGGACAAACTTTAGTTTTACTCCGTTGTCCATTATATACTCAATACCTTTGCTCGTCATCTTTGCCTTTGGCGTAGCTGGTCTTCGACATACAAGATTCATTAAAAATGGATTTTTTATTCGTGGGTGGCTTCTTGCAATTATCATTTCATTCCTATGTGGACTTGTCACCAACAATGGTACCATACTGGCACACCGTCATTTTGAGTATTTGATGGTACCGTTGAGCATCATTGCTATTTATGGAATCAAAAATATCTTATTAGATTTCGATTACAACGCAATATCAACATGGAAGGAAAAACTGTTTCAGTTCAATCTTGTTAAAAAAGCACGTTTTCTTCATAAACGTCAATTTCTCTACATGGCCGTTATCATTATGCTGGTGACCACCAACGCATTGTCTGTGTATCCATCACATGTAGCACTAAACGCATCGTATGAAGTCATAACCGATGACAATCTATCGGCAATTGCATGGATGGACGAACATCTTGAAAAAAATCAAAGTATAATTGCCTCAGATCATCGTCTGGCACGGATGGCAGAAGCAGTTGGCTTTAACACAACTCTTGATCAGGCGATTGTCATTTGGAATACAACCGACATATCTTACTATATCAATGAGTTATACGGTGTTAATAATAACTACAACAAAATCACCCATATAATAATCGACGACATTATGAAAGAGCGTATGGTTCATGTTGGATTTGGAAAAATTGTGTACATGACCAACGAAACATCACAAGAATCATATGATAAATTTTTACAACTGCCATTCGAACTGATTTACAGAAATGCAACACTCAATAATCAGATGAAAGAAGTTCATTGGACAGAAATCTATGAAGTTAATTGGACATACATTGAAAAATTATCATTAGAATAGATGCATAGCATCGTGTTTTGATTAGTATGAAAATCGCAGAAATCGCCACCTATAAGGAGGGAGGGATATACACCCATGTCGCAGAGCTTGCCAAAAGAATGAAGTCAAACACGATCATTATTAGTGGAAATACCAGAAAAAAAGGTTATCAAGAAGAGAATGGTCAAACCTTCTTTCACATTCCGTACCTCATCTCACTTTGGGAGATCTATTTTATCAACCCGCCGGGCTCATATAAAAAAGTAAAAAAATTGCTCAACGAACAACAGATTGATCTCGTACATCTCCATAATCCACTATTTACCTTTGGTGGCAGCATTATGAGAAAAGGCAGGTTGCCGTGCATCATGACGACCCACTATGTTTTAGATATTAAAGGAAAACGACTCACAGCAGCCTTGTACAGGGGCGTTATTAGATGGGTGACCAAATCAATAGCAAAATATGTTGACAAAATTATCTGTGTAAATGAAGATTACATTCCTATATACACTAGATGGGGAATTGATCGAGATAAGCTTGTAGTTATTCCAAATGGCATCGATACCGAAAAGTTTTCTCCAGGAAAATCGGATATAAAAAAGAAACTGAATTGCAAACATTTGGTGATATTTTGGGGAAGATTGGGCTATCAAAAAAACATCCAATTGCTTGTTAAAGCGTTCAAACACATTAAGACACCGGATACAAAACTGGCCATGGTTGGAAAAGGACCAGATATGAACAAACTGAGGATGCTTGCTGAAAATGATAACAACATCATATTTACTGGATATTTGCCAGATAAAGAATTACTAGAATATGCAAGAGGAGCAGATGTTGCTGTTCTACCTTCGTTAGGTGAAAGTTGGGGTTTGGTAATCGGAGAGGCAATGTCCTGCGAGTTAGCAGTTATTTCATCAGATGTTGGAAAGGCGAAAGAGCTAATTGGAAAAGACCGTGGCATTGTTCTAAAAAATGAAACGGCAAATGAAATATCAGAAAATATTGATTATTTGCTTAGCAACAAGAAATTAGTAAAAGAAATGGGGAAGAAAGGACGGAAATTTGTCGTTGAACACTATGGATGGAATGAGGTGGCTCAAAAAACAGAAAAGCTTTACAAAAAAGTACTAGAGCAACGAAAAGAAACAGCATAACACAAAACCATATCACTTAAAAATATACGGGCTTAAAGAAGAGACAATTGAAGATGGTGACGCAAACACATCGGTTGCAAAATACTGATACCACCCGCAACTTCTAGAACAATTTTCCATGTCTATTCTTGCCTGTTTTGCTTTTTCAGTCTTTAAGAAATCTATAAACGGTCCTTCTGTGAAATTATAAAGTCTTTGACCGATGGTTCTACAAGGATAAAAGAGCCCACCGTCAGAATCAACAATAATTGACGATGTGGAACATCCATGTGGCTTATTGATATTATCAAGAAAACCTTTTGGAGTGGTAATAGTATTTTTATATTGTTTTTTCAGTCTGGTGATCTCGTCTCGAAATTTTGCAGGGTCTGGGTAATAGTCATCTGTTCCATCAAGATGACATGCTGGCATCACAACAGTTCTCGCTCCGACCCGATATACCCGTTTGACTTTTTCTTCCATTGCATCTATTGTATCTTTTGTAACGACTATTTGAATGCATATCTCAGGACCATAGCTTTGGAATTCTTCAAGTCTTTCAAAAAAGTCTAGATTATCATGCCCCTCATCAATGCTGATATGAAGATAATCAATATGCTTACCATATTCTTTCATTGGTCGTTTATCCAATAGGTGTCCGTTAGTAGTAAAGAAAAGATAAAATGGTTTTTTGTATGCATATTCGAGAATCTCTCCAAGATCTTTTCTCATTAAAGGATCTCCGCCTTCTAAACTAAGAACAGTGATACTAGAGTTGCCAATATTATCCAAAACCTTGAAAACATCTTTTTTAGAGAGATCAGGTGTTTTCTCCATCCATACGTTACAGAAGCTGCACCTGAGAGTGCACTTGTGGGTTACCTTAAACGAAGCGTAGAAGGGATAAATAGATTCTTGTGAAACGTAATTTGAAAATGCATATCCCAGTATTTTGAGATATTTACTTACCGGTAATTTTTTCGCAGAGCTCATGACCAATCGAGCAGGTAATAGTTCATGACACATAAGGCTTTTTATTAAAAATATTTCTAGATTATTACAAAAATAAAATATAATAAATAAGTGTTAAAGAGCCTTCAGTTATGAAGATAAAAAAGGTTTTTCTAGTCCCTCATTTTCATTTTGATTTTGAATGGTGGAAAGAAGAACCACATCATGAAGAGGATGCTGTTATCATTATTGAAAAGGCACTGGAAATGTTAGAAAAGCATCCTAATTTTACTTATGTCATCGATCAAGTATTGCCTCTCAAATTCTTTCTTGAAAAGAATCCAGGCCGTAAACAAGAGATACAAAAATTGTTAGACGGCAGAAGGTTAGAACTAGTGGGCGGAGGACTAGTCGCTCCTGATGAGAATTTGCCCACAGGCGAAGGACTGATGAGACAGTTTTCTCATGGAAAACAATGGTTGAAAGATAACTTTAATTACAACGTCGAAGTTGGCTGGGAGATAGACGAATTTGGACATCCTACACAGATTCCGCAAATGCTGCCTCTTCTTGGCTTAAAATATTTTGTTTTTTCGCGTGGGATGAATCCATATGATAAAGTTCATCCGACGGTATTTTGGTGGAATGATCCATCAGAAAAAAAGAAGCTTCTCACATACTGGTGGGCTGCACATTATCTATGCGCCGCTCCATCGACTTTATCGTCTAAAATTACAAAAAAGAAATTTTTCAAAGAGATAGATGCAAGGATACGATACGAGGGAAAAAAATCTCCAGTACCTTATCTGATGTTTCCGCTTGGTGGTGATTTCACTATACCATTTGAAGATTGGATTGATCTTGTAGATATGTGGAATGAGGAACATGAAATTCAACTCGAATTCTCGATACCATCAATCTATTTTGAATCGATAGAGAAAAGATCCCTTTCTGAAATCCAAGGTGAATTCAACCCTGTGTTCACTGGTTGTTATTCGTCAAGAGAACAGTTAAAAAAACGATGCAGAGAACTTCAATATCGATTAACATCCTCTGAGAAACTCTGTACATTATCGATGCTGCTTGGAAATAAATACCCTGAGCAGAAATTTAAAAACGCTTGGTGGGAGGTATTGAAAGGAGATTTTCACGATACAATCTGTGGAACTGGTACTGACCGAGTTTATCGAAAATCACTTGAACGATATGACGCGGCAGAACACATACTTGACGAATGTGAGAAGCAAGCTGTAACATTCTTTGAAAAGAAGTTGAAAAATGATGTGTTTGTTTTCAATCCATTGAATTGGAGTAGAGAAGAAATTGTAGAGACAGACAATAGATATGAAATTGCAAGGGTTCCGGCTCTTAGAATTACACGTTTTGAGATATCGAATAACAAATACGAAACGGTTAAAATATCACGAAATAAGTTAGAAAATAAATATGTTAGGGTAGTGTGTAATGAACAAACCGGACT
>Ga0315547_1000937_pt1 | contig 25188 bp, 29 predicted proteins | sample SalMarSW160240MG_2_FD_202542 | JGI IMG/M metagenome (GOLD analysis project Ga0315547, IMG submission 202542) | Salt marsh sediment microbial communities from the Plum Island Ecosystem LTER, Massachusetts, United States - Salt Marsh Sediment SW1601-240 ...
AGGGGAACATCCGTTGAAATACCCACGCACGACACTACGAACCCACCTGCCTTGTTGGGACACCGGGTCGTGCCGTCTCCGCTTCAGCTCCTTCGTGACCTCTTTAACTTTCATCCGCAACCGCTTGGCGATGGTCTTCCTCCGCACAACAAAACCTCCGTCTTTGCGACGGCGTGCACAGATGTGGGTGAACCCAAGAAACTCGAAGGTCTCCGGCTTCCCCTCGCCCCGCTTTGCCCGGTTATCCCTGGCAAAACGGCCGAACTCTAACAGGTGAGTCTTCTCCGTATTCAGCTCCAGCCCAAACTTCTGCATCCGTTCCCCCAACACATGGTGAAACGCTTCTGCATCATCCCGATACTGAAACCCCATCACGAAGTCATCGGCATAACGCACGATGTATACCTCGCCTCGGGCATGACGCTTCCGCCACGCCTCTACCCACAGATCAAGCACGTAGTGCAAGTAAATGTTCGCCAACAACGGCGAAATTGTTGCACCCTGTGGTGTCCCTACCACTGTGCTCGACCACTGCCCGTCTTCCGATACCCCGGCCGTTAACCACTTCTTGATCAGCCGCAGTACCCGCTGGTCTCCAACACGGTGTCCCACGAACTTCATCATCCATCCATGATCGATGAAATCAAAGAATCCGCGAATATCCGCATCCAGTACCCAGTTCACCTTCCGCTGCATGATCGCCTCCCATACGGCATCCAGCGCATTGTGCTGGCTCCGTCCAGGGCGAAATCCGTAGCTGAACCCAAGAAAGTCCTCCTCGTAGATCGCTTGCAATACCCACACCACCGCCTGTTGGACGATCTTGTCCTCCAACGAGGCAATGCCTATCGGCCTCATGCGACCATCGGTCTTGGGTATGTAGGTTCTTAACGAGGGTTGAGGTTTGTAGCTACCTCTGTGCACGCGGTCGTGCAGGTCCTTTAGCCTGTTTTCCAGACCTTCTCCATACTCCGCCCACGTTACCTCATCCACTCCCGGCGCTGCTTTCGGGTTCAGCGTTTCGTACGCCTCCCGCAGCAGCTATTCCGTTATGTGGTGCAACAGGTTGGTGAAACGAAGACTTGCGTCCCGTCTCGCTGCCTCACGTACTCGCTCCAGCCCCTGTGACACACCTCTGGGTTCGACGTAGGCACTTCCCCTTGGCTGTGTCTGCGGTTTCCCGCTTCGTGCCCGTTTAGGGTTCGCCATATCGCTCCCTCCGTCTCTGCGTCCGGCGTGTGACGGACTCAAACGAGTTCCCCTTGGTCAGTTCCCTTCCCACCACCATCTCCGCCGGTCGGTGGCCGGTCTTTCCCGGCCACAGGACCTTTGTTCGATGGCTTCCTCAGTACTACGAAACTGCCCGGTCGCGTACACGCTGGGATTGCGGTCACTGACTTTCCCCAGCCGGACTGAGCTGGGAACTCGCTCAGTCGCTTCCGGGCTCTCCCGGTTCCCGCGCATGGAGCTTCTACGCATGCAGAGGGTCTCTGACTCCGTGGGCCGGTACGCGCCTCGCCTAACGCTGCACACCGTGTTGTCTTCCCCATATTGGCACAAGGTCGACGCACCAAAAGGGTGATTTCGGAGCTCAATACCTCGCCTACGCAGCCCCGCGCCAACGCTTCGCCGCTCCCTTACAGGTAGCCGACGCATGACTCGGGGGGTGTAGTAAGTCCCTCTTCGGCTACTACATCCCCCGAGGGACCGTAGCGGCTCGCTACGCCTTACTACGTAGTGGACTTTCACCACCACCACCATGCCGGTTTTCACCGGCGCTTTCGCGCATCATTGTGCGGGACGAACTCGTGCCCGATGATCTGGTACGGCTCATGCCCCTTGCCGGCAAGGAGGACGACGTCCTCATTGTGGGCGAGATCGATCGCCCGTTCGATGGCGTGGCGGCGATCGACGATCCGCTCGAAGCGGCCACCGGTAGGTTTTAGTCCCGTTTCGATCTCATCGATGATCCGCTCGGAATCCTCTGACTTTGGGTTATCTGTGGTAAGATATAGTAAGATCGGCCAGTTGCCCCCTGATGTTTTTCATGAGCGGTCGCTTCGCATGATCCGCCTTTCCACCGCAACCAAGAACGCATATGCATCGACGCGGTGAAGCGGCAATGCGGCCAAAGAGACTTCAAGAATGAAATGTTTTTCTCCTGGCTCCAGGGCCACAGCCGCGATCTGCTGGACGAGGGGGATCACTGAGGAATCTAGTTGGGAGACAGGAGAGGATAAGGATTACGGTTTCAACTCAGGCAGGACGGGAGACTAGTTCTCAAAGTCGACCACGCAAGAAACCGTTATTTCGTGCACGGGCTCTCACATCAGGTCGCCCAGGGGGCCCAGGTTGAGGTTCAGCTCCTCGTCTTCCAGGCCGAAGACTTGCTTGAGTTCCTCCATGCGGGCGTCCAGCTTCAAAAAGGTTTCACCCAGCCGTTCGATCTCTTCGTCGCTCAGGGAACCGGACTCGATGCGGCGGACGGCTTGACGCTCCAGGAGCTGGCGCAAAAGCTCGATCAGGGTCAGGACCAGCTTGGCCAACCCACGCTCCACACCTTCGGGATCGGCGTTGACCCGCCGGGGCAGGGTACTTTTTTCAGCCTGCTCCAGCTCGGCGGCAAAATCCTCCAGGTCGCCCGGATCGCACAACAGCTTCTCCCTATCGGACACGGGCATCATCTTTCCTCTCCTCTTCTTCCGTTGTCAACGTACCTGCCGTCACAAAATTGTAGGGGGGCCAGGGGCCGGTGCAGAGGAAGCGCAGCGTCGGGTAGGCAGCGCTGAGGGCTTCCACTCCCTGCCGGAAGGCCACTACGTGATCACGTTCTACCAGGTAAGCCGCTGTCAGCAGCAAGCGGGGGGTGAGCAGCACCTGGCGGGTGCTCTCCGCCGACAGTCGGGCCAGGGGTGGGTGGATCTCTGCGGCCAAGGCCTCTGCCTTCTGTCGCCAGGCCCGACACTGGCGCTCCTCCTCCAGGCGAGCCATCAGGTAGGCACGGCCACTCATACCTGATGGATAGCCGGTAGTTGATGGTTGCTGGCTGTTATCTGCTATCTGCAAGTCATCACCCCACAATACCCGCAGCCCTAGCTCCACCCGGCCGCGGACCCGCTTCAGGCCGGTCACAAAGTCGTTATAGTGCGCTGCCAGGACGGCCTGGGCGGCAGCTTTGTCGGCGAGCACGGTGTCGAAACGCACGGGCAGGACGGTGCGGTCCGTCATCAGGGCCTCCACGACCGCCTCATGCTGCCATAGGTTGGCCTCCGTCGTCGGCGCCTCGGCCATCGTCGTGATAAGAGGGCTAACTACAGCGGCAATGCCCCGGTAGGCCAGGCTGGAGAGAGACGCACCCTCCAGGCCGGACTCGGTGGGCATGGGTGTCTCAGGTCGGTCGGTAATGGCATAGAGATACATCATGATTCACGTTCCACCTTCCGCGTGGGTTGAGCCGCTGCCCTCCGCATCCGCTCGGCTGTCTCCACCGAACTCAGGAGCACCTTCAGGCCCACGTAGATCAGGTCCACGTCAGCCACGGAGATGGTAATGTCGCCCCACAGGATGACCCCTTTGGTGAGGATGCGGTCCAGAAGGTCCAGCAGGGCGACCTCTTTCTCTTTAGCTACCAGATCACTCATGGGCAGCGCCCTCCTCAAAGTCAATGGACACAAAGTTATAAGGGGGCCAGGGGCCCGTCATCTCGTAGATGAATCCCAGGTCGCTGTGCTCCTCTGCCAGACTTTCCAATTCGGCCCGAAAGGCTGCCAGTTGCTCCTTGGCTACCAGGTAAGCCCCGTTGAGGACCATCGCTTCTTTCTGGCCCGTTAGCTTCTTGCTCTGCAAGGCGTTGATGATGGCCTCTTCGGCATGGCTCGACAGACGATCGTGACTGCGTTGAGCGTACTCGTCACTGATGCGCTCCACTTCCTCAGCGATAGTCTCGTCTATCTTGTTTTTCAAGAAGTACGCCGCCCCACTTGACTTCTGCTCCATCTCTGCCTTGAGCTCTTTGACCCTATCGCTGATCTCTGCTACCTTCTGGGCCAGGGTCTCGCCGTCACAGTAAACCTTGACCCCCCACTCGTGCTTGCCCTCCAGCGTCGCCAATGCCTCCACAAAATCATCGTAGTGCTGGGCCAGTATCTCCTGCACTCGGCTCTCACTCTGATAGATGGTGCAGAACCTCATGGGGACGAGAGTACGGCTGGCCAGCATCGCCTCCAGGGTGCGCTGGTGGGCCAGCACCTTGGCCTCCACCCATTTGATGTCATTGAGATGGGCCTCTAGCTGCTCCTGGCCGAACTCCTGTAGCGATACTTTGCTCACAATGGCGTTGATATCTGATGGCTGATGGCTGATGGCTGATGGTTGCAGAGCGTAGACTGGATGGGTTGGGTCAATTCCTTCCTTCGGCAATCCCTCGATGGATTGGCTGCCATCGCTCCCCACGATGCCGTAGACGTAGTAGCCGTAGTCCTCTTCTCCACCATCTATCGGGGCACCCGCTTCTTTCTCGGCTGGAGGCTCTTGCTCTTCCTCAGCCTTAACGGAGGATGCCTTGACCTGGCTCAGGAGCCTCTCGTTCTCAGCGATCTTTCTCCTGACGGCCTCGATCTCCTGCTGAATTTGCTCCTCACTCCGCGATGGGGAGCCGAGGGGCGGAGATGTAGCAGAGCATTCCCTGAGCTCCCCTGCTCCCTTGCTCCCTTGCTCCTCTGCTCCTCTGCTCAAGGTTGCAGGGACGGCGCTCCTGCCGACGCCTTCCAACTTGCCCAGGGCGCGCTCCAGAGTAGATCGAACCATCATGTCTTTGATGATCGCCTTCGCTTCGGCAAGGGCCTCGTCTCTGGCCTCTCTGATGATCTTGGTTATCTGACCATCAGAGGCCTCGATCATCCTATCTTTGAGTTCGATCATCAGCCTGCTCGTCTTTTCACTCATTGTCATCTCCGTAGATCGCCCTGGCTATCTTGTCCAACCCCGCCATGCCTCTGATCTCGTGGGGGAAGAGAGGTACCTGGATCAGACCAGGGGCGAGAGCACCTAACTCCTCCAGGTGCTGCTGCTGCTCATCCCGCATCGTGGCGCAAAAGGCACATTCGGTTGAAGGCACTACCATGTTGACCACGACCCACCGACAGGCAATGGAGAGTTCGGCCAGGCGATGCAGGAAACGGCCCATCTCCAAGACGGCCATGGCCTCGGGGATGCTCACGGCAATGAACTGGCAGCGCTCAGCATTGGGCAACAGTTGTTCCACCCGCCGCAGTTGCTTCGATCTATCCCGCAGCAACGCGGCCACCTGGGTCAGCCGTACCACCCCCTGATACTTCAAGAGTAGCCTGAAGAAGGTGGTGAACCATTGCCGCACCATGCCTGGCATCTCCAGGAAGCGCAGAGCGTGCCCCGTGGGAGCCAGGTCCAGGATGTAGCAGTCGAACTCCTCTTCCTCCATGAAGTCCATGATCTTCATCAGGGCCATCAACTCATCCAGGCCCGGCGGAGTCAGGGACATAAGTTCCTGCATGACTGGCCGGTCGAACGGGGCGTCGAAGGAGCCACCGAGTAAAGCGTCAAAGACCTCATCTATCTCGGCTAAGTACTCTTGCTTCAGTTCCTCCAACAGCTCCGTGGCCTCCATCTCCAAGGCGAAGAGCCCCTCCGCGCCGGCGACAGGTGTGATCTGGTTGCCAATCTCCTGGTCCAAACTGTCCGATAGGGAGTGGGCCGGATCGGTGGAGAAGAGCAGGATCTTTTTCCCCTCATTCCCTCCCGCCAGATGGATGGCCGTGGCCGCAGCGACGGTGGTCTTGCCCACCCCGCCTTTGCCGCCGAAGAGGATGAGTTGCTGCTGCCCCAGGGCAAGCTCTTCCCTCACCCTCCCGCCTCCTTTCCCAAGGTTAGGAGAGGGGAAGGGGAGATGGGAGTGTGGGGGTAAGGGCGACGGTTCATGATCCAACATGGCCTGGGTGTACCTCTCCAGGGCCTCCTGCCCCCGCACCTCCTGGGGTAGGAGCGGCACCAGCACCAGGTTCCAGGCCGAGAAGCGGCCCTTGATTTCCTCCAGGTGTCGTTCCTGTCCTTTACGCCGCGCTTGGCAGTACGGGCATTCCCTTTGGGTGACCACCCGATTGACGACCACGGTTCGTACGCGGAGACGATAACTACTCTCCAAGCCCTCCAGCAGCCTGGCTGTCTCCTCGATGCTCATTGCCTCTGGGATGGTGACCGGCACGAATTCGGTAACGTTGGCATTGCCCAGGAGGGCGCGCAGGCGGCCCAGGTCGGCCGACATGTGCTCCAGAAAGGCGTCCGTTTCGTCGGGGCGGTAGCGGCGGCGGGTAATAACCGAGGCCATGTAGCGGTGCTTCTCCAACATCAGGTCCAGGACGCGGATCCACTCCTCCATCAGTTGCGGCAGAGCCAAGAGCCGCAGGGTATGCCCTGTGGGAGCCGTGTCCAGGATGACCAGATCGTACTGTCCCTCTCTGACGATGTCGGCCACCTCTATGACGGCCATCAATTCGTCCAGACCCGGCAGAGAGAGGTCGAAGAAAGCGGCGATGTCCTCCTGGTCGAAATAGGTGCCGCGATCGGCAATGGTCTTGAGCACCTCTCCGTGCTGTCGCTTGAAATCCTCCAGCCGCCGGCCCGCGTCCATCTCCAGGGCGAAGAGGTTGGGCACCCCTGCGATGGCCCTGATCTCATCCCCAATGGGCTGCTCGAAGCTGTCGGCGAGGGAGTGGGCCGGATCGGTGGAGACGACGAGGATCTTTCGCTCCGGTGCTCGGCCAGCCCAGCAGAGGGCTGCTGCTGCTGCGGTGGTGGTCTTGCCCACGCCCCCCTTGCCGCCAAAGAGCAGGAGCTTCAGGCTTTCATTGCCCAGAAAGGACGGTACTTGCCCGGCCATCTATCCTGCCACCTCCTGCCGTCGGATTGCAATCAGCAACGTCCGCTCCACCGTCTGCCGGTCAAAACGGCAGACTGCTTGCCCCGTGTTCTCTGCCTCTAGCGCCCGGCTTTCAGCGTAGGCGGCGAGGAGCTCGTAGGCCTGGCTCAGTTCAGCCATGCGGGCCCCGGCCTCCGGGTCCTCAGGGTTATGATCGGGGTGCAGCTGGCCGGCCAGCCGACGGTAGGTTCGCTTGATCTCATCCAAGGTGGCGGTCTCTCCCAGGCCTAACCGGCGCCGGGCCTCGCCCACGGCCTTGAAGGAGGGCACCTTCACCTTCACCGTAGCAAAGCTATAGGGTGGCAGGGGGCCCACGCAGCGGAAATGGAGCCGCCCCCCGAACTCTTCGTCTAGCTCCTCCAGCCGCCGGTCTAGCACATTGCGGCCCGCCTCGTCCACCAGCAAGGCCGCGTTAGTCACCATGCTGTCATCCATCAAAGGGTTGACTACCAGGTCCAGAGCCAAGTCCCGAAACGATGAGAGCAGACGGTCTTGCAGGGCGGCACGGCGACGCTCCAGGGAGGCTTGGACCATCTGGCCGATTGTGACCCGTTCAGCCACCGTTTCTTCACAAGACCGAATCGCCACTTGGGCTTTTAGATGAGCAATGGATTCTTCTCGGCCAATCTCCTGGAAAACCTCCTGGAGGTTCCAGAGGACCACCACCTCCATCTGCACCCGACCGGCGAACTGCTCTAGCATCTTGCCAAATAGGACTTCTCCCTGAACCAGGAGGCGATGCACCCAGGTCCTATCGGGTAAGATGGTACCGAACTCCACCGGAAGGATAGGAAATTCTTGCATCACCTCCTCAACAACACGCTGGTGGGACACCAAATAGCGAACTGCTTCATCCCGCTTCAGCCCCCGATAATCCATCATGGAACTAAAGCTGACTACAGCAGCAAGGTCGCGATGAGGAATAGCGAAGACTTCGTTGTGGTTCTTGTCCACTCCGGCCACATTAAAGGTCACCTGGTTGCCTCTGGGGATAATAGCGTAGACGTACGTCGCAGCCATTGTTATTCCTCCCTCTGTCTGGTTGCCAATGCCTTGTCAAAGTGCCGTCTGCCGATCTCAAGCAGATCGTCTCCGCGTCCCCGCGTCCCCGTGTCTCCGTGTCCGCCTTGTTCCTCCAGGAACTCGCGGATGGCCAGCATGGCCGCCTGGCGGCAGAGACCCTCGATGTCGGCACCCACCAGACCCTCGGTGCATTCGGCCATCTCCGCCAAGTCTACGTCTGGGGCCAATGGCTTGCCGCGGGTGTGCACCTGAAAGATAGTCAGTCGGGCCTCTTGGTTAGGCATGGGGAGCTCCACCAACACTTCAAAACGACCGGGACGCAAGAGGGCCCGGTCCACGATGTCCAGGCGGTTGGTGGCTGCCAATACCATTACCCCTTTCAGTTCTTCAATGCCATCCATCTCAGCAAGGAACTGGCTGACTACCCGCTCGGCAACATGGGAATCTCCGCCGCCAGCATCTCGCCGGGGAGCGAGGGAATCCAGCTCATCGAAGAACACGATACAAGGAGAGGCCTGTTTTGCCTTTCTAAATACCTCTCGTACCCCCCGCTCGCTCTCGCCGACATATTTAGATAATAGCTCTGGTCCTTTGACGCTTATAAAGTTGACCTCGCTTTCATGGGCCACGGCCTTGGCTATCAGGGTCTTGCCCGTGCCAGGCTGACCATACAGGAGGATGCCCTTGGGAGGAGTGGTCTTGGCTTGGTCGAACAGCGCACCATATTTGAGTGGCCACTCCACCGCCTCGATGAGCAGCCGTTTAACCTCCTCCAGCCCACCCACGTCCGCCCAGCCTACATCGGGCACCTCGGTGAAGACTTCCCGGATGGCCGAAGGCTCCACCTCGGCTAGAGCGCTCAGGAAGTCGGAGGACGTCACCTCCAGGGACATGAGTTTCTCATAGGGAATGTGGGCCTGGACGAAGTCGATGTCGGGCATCAAGCGACGGAGGGCATTCATGGCCGCCTCGCGGCAGAGGGCGGCCAGATCCGCTCCGACAAAACCATGGGTAATCGCTGCAAGTTTCTCCAGGTCTACATCGTCCGCGAGAGGCATGCCCCGGCTGTGGATCTCCAGGACCTCCCGGCGGCTATCCTTGTCTGGAACCCCGATGGCGATCTCGCGGTCGAAGCGACCAGGACGGCGCAGGGCCGGGTCCAGGGTGTTGGGGATATTTGTTGCAGCCACAACGATCACATTGCCCCGGGACGTCAGCCCGTCCATCAGGGCCAGAAGCTGGGCGACCACACGGCGTTCCACCTGGCGATCGCCGCTCATCTCCTCTCGCTTGGGGGCAATAGCGTCAATCTCATCAATGAAGATGATAGCCGGGGCATGGCGGCCAGCCTCTTCAAAGAGGCCTCTTAGATGTTTTTCCGAGGCGCCGTACCATTTGTCGATCACTTCCGGGCCGTTGACGTGGAGAAAGTGGGCGCTGGTCTCATGGGCTACTGCTCGAGCGATTAGGGTCTTGCCACAGCCAGGCGATCCGTGGAGGAGCACCCCTTTGGGTGGGTCAATGCCCAGTCGCTCGAAGACCTCGGGGTAGCGCAGGGGGAGCTCAATCATCTCTCGAATGCGGTGGATCTCCCGGTGCAGCCCGCCGATGTCCTCGTAAGTGATGGCGCCCCGTTCTCGTGTAGTCCCTTCGCCGGTGAGGCGGATGGTCGTTGATGGGCCAATGACCACGGGGCCAGCAGGGGTGGTCTTGGCTACGGTGAAGGTCTGGGCGCGGGTGCCAAAGAGATCCACGCGTACCTGGTCGTCGGCGATTACGGGAATACCGTCCAAGAGGCGTGCCAGGTAGCGGACCTGATCCGCTGCCGGTGCGGTCCGCAGACCCTCGATGGGACTGAGCACCACCACGCGAGCCGGCTGGGCTTCGACCCGACGCACCGTCACCCGCTCGTCCAGGCCAGCACCGGCGTTAGCCCGCAGGATGCCATCCATCTGGATCAGATCCTGGCCACGTTGGGCAGCATATGCGGGCATGGCCCGGGCCACGGTGGCCCGCTTCCCGGCGATTTCCGCTATGTCGCCGATCTCGACTCCCAACCGCTCCAGATCTTGGGGATCCAGACGGACCAATCCCCGGCCTACGTCCTTGGACAGAGCCTCGGCGACCCGCAGGAGTAAATCTTGTTCTTCAGTCGGTTGGGCCTTTGTGACGTTCGCAGTTTCTTTCCTCATACTCTTCTCCTACCTGATGCCCGATGAACATTGGTCGGTTCAGTATTCCAAAGTTGCGGCGAAGCCTCTATTCTCCTTTCGCTGTCGTTTTATAGCCGTAATCTGGCGCCCACACCATTCGATCTGGCGCTGAAGACTGGCTTTCTTGAGAATGGCCGTCTTTTCCAGATTCCTCGCTTCCTCCTCCAACCGGCTTTTCTCTTCCTCCAGCCGACGCTGTTGTTTAGCTAGATGCAAGTCCTTTTCATCGGCTGTTTCTTGAGTGGACTGCCGGGGCCTCAATCGGGCTGCCTTAGCCTCTGCCCGACGTACTTCAGCTTCGAACTGGGCCATGACCCTTCTTTCCCAAGACACAAGCTTCCTCCTTTGGCGCTCCGCCAGCGCCAGTAATGGGTATATCCCATTAGTGCTCCAGGTTAAGCTTCCTCGAACCATGGCCACGCCTTCTTCCAGGCGGGCGCCTCTTTTCGGGTGGCAACTTTCTTGGCTCGCTCGGCCGAGATGACACCTTTGCCCCTGCAACAACCACAGGACAGGGGACTGTCCGGCCAGATGTAGTCAACGTCGTCTGCAGCCTGCCCAGTCCCGCCGCAGCAGGGGCAGGCCACCGCATCCTCAGGGATCTCCACTGTACCGACACCACCACAGGTGGTGCAGGTGTTGCGGGAGCCAGGATGTACGCCAGTGCCCTGACAGAAGGGGCAGGGGGCCGTGGGTTGCCGCAGGGGGTGGCGTCCCGTCCCGCTGCAGACCTGGCAGGTGGCCAGAGGCGACATAATGCCGAAGGGGTCCTTGCCCATGCCGCCGCAGAAGGCGCAGATCACCTCCACCTGAGCGTCAGCGTCGGCCATCCGTGGAGGGCCGAGGTTTTTCGTTTCCGCGTTTGCTCTCATCATGTTGTCGCCTCCAGTCTAGCCTCCATCCGATCCAGCCGCTCTCGGAGGAGACGGTTCTTCTCCTCCAGTTGCCCGGCTTGGGAGGAGAGGTAGGGATCGCTCTCCCACCAGTTGATGCCCATCTCTATGGCCTTGTCCACTGAGGCTACCAGCAGCCGCAGCTTGATGTTTAGTAGCTCCACATTCGCCAGGGAGATGGTGATGTCCCCGGCAATGACGATGCCCTTGTCGAGCACCCGCTCCAGGATGTCGGCCAGGTTGGTGGTCTGAAGGGCACTTGGCACACGTTGTTCCGACATAGTGCGTTCCTCCTTTACGTCTGTCGCCAGCGGTTATCCAGTCGCCCGGCCTTGAGGACCAGCGTCGCTGTCTTCCGGCGTAACTCCGAAAAGTTGTGGCACAGGCGACAATCCACGGTTCCCTCGTCGTAGTCCTCGCAGGCCAGTAGCACATTCACCGCTTCCCTCAGTTCTTGAGCCCAAGACGCTTTCTCCGCGGCCGTGGGAGCCTGGTTGATCTCTTGCGTCAGCCGGGCGATCTCCGCCTCTTGCCTGGAGAAGAGGCCGATGGGACAGCGGATGCCCGCCGCTTTGTCACCACTGTTCATCCTTCTTCCTCCGTCACCTCACTCCGGTAGTAGCGCCGGGTACGCTGGTAACGGATCAGGTTGCCTTCGTCGTCCAACAGGGTCTCGTAGGTAGCCAGCACGTCGGTGGCCTCGGGGATGCGCTTCAGCTCGATCAGATCCACGGCGACGTGCCAGCCCTCCTCATCTTTGGTGAGGCCCGACACCGTCTCGGGTTTGAGCCCGGTGAGTTGGGCCAGTTGTTTCTTAGCCTGCCGCGCAATGTCCGTTCCTTGCATGGCTTTACACCTCCTTAGCTTTGTGTTTCTCGATGGCCTTGAGCCTCTCCAGCAGAGCCTCCTCGGCCTCCAGATACTCTTCTTCGCTTATCTCTCCCAGGTCGTAGCGCAATTCCAGCTCCATGAGCTGCCCGTGCACGGCCTCCTCGTCGTACAGCTTCCGCTCCACCTGCTCGTTCACCTTCTCGGCGATCCAGATGACCCCTCGGATGGGCCCGAGAACCGGCATGGTCAGTAGGTCAAGCAAGCTGCCCATACTGTCTCAATCCTCCCACGTCACCACAATGTTCACGAAGTTATAAGGCGGGACGGGGCCGACATACTTAAAGATGATTCTTTTCCCCATCTCCTCGTCGAGCCATTTCACCGCTTCGTCGAAATCCGCTTGGCGAGCCTCCTTCACCAGGAAGGCAGCGTTGAGGACCATCCGGTCGGTGACCACCTTATTGGCCCGGGTTTTGTCGACCAGGGAACGCAGGGGGGTGAGGATCTTCTCCGCATCCTCGTCCCGCTTCTTCCACATGGCCGCATCGACCATCTCTCCCAGGCGGATGCGGTCGTAATAGGTCTCATCAGTTGGACGACCCATCAGGCTGTCGCGCAGGCGGCGGATGGGGGGATTCTCTTCGACGATTTCCTGGAAGATGCTATCCTCGTACCAGAAGGCCTTCAGGCCCAGTTCCACCCGACCCGCCATCTCATGGAGGAGGCCGTTGAACTCGCCATAGCGTCGCTTCAGTATCTTCTCTATGGCCTCCGCGCCGGGAGCTACCGTGCAGAAGCGCACGGGCAGGATGGGCGACTCTCTCATTACCTCTTCCAGCACCAAGGTGTGGGCCATCATGTTGCGCCGGCTGCGCTCGTACTCGACGATCGGGGAATCGCTGACCACCGCTGCGAGGCTTCTAAAGTGAACGGTGTGAACGATGTCGCCCCGTTCGCCGATACCGCGTGTGGTGAACTCACGGGGCTCTGGAGATCGGATGACACAATACATGTACTTTCCTATCGAGGTCTCCGATTCGGGCATGCTATTCCTCCTCTCCTCGGCCAGCGGCCACCCGCAAACGATACTGGACAATTAATCCTTTCTCAGTAAGGGCTTTAGCTAGAATGTTTAACACCTCTGCTCCCCATGCTACCAGCTCATCCGGCGTCAGGTCGGCGTTAAGGGCAACGTACTGTTCCCGCAGGGTGGTGTAGGCCCGGGGGACCTCCGGTTCCAGATGGGGAAACACCTCCGTCTTCAGAACTGTCTCCAACCCTTGGGCCTCGGCCTCATGTCCCGTTCGGTAAAAAGGGGCCACTTCCAGCGCCAAATCCAGGTAGCCTTTCATATCGCCGATAAGCAGCAGCACGTCGGCTGCTGCCGGGGTAAGGTTTCCCCGGGTCACCTCTTGCTGCAACTGCTGGCGCAGCTCTTCCCGCCCAGCCACGCTGCGGCTGGCATTTGACACATTGCACCGATCAAGATAGAGCAAACTGTCGCTGAACCCACTGCGAATGGCCACATCGTTTGCGAAAACCTCCCGTGGCGCGTAGAGGCACAGTTTGTCAGCCAGCAAGGTGAGCAGGCGATGGACCGTCTCCTGGAATGTGGCGAGTTTCTCCCCGTTTTTACGTTCCCATATTTCTATATCTTTATCTTTCCAAGCGAGTTCTACCTCCAAGCACCGTGATGAGCGGGTCGTCTCGTTCTCAGCGAGTGGGTGCGCATGCTCGTGAGACAGCAGCCCCTGGATGGCCAACGGATTATCCCAGTAGCCTTCTTTTCTCATCGCCTGCTGATTCATAAAGATGTGCGAGTCGGCTGGTACGGCCAAGTCGTAGACGTTGACCACCGGTCGGTGATCCAGGGCTCCCATGCCCCCAGGTGGGAGATTTGCCTCGGCGTGGAGCTGGCGGATCAAGGGCTGCAGGTCCTGAAGCACGAAGAGCGTTACCGAGCGGCAGGGCCAAAGCCCCTGTTTGGCATAACCCCGGATGACCGCCTCCTCGACTTGGATAAGGGGGAGAACCCCGGTCTCCATCTCGGCGACGACCCGGAGTTCCGTCCCGCCGATGCGGTGCAGGCTGAAGTGCTTGACGGTGCGCGCCATGTTACGCCTTCCTCAGCCGCAGCTCCAAGATGCCGTTCCTGTACGTCTTCCGTAGGGTTGCTGCATCCACTGCCTCAGGGAGCAAGATCTCCTTGGCATACTTGCGCTCACCGGTAGTCTCCAAAGAGAGGATATCATCTTGAACCTCGATATGGATCTCCTCCTCGTCCACGCCAGGCAACTCGCCCACCACAACAATCTCCTGCCCTTCGTCGAAGAGGTCCACCAGTGGCTCTCGCACCTCAGCCACCATCGGCCCCTCGTCGGTGGTGCGGATGTTGCCGAAGTGTTCCACCTGAGGGATGCCTCCGATTCCGGTGCGGACGGTAAAGCCGTAGACGCCTCGCGTTTTGTCGCCTAGCCCCTTGACCTTGAACTCCCCGGTGCGGGAGACCTCCTCTTCGCCCGTCTCGACCATCTCCGAGAGCAGGTCTAGGAAGTTCCCCAGGCCCTTGAATAGGCCGCCGAAGCCCAGATCAAAGGTGACCTCCCGTTTCGTTTCCCTTTTCTTCTCTGACATATTTCTACCTCCTCAGACGTCCACGATTCAGCGACCGTTTAACAACTGCTGGATGGTCCGCCGTTTTTTGTGCTCAACCTGCCAAGCTTTCAATCCCTTCTCTTGCACCCTCAAGTGCACCGTTTCCTGATCCCTGTAAACGGCCCCGCTAAGTCCAGTGCTCGTGGGGATGGAACGCACAGTGCGGATGTGCTCACATGTCCGGATGCGCCGCAGGGCGCCAAAGCCACCACCATTCATGGTCATGCCTCCTTTGCTTCATTGCCGATGATTGACAACTCTTATCCTATCCCTCATCTGCTATCGGCTAGTACTTAGTACTCCAGCGTGATCTCCCGCCAGCCCTGGACCTCGCCTTCGCTGCCATTACCTTCCGCGCGCAGTGATTGGCGGGCTTGGACGCATTCCGTCGAGCCATCGGCGGCTGGTGGAGCCAGGACCTGCTGCACAAGGGCAAGTCGCTCCTCCACTTCCCGGAGCCGGCCCTCCGTCCTCTTCTGATTATTGATCCACATTTCCAAATTACGTTCCAGGCGGGCTTTCTCGTGCTCCAGGCGGGCCAGCTCGGTCGCGGCCTGTTGTCGGTTGTCCGGCACGGAGCGGCTGTTAAGCCCCTGAATAGTGGGGATCTCCCGCATCCCTTTAGTGTGCTTAATCTTCATCCCGATCTTGCTCCTTTTCTTTACCGCAGTGATGCTCGATCAAGCTGAGGAGCATCTTACGCTGCTTAGCACGATGCTCCCGGGACTTGCTGGTGAAGGCCGTCTTTGACTCCAGCAAGTCTAAGCAGATGCCAACAAAGCGCGGATCCCGGGCCGATGGTCGTAGGTCCTGCATGGCGCTTACCCGGGCGATCATGATGCAGGCGCGCAGAGTGGGGGTCTGATCGTACTCTCCCGAGGCTCGGAACTCCCGGACCAAGTCCACGATCCTGGCCGCTTCCTCTGGCGACAGACCAGAACGGGCGGCGGTGATAGCGATCTCCGTCTCCCGGTCATAGTAGTCCAGATCAATGGTTACCAGCCGGTCGCTCAAGGCATCCTGGGCCTCGTGGACGCCGGCATACTCCTGGGGGTTGCTGGTGAAAATGGCCCGGAAATCAGGATGGACCTTGACGTACGCATCTTCCCGGCTCATGGTGGGCAAAACGAGCAGCTGTTCCTCCAGTACTCCCAGGAGGACATTGTTAGCCTCAGGGCGAGAGCGGGTGAACTCGTCGTAGACCAGGGTGAAGCCCTCGCGGCATGCGGTGGTCAGGCGGTGATCCACCCAGCGCTGGGTAGAGTCCTCCTCGTACTTGAGGACGGAATGGATGAACTGGTCGATGACTTTGTGGTAGCGGTAGCCGTACTGTCCACCGATGAGGTCTGAGGTTGCAAACTCCTCATCGCCAGCAACGAGCATCACCGGGTGCCCCAATTGGGCGGCTACGTGGAGGGCTAACGTGGTCTTGCCCGTACCAGCGGGGCCGCGAAAGTGAACGGGAAACCCAGCGGCCAAGTATGCCAGGGTCCGCTCTGTCAGGTCCCGAACGCTGAGCGTCTCCACAAAGTCGGGCCGTGGGCTCACGGATAGCGCAGCCAGCGCCCCGTTAATAGATCTTCCTGCAACTGTCATCTCTAGTACCTCCTCTGATGGCTTTTATCTGCCATTCACTATCTGTCGATGTATTCCTCCACCGAGGGCATCCGCACCCCCATCTCCACCGTCAGGCCCCGATACCACTTCTCCCGGGCGACGGTATAGACCTCGGGGTTCTCCTGCCAGGTATGGAACTGCTCGTAGACCCGCCGGAAACCGGGTCGGGCCAACTGCCAGACCTGATCGTCGAAGGGAGAGCCCAGGGGCGGCTGAGCACGGCCTTTGCCCCAGAAGATCCGATGGGCCATCCCACGTTCGAAGTCGGTGCCCAGGCTGGCTGGGATGCCGGTGACTAGATAGGCCACGGCGTCGCCGAAGGCCAGGGCCAGCGTTCCCTTCAGATCAAGCCGGTGAGCGGCAGCTACGGCAAGAAAGGCCACCAGCCGGGTCAGGGCCTCCGGCTCGCGTTCCTTCTCTCCCGCCTGCTGCCGCAGGATGGCCAGGGCATCGGCGTAGGCCAGAGGGGGGCGTTCCTGCCAGTGGCTGGGTGGGAAGAGGACCAGGGTGAAATCGACAGGAGAGAAATCGCCGAGATCGTCTATCTCCCCTAGGCTCAGGTGTAACTTCTGCCACAGAGTGTTGAAGAGAGCCTGAGCGGCCGAGAGATCCGGCTGCAACACGATCTCCGGCCGAGATCCATCCCGCACCATCAGGCGGCATCTCACCCCCTCCAGGACCTGCAGTTGGGCCGGCAGGGTAATCTCGATGCTTCCACTGGTTCGGCCGGCGGAGCGGATTCTCCGAGTTCCCAGAAACATGATATCCTCTTTGTGCTACATCGTCTAGCGATTTATCTAGCAGACACCCTAGTAAAAACCCTCCTATTAACTGTGATCATTAGGGCTCTACCTGGCCTCTTTACCCTCCCATATTAACGGTCACTGCCTGCAATGCTTGACTAGAGGACAACACGGAAGGAATGCTCACGGGTCACTTCAGCTCTAGTTCTCGGGCCTGTTCGACCCATTCCTCCATGTTGACCCTTGCGCCCACCTCGCCTAAAGCTTGACGCAACTCCGTGGGGGCAGCTTTGGCCAACTGAACATACGTGTAAAATCCTGCTTTGTTCAAGCGGTGCTGCATCGCGGGGCCGATCCCTCGGATGACCGTCAAATCATCAGCGTCCGCCTCTTCCGTGGACGCGGGCGGCGTTTCCTTCGCTGGAGAACGAGGTGGTGGTGGCGCAGCAGCCGGCCTCCCGGCTCGGCGCTGTTGCATCTGCCTGCTAAAGCTGCTCCACACCCGCTGGGCTTCGCTCAGGTCGGCCCGCATCTCTCTTTGCTCTGCCTGGAACCTGTCACGCATCGCAGCCACATCCGAGGTCAAACGCTCCCGTTCAGTAGCCAGTCGCTGGCGCTGTTCCGTGGCCATGGCCTCGTGAGCCGCGTCCAGTTCCTTCAGCAAGGCTTCTGTATCACGGCGCAGCCCATCCGTATACTCGTCTAGCCGCTCGCGCTGCTGCGTCGCCATTGCCTGACGGGCCCCGGTGGCATCCGAAAGGAAGGCTGCTGTATCGCGGCGCAGCCCATTCATGTACTCGTCTAGTTGCTCGCGTTGCTCGGCGGCCTGCGCCTGGTGGGCGGCGTGGAATTCAGCCAGCTCCTCCGCCGTACTGGTGCGGATACCAGCCACCGCCGCCGTTCGAGATTCATGGCCCGCCAGCATATGCTGAGTCAAGTTACGCATTTCATCTGATAGTGCCATCCAATCAACACCCCCTTACACAAACCGAACTTGTAATCTGCCCTGGGCAGCTCTATTCTTGAGAGTTAAGGACCAGGGGAGCTCCCCTGTTTTCGTAGCCCCCCTGCCCTTACTGACGCGTATTATTTTAGGTTTTCCCTTCGTTCCTCATAATAAGATACCTGAAGCGAGGGACACCACAACAGTAGCAGCGGTCGCTCAAGCCGCTGCCGTCAGGCCCACGGCCTCAGCGTACTTGAGGTAGGTATCAACACCAGCTACGACAATCCGGGCTTCGATTGCCAGGATCTCGATGCCGACCAAAGAAACACGCACCCACGCGTCGACCACTACACCCTTGTCCAGGATCCGGTCAACCACTTCAGCCAAGCTGCTCGATGCAATTGCTTTTTCTACAGCCATATTTACCTCCTTATTTTGGTCTAGAGAACTTGAGATCTGTAGGGTAGAGTTCATCCCTGTCGTCTGCCAATGGGGGGGTACTTCTCTTAGTTTATACTCAGTAGCAGCTCTATTTAATCATCTCCTCCGCCTCTCCTGATTCTTATGATCGTGTCTATGGTTGAGGCTGTTAATCTGACTTGACTATCATAATGGACTGCGATTTGAGCTTATACTATCGGGGCAGGCCTTAATGTGAACTTCTCAATTCCTTAGTATGTGAGTTGTGTCCGGAACGACAAAGAGATACAAAACGAGCCGACAATAGACTCGAAGGTCCGGTCCCGACGCGAGGTTAGAAATCGAGAAAGGTTAAGCCCTCAGACACGGCGTACTTGGTGAGCCCGGCTACACTGTGGATGTTGAGCTTCTTCATAGTTCTCAGGCGGTGTGCCTCCACGGTCTTTGTACTGACGCTAAGAACGGATGCGATTTGCTTTGTAGTCCTTCCCTCCGCTATAAGCTGCAGGGTCTGTCGCTCCCTGGGTGACAGGACGGGGCAGATCAAGGAGTCAGTCCCTGCTGATAACCGCCGCACGTACGCTTCGACCACAATGCGCGCTATTTGAGGGCATAGGTAAACCCCGCCCGCTTCCACGACGTGAATGGCGCGGATGACTTCTTCGAAAGCACACTCCTTCAATAAGTAGCCTGACGCCCCAGCATCGAGCACTCCCGCCACAAACCGCCTGTCGGAATACATTGATAGAGCCAATACCTTAACGTCAGGTGCCCGGGCAACAATCTCTTGGATGGCATCGATGCCGTTCATGCCAGGCATGGCAATGTCCATGATGACCATACTGGGTCTAAGCTTCCGAGCCAGCTGCACCGCCTCCCGCCCGTCCTTTGCCTGAGCAATCACTTTCAGATTAGGCTTCTCCTCAAGCAGGACAGAAAAAGCCTCGCGTACAAGCGCGTGGTCGTCAGCCACTAGAATCGTGATGCTCAGGTCAGCTTTCACTTCTTCCCAATTCCCCTAGGCTAGTATAAGTCGCGTTGGATGGGGGCACAATAGGGGAATTCCTGAAAGGCTTTCAAGGAGTTCCAAATTACTTGACCCCTTAACACACATGCAAGGGGTAGGAACGGATGGCTACGCTTCAGGGGTCCCTGGCGGCCATCAGAGTTGGTGCCCGAGAGAAATTAGTCCCTCACAAATGGCATACTTGGTGAGCTTGGCTACGCTGTGAGTGTTCAACCTCTTCATTATCTGCTGGCGGTAGGTCTCTACAGTCTTCACGCTGATCCTGAGAATAGACGCGATTTCTTTTGTGCTCTTTTCCTCAGCCATGAGCTGCAGCACCTCGCGCTGCCGGGATGTCAGGACGGAGAAGACCGAGCGGGTGGTCATCGACAGATGACCCGGATTGCCTTCGTCCATGATGTCCGCTATTGCTGGGCTCAAATAGGTCCGGCCTGCGATTACGGTACGGATCGCACCGATTAGTTCCTCGAAGGCACAATCCTTTAACAGATAGCCTGACGCCCCCGCATCGAGCATTCCTACTACAAACTGCCTGTTGGAGTGCATCGATAGGGCAATCACCTTAACTCCGGCGGTCTGTCGAGTAGCCTCGATGCCGTTCAAACCGGGCATAGCAACGTCCATGATGACCACATCCGGTCTAAGCTTCCGAGCCAGGCACACTGCCTCCCGCCCGTCCTTTGCCTCGGCAACCACTTCCATGTTGAACTGTCGGTTGATCAAGGAGCGAAGGCCCTCCCGCACGATCGGGTGGTCATCGGCAAGAAGAATCCTGATGCTCACATCAACCCTCCAAGAAGCCCTCCCTGGGATTCAGAAGTTGGATCAGGGTAACCCGCGTTCCACGAGCCTGCGCGGATTCGAGCTCGACGTGCCCACCGAGAGACTCCAGCCGCTCGTGGATGTTGAACAGCCCAAAACCCCTGGTCCTGCCTCCAGTGGTGTTCAGCTCAGAGGGGGCAAAACCAACCCCGTTGTCTTCCACCACGATACGTACTTCGTCACCTTCCCTCCAGATCGATACCTTGACATTACGGGCGTGTGCGTGCTTGATCACATTGATCAGCAACTCACGCACAGCTCGGAAGAGAGTGACACGAACATCATCATCCAGGGGCTTGGACTTGCCGTCGTCCTCAAACTCAGTCAAGATTCCGTGCTGGTCATGGATCTTTTCGGTAAGCCAGTCCAGCCCCGCCTCAAGCCCCAGCTCGTAGAGGACGGGTGGGGCGAGATCAAACGTTAGCGACCGCGTGGCCTGAATCGCCTTCTTGGTAAGCTCGCGAATTTCCTCCAGTTGCCTCGTAAGATCGCCGGAGGTCAGCTTCTCTCGCAATGCACCTGACTTCAAGTTGATCATAGCCAGGGTTTGACCGATCTCGTCGTGCAGATCGGCCGCGATGCGTCGCCGCTCTCTCTCTTCGGTCAATGACAACTCGGACGCCAGTGAGCGGAGCTGCTGTTGGTGGGCAAGGAGTCGTTCCGTCGCTCGCTTGTGATCGGTAATGTCGGACATGATGTATACGGCGCCCATGACATTGTCATTCTCATCCAGCAGCGGATCTACAGCAACGTTGAACCAGCGGTCACCCACTGGCGAAACCATGGTCTCCCTGTGGTGAGTCTCTCGCATACGCACGAGGAGAGAGCCCTCGATGGGTTCTGAGCTGCTGTAAATAAGTTCAAAACAGGAGTGGCCGAGGATATCGCTGAACGACTTTCCCAGGAAAGTCGACATGGCCTTGTTGCAGCGTAGGATTCTCCCTTCCACGTCCAGCAGGCAAATAACATCACCGATGGCATCAAAGGTGGTCCGCCATTGCTGGGCAGCAACTTGCAGTGCCCTCTCCACCCGCTCGCGCTCCTCTTCCAGTTCTATATTGTACAGGCCAAAGGCGATCTCTCCGGTAACTTCTTCGAACAAGGCTTGCTCTTCCTCGTCTGTAACAAGTTCGGCGGGGATGGAGACAGACAACAGGCCGTAGACCTTTCCACCGTGTTCCAACCGCACGGTCATCGCCCCTTGACCACCGCAACTCGCCGCCAGCGGGCAGTCAGTGCAGGTGGAGGGTGGATCCTCGGTGATGACCAGAAGGCCTGGTTGCGACACCGCCTCTTGAGAATACCCGGTCAACTCGCCGCGCTGCAACCGCTCGGCCATCGGCGTAAACTTCTCGCCCAGCCCAGCCTTGGCGATCGTTACAAACTCCCCGGACTCGTCCAACAGGGCGATCCAGACGCTGTAGTAACTATGGTTCTCGGTAAGGACCTCGCAGACGGATTGCAGCAGCCGCTCGCGGTCCTTCTCACTGCCGATGAGTTGATTGACGTTGCGGATGGCGCGCAACATGGCATTTAGGTGTTTCACCCTCTGCTCTGCTCGCACCTGCTCGGTGATGTCTTGCACCGCACCGATGATCGATACAACTCGCCGCTGCCGCTCGTCCCAGATCGGGTGAGTACGATCACACAGCCAGCGCTCCTGCCCGGCCTTGGTACAAATACGATACTCAAACACAAATGACTGATTGGAAAGGCCGGCCTGGATAGCTTGCTCAATAGTGGAAAGATCGTCTGGATTGATGACAGACAACCATTCATCCAGTTCACGGATGGATTCTGGGAGGTAGCCGGTGATGCGCTCGAATGCTCCACCGATCCAATCGACGGACATGGCCCCCTCCGGTGATACGGACATGGAGTAAAAGTAGTCAGAGGTGATCTCTGAGATGGTGCGATAGCGCTCTTCACTCTGTTGCAGCGCCATCTTTGCTCACTTGTGCCTGGTAACGTCTCGGGCAATGCCCAACACCAAGTGTTGTCCGTTGATCTTTAGGGGACGCGTCCTTGCCTCTACAGTGACCTGGCTTCCGTCTTTCCAGTTTAAGGACGAACTCGTCGGGTCCAGTGTCTTCCCCCAAGGTATTCTTGGCCAGAAGGGCGACTACCCTTGAAATCTGCGATGGGAATAGAAGCTTCAACTTTAAGAAACTCTCTCCGATCAGCTTCTCCCTCGGATACCCGGTTAATTCTTCAGCAGCCTGGTTGCCATCGAGGAAGATGCCGTTCAAGGCATGAAGGTAATAAGCATCCGGGGCGGATTCAAGCATTATCTTTAGGCGCCCCTGTGCCCGCATGGTCTGCTTACGCGTCGCTAACTCAGACACGGTTACTTAACCTCCTTGTTTCCAGGTTCTCCTAGGATAAGATCATGATGATTGTAAGGACAAGAGGAATCAAATCTTATCTCCATCACATAAGTCCCCTTTAGAAGAGATATTTACACCAGTATACTTCAGCTTGGCAAGTATTTCCCAGCGTTTTTTATTTTTCGATTTCCATTCTGCATTTTCTCCGTCCTTCGCGTCTTAAGCGCCTTTGCGAGATGCACAAGCTTTTCTCTCGCCAAGCCGCTAAGATCGCAAGGAGCTGTCAGCTATAAACAATCAACTTGGATCGTCAACCCAGCTTGGTTCTTACTCTTCGCCCTTCACTCACCCACTCTTCGCTTTGCGAGGTTTCAGCCTTTCTCTTTAAGTTACCCACTCGAAACGGCGAGGAACCTGCATTTCACATTGAGACATTGCTTAACTACGTTTCTGGGCGTTCTCTATAGTGAAACACTCTTGGGCCCTGATTTTTCGCTGCATACCCGCAGGCAAGAGGCCACTACATCCGGATCATACAGCTTCCCCTTGTTCTTTCTGATCTCCTCTTTTGCCTTGTCGATGCCGAGTGCCGGACGGTAAGGGCGATGAGACGACATCGCCTCCACCACGTCAGCAACGGCGAGGATCCGAGCCTCGAGCAAGATGTCGTCGCCCTTGAGCCCCTGTGGATATCCAGACCCGTCCATCCGTTCGTGGTGCTGAAGGACGATCTCGGCCACTGGCCAAGGGAAGTGGATCGCTTTCAGAATGTCGTAGGCAACTTGCGGATGCGCTTTGAGTAGGTCAAATTCCGTACCGGTGAGCTGACTGGGTTTGCTAAGGATCTCAGCGGGTACTGACAGTTTGCCGATGTCGTGTATCAATCCTGCCATGCGCACTCCCTCGATCTTCTCATCGGAAAGGCCCATGTCTTTTGCGATGACGCCGGCGAGGCCGCTCACCCGCCGTTGATGACCAGCAGTGTAAGGATCCTTCATCTCGACTACTGCCGTCAGGGCATGAATCGTCCCCTTTAAGTTTCTTCTTAAGTTCCTCAAAGGTTTGTTTGAGTTTCCCCTCCGCCCACTTGTGCTCAGGCCCGACCTGCTCCTGGTTGGGTTCTGCCACACGCCGGCGCAACTGTCTCAATTCTTCCCAGTTGTTGGTTTTTTTCGCCTCTCCCTTCACCACACTTTCAGCCCAATCAAATTCGATGTCCCCCCACTCGCTTGGTTGCAAGGCTCTTTACTAAAGACTAACCGTAGACCATTTCGGGCAGTGAGACTAGTAGTTGCTCTTGGCCGCCTTTGCCTTTGCCTTCCGGGATACCCAAAAAAAGCCTCCGGCTATGAGCGCTGTGATGAGCGCTCCAATTAGCGCGCTGATAATAAAATGGGATCTTGCGATGTTGCCTTGCACTAAATTGTACCTCATTATAAAATACATGAAGATCCAATGGATGGGACTTGTTATCAGACCAGGGGAGTATTCCCTGAAGATGCCTGTTGCAACCACATGCCAAAAACCAGTTATGACAAGGATCCAAGCAAAACTCAAAGGAACAATGATCCAGCCGTCACCCAAAACTTCATACAGGACTATGCCGACTATGTAAACTAGCAGAAGAACTGCATGAAACCAGAAGAAAGTCCTTCCACTATAATCCGACCAAAACCGTTTTTTCATCATGTTGACGAATCTGTCATCCACTGACTTTTCAACGATTTGGACACATAAGGCTATTACACTTCCCCAAAACAAGAAGTTTACAGGTACGTTCATGAAAGACCTCCATTGGATACCACCCAGCTTGCTGGGGGGAGGAAAGTGGAGATTCGCCGAAGGCGAATCTGGTTGTTGTTCGTATGGGCTACAGGAGCTCTGTCAGGAATAAACCCTAGAACGTCGGAGGCCTGCGTGCCCGTCGGGGGGCAGGGTTCCGACGCTACGAAAAAATGGATGTAGCGGCGCACCTTGTGTGCGACGTTACTTCCGATCCGACAAAGAGATACACAAAGTTGCAGCATGAGGACCAACTTCGGTTAGATGTTCAGCTTTTGCCTTTCAATTTCGAGGCTCCTCACTTTTAGCTTACCTTTAGCTTACCCGAAAAAGCTTATTGATGATCAAGTAACATCAGTAATTTCCTGTCACCGCCCTCCAATCACCTCCTCGTTAAGACCGAAGTAGCAACCCTTTTGCTGCCCCGAAAGGTTTAATTTTTCAACCCTAGAAGGGGTTAAAATGGGTTCTGAAACAGAGTAGGGGAGTTATGCGAAGATTCAATCGGGAAATTCCTACATCTCAGCTACGAAATACCTTCATCTGTACCGAAAAATGGATGCCAGAGGAGAAGTATCGTGGTCTCCAACCCGAAGTTCTCAAGACTCCAGGAGCGATACCCTGTTGAAGTGGCAGATTGAGCAAGAATGACCCCGTAGAGACAGGAGGTAAGAGCCTCCCTTTATCAAATAATCGAGCTTGATCCGTTGCCTTCTCTGTAGTATGCCGGATTCCAGATGAGACCTCTGAAGCAGGCTTATTTTACAAGGCTCTATTCATGTTAGCTGTTGGTGACATGAATCAAGAGGATCCTACCGCAGTTAGGAACCAAGCTTGCGGAGTTAGCGCATTAGCATTACCGTCTAACCAACGGTACCAGCCAAGATAGTTAGGCAGGTACTTTGTCGCAACACCGTTGAACCGTCGTATCCATGTC
>Ga0315547_1000939_pt1 | contig 25176 bp, 22 predicted proteins | sample SalMarSW160240MG_2_FD_202542 | JGI IMG/M metagenome (GOLD analysis project Ga0315547, IMG submission 202542) | Salt marsh sediment microbial communities from the Plum Island Ecosystem LTER, Massachusetts, United States - Salt Marsh Sediment SW1601-240 ...
TTCTATAGATCACAGGTCACATAGAGCATTTACTATCAGCAAACACAATTCTGTGAACGCTTGGGACTCTATTACTACTGAGAGCATTAAATTGTTTGCAATGTCGGGATGGGAATGAGGCCTTTTCTGAAGTGACTGGTGGGAGGCCGCTGACCTTTTCATGACGTATCAGTGGGGGAAACCGCAGCCCCGTATAGCGGGACGCAGATAAGTCGTAGAAAAGTCCCGGCTGAGAGCCTTGGAATAGAAGAAAAGACCTCATGACCATCCGAGAGCCTTCTCGGTTATGTACAATGCAAACAATAAAATGCTCTGCTTAGTAACTTATTACCAAACGTTATTTATTTTTCCAAAAAGTCTGTAGGGGACGAGTTGAAAAGAATACAGTTTTTAGATAAAGAGTGTAGCATTGGAAAGAATGGATATAATAACATTGAAAAAAGGGTTTTATAGATCAGATTCCCTCTTGATGCTTACTGCTATCATTTGGGGTAGCGCCTTTGTGGCGCAGAGAGTGGGAATGAGTTATGTGGGACCACTCACTTTTAATGGAGTGCGCTTTGCCTTAGGCGCTATGGTACTGCTGCCATTAGTAAGGTGGCGGAATAAGTATCCGAGGAGTGAAGGCAGCACACATCAAATTAGCTTGGCATGGCAAGGTCTTTGGGGAGGTGGTCTCGCTGGTCTGATACTGTTCTCGGGTGCGACCCTTCAACAGGTTGGCCTGGTGTACACTACTGCAGGGAAGGCCGGTTTTATCACCGGGCTCTATGTGATCATTGTTCCCCTGATGGGCTTATTCTTGGGTCACTGGCCAGGCTGGGGAGGATGGGTAGGTGCTTGTCTTGCTACCATTGGCCTATACCTGTTAAGTGTGACAGAGGCCTGGACTTTTGCCCCAGGTGATTTTTGGGAACTGTTTGGCGCCTTTTTTTGGGCTGCGCACGTGTTAGTGTTGAGTTGGCTTTCTCCAAGAATGGATAGGATTAAATTGGCCTGCACCCAATATGTAGTGTGCTCTATCCTGAGTCTTCTTGGCGCTTATTTCACCGAAACTATTACTCTCGATGGCATAATGGGTGCAATCATTCCTATTCTCTACGGCGGTGTTCTATCCGTCGGCATTGCATATACCTTACAGGTGATAGCGCAAAGGCATACTCCCCCTACTCACGCCGCTATCATTCTCAGTTTAGAAGCCGTATTTGCTGCCATGGCAGGCTGGCTCATCCTGGGTGAGATGCTATCTCTACGGGGCTTGATTGGGTGTATATTTATGTTTGCAGGGATGCTGAGCGCCTTGTTGTGGTCGTAATTCCATTGCAGACATCGTTAAATGGTTGGGTGGTTGAGCAGTTAATTAGTTGTTATTACTAAGATATTGAGCATAAGTGGGCAAATTAGACAGATGACTTTTGATCTCAGCTAACATATTGATATTATTGTCATTTATTTACCACTCAACCATTCAACTATTTTCTACTTAACGAAGTGTGAATCTTAGAAAAAATCATCAAAATGTCAAAAAACTATTAAAAAAGGCCTTTTGGATGATTTTTAGGTTGCAATATCCGAATAATCATATTAGGTAGAATATTGTTAATCAACTACTATACCATTAAGGAGAAAGGGGGAATGAGTATGAACAAGGGAGATTTAGTCAAAGAGGTAGCAAAGGTGGTCAGTACCAAAAAGGAGGCTCAGGCAGCAGTGGATTGTGTTTTTTCAACCATTACAGAGGCGCTGAAAACAAATGATCCGGTCACATTAATTGGTTTTGGGACATTTAAGGTGGGGCAAAGGAAGGCCAGGACCGGAAGGAACCCACAGACTGGGGCAGAGATCAAAATCAGTGCAAAGAAAGTAGCCAAATTCATAGCAGGGAAAGCATTAAAGGATGCTGTGAACTAAATTTGCATTAATATAATGCCTAAAAGCCCTCATTGGGAGTATGTACCCTAATGAGGGCTTTTCTAATGGATGGTCTTGTATGAAGATAGGGTCAATCTAAATGTCCTCGGTCAGATCAGTTTCTTATTTTTACATTTCTTATTATTTTTAATTGTTTCTAAGTTTGATGGACTCGTAAAAAGTCAAAAATACTCCCTCTCCCTTCATGGGAGAGGGCTGGGGTGAGGGTGAATACAGCGTTATTTCACGCACTTACGTCCCCCTCCCCTTAATCCCCTCCCACCCGGGGAGGGGAAATTCGACTTTTTACGAAACCATCAAGTTTGTAAAATGTAAAAATACAATATTCTGCTGGTTATTATCCTTTGTAGGGCAAGATGGTGAGAATATGACAGAAGACTTTACTATCGAAAGAGTTGGTCAATGCACCGTTAATTCTCCTCTGGATTCGGGAGTCTTTATTGATGATAGCCAAGGCGTTCTCATAGATGCGACACTTTCAGGCCTTCAAAAAGGTCAATTGAAACCATCCTTTCTTGAAAAGGCGGGCCCGAGAGAGAAGATTTTTTTCAATCCAGAAATGACCAGGACTGGTTTAGTCACATGTGGTGGGCTTTGTCCTGGTTTGAACGATGTTATCAGAGCTATTGTGATGGTCTTGTGGTATCGCTACGGGGTCAAGGAGATAGTTGGGTACCGATATGGATTCGAGGGGATAATAGCCTCATTCAATCATACACCTTTAGCCCTTACGCCAGAGCTGGTTGAAGATATTCATAAAGATGGGGGCACTATCCTGGGCACATCAAGAGGGCCTCAGGACCCAGCCTTAATGGTGGATTCCCTATCGAAAAGAAAAATAAATATGCTCTTTACTATAGGTGGCGACGGAACTCAAAGGGGTGCATTGGCAATAAGCAGAGAGATAGAAAAAAGAGGCCTTGCTATTTCTGTTATTGGCATTCCCAAGACGATCGATAACGATATCTCCTTCACGGAAAGAACATTTGGTTTTGAAACCGCTGTTGCTATGAGCCAGGCACCCATAAATGGTGCCCACATGGAGGCAAAGGGGGTAAAGAACGGGATAGGAATAGTAAAACTTATGGGACGAGAATCAGGGTTTATCGCTGTATATGCTACCCTTGCCTCAAGTGATGTAAACCTTGTACTTATACCAGAGATACGTTTTTCCCTAAAAAAGGTTTGTGCCTACCTTGAAGAGCGGATGAGTAGAAAAAAACATGCAGTAATTGTTGTTGCAGAGGGGGCTGGGCAGGAATATGTAGCTCAACAAGGCACCGATGCATCTGGAAATAAAAAATATGGTGATATTGGACTTTTTTTAAAGACCGTAATTATAGAGTATTTTAAGAATCGAGCGATTCCTGTATCGGTAAAATACATAGATCCATCATACATAATACGAAGTGCACCGGCAACCCCAGATGATTCAGTGCTTTGTTTTCAGCTCTCTGAGAACGCAGTTCATGCGGCAATGTCAGGAAGAACTGGTATGGTTGTGGGAGTTTGGAATGGTCATTTTGTCCATATACCAATGCAGATATCTGTCAAGGGGCGGAAGCAGATAGACACGTCAGGTCTTCTGTGGCAGAGCGTTCTGGATAACACCGGTCAGCCAAGGAATCTTGTTTGAGAAGGGCAGGAAGGTAAAGTGATGAATGGAGGGATACGGTAATGCAGGGCCAGGAGAAGGCATTAGAAGATATATTTAAGGCTGGAGTCAAGGCGGTAGATCCTGAGAGAGCAGTTAAAAAATATGTCCGACGTCAGGGAAACCAGTTGTTTGTAGGAGACTGCTCTTATATCCTCGATAGTTACAGAAGGATCTTCCTGATCGGAGCAGGAAAGGGTACAGCTCCCATGGCAAAGGCCCTGGAAGATATCCTCGGAGAACGGCTGACAAATGGCCTGATCATCGTTAAATACGGGCATGGAATCCCATTAGAAAAGACGCAGATTTTAGAAGCTGGTCACCCTATTCCAGACAAAGCAGGTCTCGAGGCCACTGAAGAACTTTTAAAGCAGACCCAGGAATGTACAAAGGAGGATCTGATTATTTGCGCTTTTTCCGGCGGCGGAAGCGCACTTCTGCCAGCTCCTACGTTTCCTCTTACCCTTGATGAAAAGCAAGAAACCACTCGTCTTCTTCTTGAATGTGGCGCAACTATCAACGAAATCAATGCAATTAGAAAGCACCTCTCACGCAGCAAAGGTGGGTGGCTTGCAAAAGAAGCCTATCCAGCTACCATAGTCTCTTTACTGTTGTCGGATGTTATTGGCGATAGATTGGATGTTATCGCCTCTGGTCCCACGGTTCCAGATGAAAGCACCTATAGCGATTGTATCAAAATCATTGACAGGTATAAACTCAGTGACAGATTACCAAAAAGTGTGACGGAATATTTTAAAAAAGGCGCAGCAGGTAGTTTACCTGAAACGCCAAAGGCCGGAGATCCTGTATTCTCAAAGGTTCAAAACCTTATCGTGGGAAACAATAGAGAATCCCTTTTAGCCGCTAAAGAGCGGGCAATTTCACTTGGATACAATACCATAGTTTTGTCATCTCAGATTGAGGGAGAAGCACGAGAAGTTGCGCAGGTTTTTGCTGCAATAGGAAAAGAAATTTCCCAGGCCAACCTTCCGATATCATCCCCTGCTTGTGTAATAGCTGGAGGAGAAACAACAGTAACCATTCAAGGCAGGGGTAAAGGAGGCAGGAGTCAGGAGTTGGCCCTGGCATGTGCCATTGCTATAGATGGCTGGAAGGGGATTTCTCTGCTCAGTGCCGGAACAGATGGAACCGATGGCCCCACAGATGCAGCAGGTGCCATCGTAAATGGGACTACATGTAAGAGGGCTCGGCAAACGAATTTGTATCCCCGTGACTTTCTTTTAGCCAACGATTCATACACTTTCTTTGAATCCTTAGGGGATTTGCTAAAAACAGGCCCCACGCGCACCAATGTAATGGACATAATTTGCATGCTTGTAAAGGCTTGAAACTTAGTGGGAATTGGCAATTTCTTATTTATCCAGTTTCAACTTTCCAGTTTCAGCTTATCCGGATTAGGAGGATTTGAATATCATGAAATATATGAAGTGTTCCATTTGTCTAATATTTATTATCCTTACAGGGTGTGCTGTTGTTCAGATTCCTTTATTTCCCTCTATGCAGCCTTTGCAGGAGCAGGTACTTGAAGGAAAAGGGCAGGCCAAGATTCTGCTTCTGGATATATCAGGCATCATCTCAGAGAAGAAAGAGTCAAAAGGCTTAGGATTTTCAAAAAAGATTTCCCTGGTGGCTCGGATTAAGGAGGAACTTCAGAAGGCCGAAGGAGATAGCTCCATAGCTGGCATGATCGTTAAGATCAATTCTCCTGGCGGCTCTGTTACTGCAACTGACATTATCTATCATGAATTGATGCAATACAAGAAGCAGACAGGTGTTAGGATTGTTGCATGTTTGACTGGCACAGCTACATCCGGTGGGTATTATGTTGCCTCAGTTGCTGATGAGATTATAGCACACCCTACCTCTGTTACCGGTAGCATTGGGGTAATTGCCATGAAATTTAATGTTGAAAAACTTCTCTCAAAGATAGGGGTTCAGGAGGAAACAATAAAATCAGGTGAAAAAAAAGATATATGGTCTCCATTTAGGCCAACTACCCCTGAAGAAAAAGATATCATCCAGACGATAATCAATACATTTCATAAGAGGTTTGTAAAGGTAGTGCTTGCTGGGCGTCAGCCTCTATTAAGCAAAGAGGAGATAGAAAAACTTGCAGATGGTAGAATCTTTACCGCAGATCAGGCATTGGAGGTGAAGCTTATTGACAGGATTGGTTATTTAGACGATGTAATAGAGGAAATGAAGAAGTCTCTTAATCTCAAAGAAGCTCGCCTTATTGCTTATAATCGACCTGGCAGCTATAAGGAAACTATTTATTCTGGATTGCCTGGCGCTTCCCATACGGAAATCAATCTTGTAGCGATCAATGGAGATGGCCTTGCCACTATATCAGGAGTGCAATTTATGTACCTGTGGAGACCATAGACCTCTTTGTGCAAGGGACTTTGCATATCAAGTGAAAAAATAAAAGCCGAGATTACTAGTTTTTTTATGCAGTAGGTTGATTTGATAATATATATAAATTGGACTCGATTATCCAAATATGCACTGAAAAGGGCACGCAATAAATACACACGCAATAAATACCTTGACAAAAATAAATCTTTGTCCTTAATTTCTATCTATGATAAAGAATAAAGGATCAAAATCGTTTTTATTTATATGTAAGGAACTTTATTATTTTCTTTAACCAAAAGAAAGGAGGTATACAATGAAAAAGTTCTTTTTATTAACCTTAGCGGTTTGTTTGGTGGCTTTTTGGGGTATGAATGTAAATCCGGTCATGGCTGGCCCCAAGACGATTAAAATTGGAGTTATATATCCTTTGACCGGTGGAGCGGCCGCCGCGGGACGTGAGCTTAAAGCCGGGGCAGAGTTAGCTGCGAAGATCGCCAATAATGTGATGGCTGAGTTAGACATGGACATGGCCAAAAATGCCGGCATCAAGAGCATGGGCGGGGCCAAAATTAAACTCATTTTCAAGGATCACCAGGCCAACCCCACACTGGGCTCTGATCTGGCCAAGAAACTCATACTGGACGATAAGGTTGATGGTATGCTGGGTTGCTACCACAGTTCGGTGACAAAAACCGTCAGCGCCGTATGCGAGCAATACGGTGTTCCCATGATTAACGGCACCTCCACCTCGCCCGCTTTGACCAAAAGAGGATTTAAGTGGTTCTGGCGGACCACGCCCCACGATAAGTGGTTCACCAAGGATCTTTTCGAATTGCTGAAGGGACTGACACAGGGTAAGGTGAAGGGCGTGAAGGCAGTGCCCGAAAAGGAGATCAGCAATCTGGCCTCGGCCTGTGAGAAGACCGAATGGGGTTCTCATGTCTCTAGTATCATCAAGTCGCTTGCCAAGGAGTATGGCTTTAACCTCAGAAAATCTCTCCTGTATACGGCAAAATCGCCAGACCTCTCCAGCGAAGTTCGGTCCTTGAAAGCCGCCCGGCCGGATGTAATGCTTTTTGCATCCTACACCTCTGACGCTATCTTACTGGTCAAAACCTTAAAGGCCCAAAAAGCCCAACCCAAGATTATCTGGGGCCAGGACGCCGGGTTTGAGAAGCCAGAGTTCCGGAGCAATCTCAGGGACAGCATTGTGGGCATTTTGACCCGAACGGTTTTTCTCCCTAAAGTAGCCCAGATTAAGGAGGTAGCCGGACAGGTTAACGCCCTTTATAAGGGGAAGACTGGCAACGATTTAGGTGGTGCCTCGGCGCGGGCCTTTACAGGTGTACAAACCTGGGTCCATGTCTTAGAGAAGGCCAGATCAACACAACCGGCCGATATCCAGAAGGCAGCCAACGCCATCCGTATCCCGGGTGATCAACTGGTAGTGCCCTGGGCCGGCATTCAGTTTACCCCTTCTGGGGATGAACTGGGTCAGAATGTGCTGGGATCCGGCCTCATAGGACAATATCAGATGGTGGATGGCAAGTTAGTGCTTGAGATTATCTATCCCTTTGACGTTGCTACTGCTGACATGATCTTTCCTTTTAAGTGGTTCTAATACCATTGTTCTCTAATGTGAAATTGGTGTTTGGGAGATTTTGATGGATATCCTGGTAAGTTCCCTGTTTGCCGGTTTGCTGATAGGCATGGTCTTAGCCATGATGGCCTTGGGCCTGACAATAATCTTCGGGGTGATGGAAATTGTGAACTTCGCTCACGGGGAATTTCTCATGGTCGGTATGTACACGGGCTTGTTGACGGCCCAGGCCACGGGGATGGAACCCCTGTTAACCCTGCCAGTTGCTGCGGCGGCAGGATTCTTACTGGGTATCATCTGCTATTTCGGTTTTATCAAGTTTGTCATCAGGGGTCCCATGGTGGCTCAGCTGCTTGGGACCTTTGGGTTGATGATTTTTTTAAGGAATCTGGCCCTTCTCTTTTTTGGCGCTGAAGACCGGGCCATCCATCAGGGCATCTTAGTTGGCAAGAGTTTTGATATAGGAATGGGGATCATTGCTCCGGCCACCAAACTGGCAGCAGCAGCGCTCTCTGTGATCGCCTTCTGGGTCGTGTGGCTGGTGATAAATCGGACAAAAATAGGCAAGGCCCTTACAGCCACATCCTTGAATGCCCAGGGAGCTCGATACATGGGCATCTCCACAGAGAGGATGAATGCCCTGGCATGGGGTATCGGTGGGAGTACCGTGACAATCGCCGGGGCACTTCTTGTCAATTTCTGGTCGGTCAATCCTTTCATGGGGCTATTGTTCACCATGATCGCCTTTGCAATCGTGGCATTGGGCGGTTTTGGCAGCGTGCCAGGGGCCTTCTTTGCCGGACTTGTAGTTGGCGTCATTACCGAGATTCCAGGAATCTGGGACTTCTTAACCTACATCTTTAATTTTGGCTGGATGGCAGATGTGCCCATGACATCCCTTAAGTATATGTGGGTGTATCTGGCATATTTCGTGATCATGATAGTTCGACCAAGGGGGTTGTTTGGATGGAAGCGTTAAACAGTGCCTTGGATTTTTCGGACTTTCCCCGCCTCGACATAATCATTGCCGGAGCGCTCGGTGGTCTTCTGGTAATCTTTCCGGCCACTCCACACTCCGCTTTTGCCATGGCCACCATGATCCAGTTTCTCATGTTCTCGTTATATGGAATGGGCTGGAATACTATTGGTGGATATGGTGGTCAGGTGGACCTTGGAAAGGCCCAGTATGTTGGCATTGGGGCCTTCACGACCGCGGTGATGATGGTACGGTGGGATGTGCCATTTTGGGTATCCATGCCAATCGGTGTCTGTTTTGCTGTTGTCTGGTCATTTATTATTGGCTATCCCCTGTTTCGGCTGAAAGGTCATTATTTTGCCATTGCCACCATTGCAACCTCCCTGGTTCTTAAGGATATCTTTGAGGTCTGGGACTTTGTGGGCGCTGCCTGTGGGATAGAAATATCACCCATTAAATATAATCCACCGGATTTTCTGCATCTGATTTTTAAGGAAGATATCTATTACTATTATGTGATCCTGGGTTTCTTTTTTCTTGGAATTCTGTACGTGAACTGGTTTCGGAAATCCAGGTTGGGATTCCAACTGCGTTCGATTAAAGACAACGAAGAGGTTGCCAAATCATTGGGCATCAACGTGCACTGGGCCAAGATAAAGACCTATGCAATTGCCACGTCTTTCGTGAGTGTAGTAGGCTCATTTCACGCCTGCTATATCAAAAACATCGAACCCGAAGATACCATGAGCCTGGATATCTCTATACTCATCGCCCTTATGGCTATGCTCGGTGGAGCGGGATCTTTATGGGGGCCTATCATTGGAGCGGGCATTTTGATACCGCTAAAGAGCTATCTGAAGGAGTGGTTAGGTGCACGGGCAGGTTTGATCGGGATTGACCTGATTGTTTACGGGGCCATTATTATGCTTGTCTCAGCGGTAGAACCCCGTGGGATATGGGGCATCGTGGAGAAAGTACGCCGGAGGAAGCGAAACTGATGGCATTACTTGAAGTTCATAACCTGACAAAATATTTCGGCGGATTGAGGGCCAATGAGGATATATCATTCAGCATGAAAAAAGAGGAGCTGGTGGGCCTGATTGGGCCCAATGGCGCGGGCAAAACCACGCTTTTTAATTGCATCGCTGGATTATATCCAGTGTCCTCAGGAAAGATCATCTTAAATGGAGATGATATTACCGAACTCAAGGACTATGAAGTGGCAAGACTTGGTCTGGCACGGACCTTTCAGGTCTACGTGGCATCAGGTGATATGACTGTGATAGAAAATATCATGGTAGGGTGCTTCATGCGCACCCGGTCCAGATCACAGGCCAAGGCTCGTGCTGAGCAGATAATGAAGGACTTTAAACTGCACGATTTCTCCGATTACATTCTTAGCGAGCTCCCGGTGGCCTCTCAAAAACAGGTCACTATTGCCGCGGCTGTGGGTACTGAGCCCAAAATGCTCCTTTTGGACGAGGTAGCTGCTGGTTTAAATCCCAGTGAGATTGAAGAGATCATGGCTACTATCCGACACATACACCATAACATGGAAATTACGGTGATGCTGATTGAGCACGTTATGGAATTAGTTATGAAGATCAGTGATCGCGTCATTGTTTTGGACTCCGGTCAAAAAATCGCCGATGGCAATCCTGAGACTATTGTCAGAGACCCCAACGTAGTCAAGGCATACCTGGGCGAGCGGTATGTCCAAGAGCACGCAGCGGAGTTAACATAGACCATGGCTGAACATATCCTAGAAGTTAAAGATATAAAGGTCCGGTACTCAAGCTTACCGGTCATCCAGGGTCTCTCTCTATCTGTGGACCCGGCTGAAACTGTGTGCGTGGTCGGAGCTAACGGGTCGGGTAAGTCTACATTTCTGAAGGCCATAATGGGAGCTGTGCGCGTATTTGATGGTGAAATTCTGTTCCAGGGTCGAGCGATTAACAATCTCAGGACAGAGGAAGTTGTCCGTACGGGTATTATCTATGTACCTGAGGAGAGAATGCTTTTTACTGCGCTTTCTGTTGAAGAGAACCTATTGCTTGGTGCCTACACTCTTAATGATAAAGAACGTATTCAGGAGAACCTGCAATTCGTATATAGCCTCTTTCCTCTCTTGAAGGAACGCCGAGGCCAGGCCACCCTCACCTTATCCGGCGGTGAAGCACAGATGGTGGCCATCGGCCGCGGCCTTATGTCCAATCCCAGTTTATTCATGATGGATGAACCCTCTCTGGGGCTTGCCCCCCGCTTAGTAGACGAGGTGTTGGATACCGTCCGTAAGCTTAAACAAGAGGGAATGACCATCCTCCTGGTGGAACAAAACGTGCGTGAGGCCCTGGAGATTGCCGACAGGGGCTATGTACTTCAGACAGGAAGGATAGTCCTGGAAGGCACTGGGGAGGAGCTAATCAAGAGTGATATGGTCCGTAAGGCCTTTTTGGGGATTTGAGATTGAGAGCTAAGGGGATTGAGGGACTTTCTCCCAGTGAGTTGCGTTTACGTATCCGACGGGGAGAATGGGAAAAACCTACACCAGGGCTTGCTATGGGCTATGCCCAGGCAAATGTTGTTATATTGCCCGTTCGATACGCCTTTGACTTCTTTCTCTTCTGCCACAGGAATCCGAAGCCGTGCCCCGTGTTGGAGGTCTTGGAGCCAGGACGATATGAGATAGACTCATTTGCATCCGGTGCAGATATTCGAACCGATGTTCCCCGCTATAACGTATTCCGCCACGGTGATTTAAAGGATACAACAAAGGACATACAAGAGCTCTGGCAGGATGATTTTGTCACCTTCTTTCTTGGTTGCAGCTTTACCTTTGAGGAGGCACTGATCAAGACCCATATCCCGGTACGACACATCGAAGAGGGAAAAAATGTTCCCATGTATATCACCAATATCCCGTGCAGGGATGGTGGGATATTCCGAGGCCCTTTGATTGTTACCATGAGACCTATACCACATGAAAAAGTGACCAGGGCAGTGCAGATAACATCCCGTTATCCTTTTGTCCATGGGGCACCTGTCCACATAGGAAGCCCAGAAGAGATAGGGATAAAAGACCTGTCCGGACCGGATTTTGGCGAAGCAGTAGAGATCAAGCAAGGCGAGATGCCCGTTTTTTGGGCATGCGGCGTGACACCTCAGGCGGCCCTTGTGGATGCCAAGCCCGATATCTGCATTACCCACACACCGGGCCATATGTTTGTATCAGACATGCCGAATGAAGAGCTGGCCACCTCTTAGGACTGGCTGGATAGACTTTCCTTGAACCTTTTGATCCTCTCCTCTATCTCCCTTAAGGTTTCATACGCATCATCCAGAGATACTTCCTCAAAGTTTACCATATCACCCGGTTTTATCTGCCCTAAAAGAGGTAGATCTGCTGTAATTACAGTGGCGATCTTCCTGTAACCGCCGGTCACTATTTCAACAAGGATGATAATGGGTTGACCATCCCCTGGTACCTGGATGGCGCCGGGGATTACTCCCTCTGAGATGATCGACTCGTGTACATTGGGCCTTCTCTCAACTGATGGACCAGCCAGCCTGATACCCGTTCTGTCTGATTGATGACTTACCTGATAAGGAGAGTTGAGAACGGTGTTTCTACCTTCTTCGGTGAATTGATCGTCTTGCGGGCCGAAGATAACTCTTAGACGCCATTCCCTCCTGTAGCGAGGAATCAGGTCTTGAGGGAACCATCGTCCTTCGGTTTCGAGGTGAGGGTGGAGTGAGTGAGCAGTGAAGATGTCGCCTTTTTTCACAGGCCTTCCATCAAAACCACCGAAACCGGAGGAAAGATTGGTAGATCTGCTGCCCATAACCTCAGCCAAAAAAAATCCCCCTCCTATAGCAAGGTATGAACGAAAACCACTTTTCATCCCCCTGAACGAAAGGGTATCGCCCTCCTTCAAGATAAAGGAGACCCACATACTGAGGGGTTTATCGTTATAAAAAGGCAGAAGGTCACCACCGGTAACTGCAATGGCCACATCTCTAAGGGCCTTGATCCTTAACCCAAACATAGTGATTTCAAGGCATGCCTCATTCTCTTTGTTCCCCACGAGCAAATTCGCCGCCCTTAGTGAGAAGGTATCCAAAGCCCCACTATGCGGAACACCATACCGTCCATAGCCGAACCTCCCCAAGTCCTGAAGACTGGTGAGGGGACCGGGTGTCAGAACTTCTATGGTTTCTACTGCTGCCATTGCTTGAATTCCTTCTCGCCTATTGAAAAGAACCGGACCAGATCGCCCATCTCGAGGAGGGTGGGAGGTGAGTGTAGCGGGTTGAAAAGCTTCAGGGGTGTGCGACCGAGGATTTGCCATCCCCCAGGGCTCTCTACCGGGTAAATACCGGTTTGCCTCTGGGCGATAGCTACAGAGCCTTGAGGGATTACCGTCCTTGGGGTTTCTCTGCGTGGGGTAGCGAGGCCTTCAGGTAGTTCTCCAAGATAGGGAAAGCCCGGCATAAAGCCGATCATATAGACCTGATATGTGGTTCCAGTGTGGAGCTGGATCACCTCATCTACACTTATGTTGTGGTACTGTGAAACCCATTCCATGTCAGGCCCATATTCACCTCCATAGACAACTGGAATTTCCAGTGTTTTTGGCTCAGGGATCTGGATTTCCCCGATTTTCTTTTGGAGATCATCCATCCGGTTTTTTATCATAACAAGGTCAAGCTTGAGAGGATCATAGATGATGAGAAGTGATCGGTACGCAGGGACAATTTCGAGGAGGCCTTCTATTGGGTTTTCCAATAGAATGACATAAAACTCCCTCACCCGTCGGTTTACCTCAGGACTGATCTCATCCCCTAACTCGACGAGCAAGGATCTGTCACCCATGATTCGATATTGGAATTTGTCGTAGAGCATTGCCCTTTACTACAGGAATTGCCCCATAGGTGTAATCTCTATGCCAGATGAAAGGAGGCTTTCCCTGATCTGCTTTATCAACCTTACCGCTGCAGGGTTATCACCGTGGACACATATGGTATCTGATGCCACCTCGATCTCGGTTCCATCCTTGGAGTTGATCTTACCCTCGGTCACCATTTTGAGAACCCGGTCTGCTGCGAACTGATGATCATGAATCATTGCTCCTGGCTCCCTTCGGGACACAAGGGTGCCATCACTGTTGTAGCCCCTGTCTGCAAAGAACTCAAAGACAACACGGATCCCGTACCGTTTCCCTATCTCCTGGACCTCATCTTTTTTGGGGCCCGGCAGCATGACGAGGACAAGATCCTTGTCCAGCTTGGAAACCGCTTCTGTTATCGCCTCAGCGATGCGCATATCCTGAGCGGCCATATTGTAGAGCGCACCGTGGGCTTTGACATGCTGAAGCTTCATTTTTTGTGAGGTGGCGAAGGCTTGAAGAGCGCCTATCTGGTAGGTGATATAGTCCCGAATTTCCTCCAACGTCGCATCTATATTTCTTCTGCCAAAGCCCAGCAGATCGGGGAATCCTGGATGCGCGCCCAGTGCCACTCCATGCTCTTTGGCAAGGGCGATGGTACGCTTCATCACCGTTGGATCTCCAGCATGGAATCCGCAGGCAATGTTCGCTGAGCTAATAAGAGGGATCACCTCTTCATCGAGGCCAATTTTATAGGCACCAAAACTCTCTCCTACATCAGAATTAAGGTCTATTTTATTTTTTTGTCCCATCTTTTACCTCCCGCAGGTTTTTTGGTTTTTGGAACAGAATTGAAGTTCACTAAGATAAAACCAGCATGTTCAAAAACATTAATAAATGTAATCGATTTCATGTTAAGTTCAAGTAATATTACTTAAAAGGGAAACAACAGTAAAGAAGAATAACAGGGGAAGATATTCCCATATATAAAGAAGTATTTTAACCGATAGTGGGAACGATGGGACGGGAAACACAAGACCTTCCCGTCAGTTCTGAGGGGACGTTCTAACCAATAATAAAATGATTACATTATGGGTTACGAAGCCTTTAATTAATGGCGGGGACGACGGGACTCGAACCCGCGACCTCCGGCGTGACAGGCCGGCGTTCTAACCAAAACTGAACTACGTCCCCAAAAAAACCCTAAGTTTCAGCATTGAGAATACTGCTTGTAACAGGGCGTGTCAAGACAAATTAACCTGGGTGTCAGTTAAGAATTAAAAGTGAACCTTTTTATTGGATTTCATATGAACTCCCTACTGTCATCATCTTTTATCACCTCGTGTAATTATTGTCTTTCATCGTAAATAATGGGTATACCATATACCCATTTCATACCCACTAAAATCCCCCTTGACTTTTCAACAAATTAAAGATTTTATAAACTGGTTACTGTAATCCAGAGATGAAAAAAAGTGGATATGCTATTCCTCTCTCATGGTTGCTGAAAAATCCACTTCTCTTGTAGTACGTGTGATACCAAGTTGCAATCATGTCATTGCGAAGATAAGCCGAAGCCGCGAGTGAAACGTGGCGGGAAGCGACGTGGTCCCGCATAGCGGGACTTCACATTCGTTCGCAATGACCTTTATGAATAGTATCCGTTTGAATGCAACTTGGTATGAGGTGAAATATGATGGTTGAGCGCAAAAAAGACCTACGATTACGCCCAAAAGATTTAACATTTGTTGTTATGAGGCCAGGGTTTTCCAAATCGGGAGAATTGTTAAATATCAGCAGAGGTGGACTTTGCTTTAAGTATTTCGTTACAATAGATCCGGCAGAAGAAAGGGCGACATCGTTAGCAGTAGATATTTTTATAATCAATACTGAATGGTATCTCCACAGAATACCGTGTACAGTTATCTATGATATGCAAATAATAGAAAACACCTTATTCCCTACCGGTATTGAATATAGACGCTGCGGTGTACAATTTGGAAAGCTATCAAAAGAACAGAATCGTCAACTGGAGCTCTACCTCGATAACCACACAATGGTAATGGCATAATTACTCTTATACACTGATACAAGCACTACAACAGCAATAAACGTTGTCACAGCGTTGGCCAAGAATTGTCAGCTCACAGTGGACGTGGCCGATGTAGACGTGAGAACCCCTATCCGTTCAATGAACCTCCATGCCCTGTCACAACGAACCATGAAAGGGCTTTTTGTTATTTGTGACGCTTTAAATTAAGGATTTAGAATGCCTTTTTATCCAGTTTCAAGTTTCCAGTTTCAAGTTTCTTTCATATAAACTCCTAAGGCGGACCTTTATCAAAGGATGACGATAAAGCAAGTAGTAAAGGAAAGGCATATCCAATGTGATGTATACGGGGAATGAAACAACCCTCATAGGGAGATGGTTTGAACCAACTTACACAGATTCTTATAGAGCGTTTGGAAAAAAAAGGCATAGAACCAAGCATAATTCATGGCTTTATCAGGGATTTGGCAAATAATATTCTGGTTACTCCCCATATGAACCTTTTGCAGGCAAACAAACGACTGCATTTGTTGGGTTGGGGTAGTTTTGAATTGGATTATCATACGCTTCAGTTGGCCATAGCATGTTTTGAAGCCGAGGGTCTGAAAAATTTGAAATAGAAACCATCCCGCCGGCTTTAAATCAACTTCAAGCCTCATACTATCGAAGTGATGGGATAATCAAGCGGGTTGAAGGCGGCGCTTTGGTTAACAGATTTGGTAACTACTCAGGTTGTCGGGTTTCCCGATAAATCGGGATTCAACGTTCACGGTTGACATCCATCCAATACGGTGTGGCTTGTGGCAAGAATCGGATGAACTCCTCATTTATCTTCAAATCGAAACCAAATACTTTATATTGATGATTCGACAGTCTTTTATCTCTCTAACCTTGAACCCCGCCTGCCGTCCGGCGGGCAGGCGTGAACCTGGAACTTTGAACCTGAGTAGTTAAAAGATTTGTATCTATACATTGTCAATGTTATCATTACACCTTATTAGAGTCGAAAGAGTTTCAACAAGCGTAAAGCATATGGAAGCCCCACCACATGCTATTAGAGGAGGCATAAAACAATGGATACCACAGAGGTAGCTGACAAAAGGAAACATACGAGATTCCGTCCGCAAGATCTTGCATTTGCTGCATTCCGATCTCACGCTATGAAAATTGGTGACATTATCGATATTAGCAGGGGTGGGCTCGCGTTTTGTTATATTTCCAATGGAGATCAGGTAACCGAATCAGGTGAACTTGAAATCTTTGTGGCCAAATATGGTTTTCATCTGGAAAAGGTACCATTTACTACAATTTCGGATTTCGAACTACCGAACGAAATCCCTACCAGCTCTATAATAATGAGCCGGTGTGGTGTGCAGTTTGGGGAGCTCACGAAAACGCAGGTTTCCCAGCTGGGATACTTCATCCAGAACCATACTGTTGGTGAGGCGTAGGTAAATGAGTGACTGTCCTCAAACGGCTACTGCATAAGGAAGTTGTGTTACCCTATTTAGATGGTGATTGTCACGGCATCAAGAAAAGGCTTGTAAAAAATATTCAAGAAGTGTAACGATCTTACCAATGAACCGCCTTTCTGTAAAACTATTCCTTTCCACCTTTATTGCATGTTGCTGGTTTTTTTGCCCTCAACCTTCCCTGTCTATGGATGGCCTTACTCTGGCACGAAAGGACTATAATCGGGATGATGGGAGGGATTCCTATGCAGAAATACGCATGCTTTTGATTGACAAACACGGCAAGAAGCGCATGCGGTCTATGATTACTGCCACTAAGGACTTTGGAAGTCTCTCCAAGAATCTTATACGGTTCACCTTACCTGCTGATATCAAGAACACGGGTTTTCTCTCCTGGGAAAATGAGGACAGAGAGGATGATCAATTCTTATATCTGCCTGCACTGAGAAGGGTTCGTCGCATTGTCTCAAAGCAAAAGAGTAACCGCTTTGTCAATACAGATTATACCTATGAGGACATGCAAAAAAGGAAGGTGGAAAAGGATCACCACAGGCTTCTGCGCAATGAATCTTTTAAGGAGTATGATTGCTGGGTCCTTGAAAGTATCCCCAAAAAGCCAGAAGATTCGCAATATGGCAAGAGGATAAGCTGGATCATAAAAGATATATTTATACCTATAAAGATAGAATACTATAATAAGAAAAATAGCTTAATAAAGGTATTTTCTGGCCTTAGCATCAAAAAGATTGATGGTATTCATACAGTTATGGAATTAGAAATGCATGATTTTAAAAGAAAACACAGAACCCTCATGAAGATTGATGCAATACGGTACAACAGGGGTATCCCAGATAAGGTTTTTACACGAAGATACCTGAAGAATCCTCGGTAATAATAGCGTTGAATTGAATTCAAATGGCTTCACTCGCACCCCAGGCCGGTGCTTAACCCTGCTTTTTTCACAACAGATTCACTCTGGAGATTCCCTGCTGCCCTGAAGCCGTTTTTAAAAGAGAGGCTATAACAAAATCTATGGTGAGATATCTATTCGTATGCGTTGGGAGTCTTTTTATCCTTCTGTTTGTTTCTTTCTCTTGGGCCAGGCATGGTGATGCCTTGGAAGCCTTTGGCTCAAGCAAACACGAAGGTGGTCACGGAAGATTGGGAGTCGAAGCCCTGAAAATTTCTCCTGAAGCTCTTTACTCAGGCAAACAGGGAGATATCTCTGGCATAGTTCGGAAAAATCAGTCCATTTCGCAAGCTAAGGGTGGCAAAAAGGATATTTGGGGCGAGAAAAAAAAGGGAGAGATACCCTGGAAAGAAGAGGAAACTGAAAAGCAGTCCCGGTTTGAATTGAGCGGGCGATTCTGGAACAGATATGGGCATGACATAGATGATGACAATAGCTTTGAAGACACTGATTCCAACCACTCTGAGTTCCAGCTCAAGGCTGAGTACACTCCCAACGAGAGCATGGGTATATTGCTATCAGTGGATGTTGATTATTTCCTTTACCAAGGTGAGGAAGACTGGGACCATGATTATGATATTCGGCCCTATGAGTGCTATATGAGGTTTTCCGGAAGAAATTTTGAGCTAACAGTTGGAAACCAGTTCGTCAGGTGGGGTAAGACAGACGAGGTGAGTCCCCTTGACATTATGAACCCTGAAGATCTGAGAGACGGCTTTGTCAGGAGCAGGGAAGAGCGCAAAATTCCAATCCCTATGCTGGATATAAATCTGTTTGAGGGCATGCATAAAGTAGAAGTCCTTTTCATTCCATTCTTTAAAAAATCAGAGCTTGACCTTGTTGGCAGGAACTGGGCGTTTTTTAACCACTATGATCAGAAGGTTGGAGATTTTACTATACTAGAAGAAGATCCTCCTGATGATCTTCCTTACACCGAGGCAGGAATCCGCTTGGCAGGGACATTCAGAGGCCTGGATTATGCCTTTAGCTATCTTTATACACGGGATGACTTCCCATCTATAGACTCCCTGTCCTTGCCTCCGAACTTCTTTATTGATGATCCCGATTCAGTTGCATTAGAGGATTTGGTAACATTAGCCATAATGTCAAACCAGCCGATCTACCTGAGATATGTTCGGCAGAACGTTGTTGGCTTCGAGTTTGAGACTACCTGGTGGAATTTTGGCCTGAGGGGTGATGTTGCCTATGTTTACAAAAAGCTTTTTATTACCAACAAGGCGAGGGCCATCGAGAGGCCAGTATACACGTATGTGCTTGGTGCAGACTACAATGGACCTGGCTCTTTTTATTTTAACCTCCAATTTTCTCAGGAAATCATCCAGCATTACGATGACAGTATTCTCTTCTTTAGCGAAGTCACGAACACGGTTAATGGAAAGATTAGCAAGGGGTTTCTTGATAACAATATGGAGATCGGTCTCAGGTATCTTTATAATTTCACTAATGAAGATTACTATATCAACCCGAGTGTTATTGTGAAATACTGGAAAAACATAAGCCTTGATTTCGGTTTGGAAATAGTTGGTGGTCCTCCTTGCAGCACACTTGGCACATATGACCATACTGACAATGTCTACGGCATTTTCCAGTATCAATTTTGACTAACTCGTAAAAAGTCGCCAGTGCTGTCATTGCGAGCGTAGCGAAGCAATCTCATTGGCTGTAACTGCTTGAAATCAGGAGATTGTTTCGTCGCTTCGCTCCTCGCAATGACCGGTGAAAAAACTTTTTACGAGTTAGTCAATTTTAATTCCATAACAAACTGATTTCAAAATAGAATCGAAGCCATGCATAGACCCAACCCCAGAAAATCTGCTAAGCGCCTGTCTGATGAAGTCTCTCGGCAGAGCCTGAAAAAGACAAATCTCTCTGTTACTCAAAAGCTTTTTGATGTGGCAAGAAAGATCTACAGATCTCTAACCCACGTGAGCATTGCAACGGTCACACAATACCCAAAATTTTTCTTCGTTGCATCGCTTCTCATAGCAATTTTTTTTATGGCATTTATGCCGTTTACCAAGACAGTAAATAATGTGGATTACTTCACCATCGAAAATGATCCGGATATTAAATATTATGATAACTTCAAGGAGATATTTGGAAACGACGAGTTTTTTATCATCGCCTTTGAAAAGGAGAATATCTTTACTAAAGATACCCTCACGCTTTTAGGAGATATTACTCGGGAACTGGAAGAGATTGAGGATATAGATGAGGTTACGAGTTTGGCCAATGTTGATGATATAGTGGGGACCGCAGAATATTTCGAGGTGAAAAAGTTTTTGGAAGAGATTCCCGATGACCCTGCCGAGCTTGAAAGGATCAAAAACCTGGCAGTTAATAACAATCTTTATGTAAATACCCTTATTTCCAGAGATGGGAAAACTGCTTCAATAGTTGTCGAGACCTTTGAGCGGCCCGAGGATGAAAATTACAGGAAAAGACTGTTAGAAAAGACCGAGGCCGTTCTGGACCGTTATAGAAACAAGGTGGATACCTTTCACCTGTCAGGCTGGACCCGCACAAACCTGAGTCTGAGCCATTACATGAAAAAAGATATCTCAATCTTTATCCCTGTTACCTATATCTTTATTACCATTGCCATCTGGCTCGTCTTCAGGAATGTTATACTGACACTGCTTGCTATCGCCAACATCTCTGTATGCGCTGGATCGGTCATGGGTCTGTTTGGATTAACCGGTATCACCCTGAACAATGTAACGGTTATTATTCCATCCATGGTCATGGCCCTGGCCCTATGTGATACAGTGCACATATTTTCACACATGGATAAACAAATCCTGGATCAAACAAGTAACAGGCAAGAGGCCCTGGCAACAGTTTTAAAGCAGGTGATAGTGCCAAGTTTCCTGACCACCCTCACTACTGCTGTAGGGTTTCTGTCTCTCGGTGTAAGTGAAATCTCCCCTATCAGGGATTTTGCATGGATCGCCTCTGCTGGAATGCTTTTTGAGTTCCTCTACTCCTTTTTTCTGCTGCCGCCCCTTCTCCTTCTCTTTAAACCCGAAAAGATCTATCAGGAATATCAGGCACAAAGAGGAATAACCCTTTTACTGCACAAACTCTATGATTTTGTACACAACTATAGATGGCCTGTTGCCATCTCAGGGTGCATTATCATTATAACTGCAGCGTGCTTTTCGACGAGAATCAAGGTGGAAACAAATCTGATCGACTTCTTTAAAAAGAGCAGTCCGTTACGCCAGTCACTCGATTTTGTCGAAAATAGGCTGGGCGGAGTTGATTCCCTTGATATCTCCGTGAGAGCAGAAAAGGACGATGCCTTTAAAGATCCTGCAAATCTAAAAGTCCTGGAAGCCATTCAACAGTATGTAGCCTCCTTAAAGGGAGTGGATCACACGATCTCATTTGTAGATTTTCTAAAGGATATGAACGAATCTTTCCACGAGGAGGATCATAAATACTACACGATCCCTGAGTCTAAAGAGATGGTTGCACAGTATCTTCTGCTCTATGACTCCGAGGATATTGAGGACGTCATTACTACTAACTTTGATCATGCAAGGATTGCCATCAGGATCTCTGAACACAGATCTTCAGAACATGCACTGCTCGTCAATGAAATAAGAAGATTTATAGATACCATAGATCACACCGGTCTGGAGATCAGGGTAACAGGAAGGGCGCTTAAGGATGTAAATACCATTGATGCTATTGTGAAAGGCCAGGTCTACAGCCTGGCCCTTGCAACAGCGATTATTTGTTTTATAATGTTTCTGGCCCTGAGGTCTTTCTCAATAGGCATCTTGAGCATTATCCCAAATCTGTTTCCTATCATGCTCAATTTCGGCATTATGGGGGCTATGGGTATCCCGCTTGATACGGGCACCGCTTTGATTGCAGCAGTAGCAATCGGCATTGCCGTTGATGACACCATACATTTTCTATCCGAATACAGGTCTAAAAGGGGGCAGGGCACATCGATACCAATGGCGGTAAGGAGTGTCATGTTTCTCAAGGGCCGCGCCATCATTTCCTCCTCTGTTATCCTCTGTATCGGATTTGGTGTTGTGATTTTGAGCAGTTTTAGGCCAACCATGAATTTTGGAATGTTGACGGCAATCATCATGATAACCGCCCTCATTGGGGATATTGTGTTTCTGCCGGCAATTATAATGCTAAAAAAAGCGTAACTATTCAGCCACGAAGGCACTAAGGCACAAACAATTGAAAATTGACAATAAAAAATTGACAATTGGAATTGGTGCCTTTGTGTCTTACCCTGCCCCGTTCCGGGTCGGGGGTGGCAGAATAGAAGAGGGTATTAAAAGAATAATTCTATAATCTTGGTGTCCTGGTGCCTTTGTGGCAAGATACCTGAGTACAAAAAAAAGATAACGGCACATAAATCATTTGACTTTGCCTGGGGCCGGATGAGGCTATGTTATTGGTATCCAAAGGGCATTACCTCCGGTGACCTTGCCAGTATCTCCAGGCTTTCCCTGCAAAACGGGGAAGGCTTACCAGCATCCGGATATTCCCGCAAATGCCAAATTTGGGATGGTATTTTTTTTCAAGGCCCCTCAGTATAATTTTTAAGAAAATCGGATTTTCTTTTATGAGCCTCTGTTCCATATCATGAGCAATCCCAAGATACGGTATGCGTAAGCCATGGTATTCAGTTGGCTCACCGATTTGATAAAAATAAAATCCAAATCTTTTGAGTGAACGAAATATTTTTTTCTCTGTGATAATATACCAGTGGGTAATCCCTAATCTTTTGCTTGCATGATACATTATCTGGAAAAGCCCCATGACAATTACAGGATCTTTCCTTTTTTCTTGGCTCTTTGGTATTGGTCCTTTATCCGGCAGCACCCCTCCCTCGGATTTCTTTAAATAGGATTCCACACCATAGTGGCCATCTTCTTTACGTTTGCGAAACTTTTTGCTTATTGCAAGGCGAGAGATTTCTGCTATCTTTCCCGGGGGGGGCTTTTCTCCGACAAATGTTGTTTTCACCGCATGCTCAACAGGAAAGCCCTTTTCAGAATGAAGCACGAGTCTGATTGTGCCGATAACATTACTGTTGTTATTTAAGGCGGCAAAGTGAACTGAATGTGGTTCATATTCATCAGTTTCAAGGTTCCCGGGGTGGTCCTCAGGTCTTTCAAACCCAAACTCTTTCACATATGTCTCGTAGCGCAGTCGATACGTTTCTTTTTTAAGACCTTCGGAATCTGCCCGGACGAATTTGAACTTTCCGTACTCTAACATAGTAACTCCTTGGTCTCAATTTTGACTCATTAAAAAAATTGTTCACGCACCTAATTTTTCAGCCCTTTGAAATGCTGATTCATCGAGTGATGAGCCATTTCCTTATGTTCCAACAGGAACTCACCCCTCTTCATTGTGGTGACAAAAATTGTCAGGTTTTGCAAAGGTCTCAATATACAGGGTAAGATTGCTGCTGACGGAAGCTGTGCATTTTCACCATAACATGATAAGGAAGGCAGTTGACTTACCATAACAATTTGAGCTACATTCATCTTGAACGTGATACCTATTGTTTACTTTTGCGTTATTTTTGTCAAGCTAAATTGGACGCAGATTTTCGCAGATACACGCAGATACTAACAATCTTTATATTCTTAATCCAAAAAATCTGTGTTCATCCCTGGCCCAGACCCCTGGCCCAGACCTGATTTTCAAAGAGTGGGTTTATATATACTGATATCGTAATCTTTACAAAGCATGATAATGTTCCTGCGATGTCGCGCCAGGGCGGGCTGGCATGCAATGTTTAGGCTAAATAGTGTCTGAACGAAAACCTCTCTTTGTTGTCATTTTGACCAAAGGGAGAAATTTTATATTTCACAGAAATTTACAAACTGATAATTGAACGCCTGGAAAAACCCATATTTCCCCTCTCCTCGTGGGAGGGGACAAAGGGGAGGGGGAGGATAAGTGTTTGAAATATCAATTTTACTCACCCTCTTCCCAGCCCTCTCCCATCAAGGGAGAGGGAGTATTTTTGCAGGTTGTAAATTTCTGATTTCAATAGTAATAATACGATAGGATTTCTCGCTACGCTCGAAATGACAGCTTTGGATAGTTTTCGTTCAGGCACTAAATAGTCTGAGTCAATAGATACCACAGAGGTTGCAATATATGCCAAAGAGGTCGCGCCAGGGCAGGCTGCGTCCAAAATGGGATTTCCTATACTATCAAGTTAAAAAAAGGCATTCAGGCAATCAATAGCCATGAAAAAATCGACAACTATTGCTTATAATGAGCTTATAGCCTTCCTGGAAAAGATACCTCTCTTTTCCTCAATTCCCCAGGATCAGTTGCCCGGAATAGCAAAACAGTTCGAGCAGGCCTTTTTTCAAAAGGGTGAAACTATTTTCAAGGAGGGCGATCCCGGTGACTCCATGTACATCATTAAGTCCGGTTCAGTGAGCGTATATGCAAAAAATAACGCATCCGAGGTTTTCAAGATCTTGCCCGGGAGGGACTGAAAAAGATGAACATCGAACATCGAACTTCCAACATCGAACGTTGAATGGGAAAAGATGAAGAAACAGACATATGATCTGGAAGAAAGGCTGCTCGAGTATTCGGTGCGAATCATAAAGATCGTTGAACAGCTACCAAATACCAGAGCAGGCAACCATGTTGCGGGCCAATTGTTAAGATCGGGAACTTCACCTTATCCAAACCATGGTGAAGCCCAGGCAGCGGAGTCCCCAAAGGATTTTATCCATAAGCTTCGTATCTCATTAAAGGAACTCAGGGAGACCCAGAGATGGTTAAAACTGATTCAGTCTGTACCACTAATTAAAAAACCTGAACTATTAGATGATATTTTACAGGAAACAGAAGAATTAATTAAGATTTTCGTTACGAGTATCAAAACGGCCTCCGGCCCGTAGGGGCCTACGCCCCGGAGGGCTGAAAAGAAAAAGAAATAGCTGTTGAATGTTCGGTATTTGGTGTTTGGTGTTTGTTTTTTCATTCGATGTTGGACGTTCGATGTTCGATGTTCGATGTTCATCTTTCAAAACACCCCCTTATGGCATAAATGCAACCCTAAATCTTTGAACCGTTGAACCCTGAACCCTCTGAACCCGGATTCACCATCAAAAAAAGTAAAAAACCTCGTTGATCCTGTAATAACAGGGTGATAGAGTAGTTTTACAAAACAAAAACTATCATCAACGAGGTGTAAGCATTATGGCACAAGGCATTCTT